>Ga0307928_10003137_pt1 | contig 12636 bp, 25 predicted proteins | sample AceLakmetagen232_FD_201815 | JGI IMG/M metagenome (GOLD analysis project Ga0307928, IMG submission 201815) | Saline water microbial communities from Ace Lake, Antarctica - #232 | ecosystem: Environmental > Aquatic > Non-marine Saline and Alkaline > Saline | place: Antarctica: Ace Lake... | reverse complement strand
ATAAGTGTAAGCGGTTTCCTTTGGGATGTTGCGGGTGTAAACATAATGATGAGAAAGATGATTATTACGAGCCAAAACCTGAGCCGTATAATCCATTTAAGTATCCGCACGAATACCCGAATCCAATTGTAATAACTTGGCTGGAAACGCAATAAAAAACAGGGAAGAGCTATTTGGGGGTGTCTACCATAGTTTTTTACCGCAGAACGGGCAATAAGATATTTTGTCGATTTGGTGTTCGCTCTGATAGTCTGGGAAGTTATTGTATTCTGTTACTACCCAATTGTTTTTATATACTTTCTCGATGGTTATATCTCTTTTTTCTCCTAAAAAATTAATGAGAGGTTTGTTGCATTTGTGTTCGTTGCTCATGATTTCACTCTCCTTGGTTGTGGTGTTGGAGGCATAGGTTTGGTGAATGGGTATGCTTGTCTTGATTTTGGACGGGAGAGTAGGTTGAAAAATTGCCATAGTACGAGCATCACCACAAAAATGATTAGAGTTATTTCGTTCATGATTTCACTTCCTTCTCAAGCTCGGCAAGCAAGTTTCTGTCTTCTTCGCAGCAACCTTCATACTCCCAGCATTTACCTTGTTTGTAATGGTCATCGGGATTTTTCTTTACTTTTTCAGCCCACTCATAGTATTTTTTATTATTCTCTTTTAAACGGTCTTTGAGCTTTTCCCGCAAATCCTCTTTTTCGTCCTCTCGCCCACGCTCATAATAATTCTGAGGGTCCATTATCCTCTTAGCACATGCCTTAGCAGCAATCTCAAGCTCGCTCATTCCTTTCCTCCTCCTTACCTCTTTCCTCCCAGTGCTCGGAAAACAACATCTTTGCAGGCGATTCTTTAGCATCCTCAAAACCAAGAATATACCACATCAAAGCCTCAGAACGAATCACCCAACCACCCCCACCTTCCGCGCTGGATTACCAGCCCAAACCTCACCACCAGGCACGCTCACCAAAACCACTGAATTCGCGCCAACAACCGCGCCCTTGCCAATCGAAACACCATGCTTGATGAACACACCATAACCAACACGCGCGCCATCCTTGATTACAATACCATCATCATACCTATCCCCTTTGAAATCAACGCCCTTACCCTGAGCATGCACGTTATAACTAATCCTCACATTATCACCAACCTTCACATACCACAAATACCTTGAGTTGCTGTAGCTGTTCTTACCCATCTCCACATAATGCAACCACCAACGCAAACCATCAAACAACCTTAACACCTCCACTTCACACTTCACATATACCCAAGCGCCCTCAACGACTCCATCACCTGCTCCTTGGTCTGGCTTCGCCCACTACGCTCATCAGGATCACTCCGCTTAGTCGGTTTCGTGCAAGGATAACAACCAATGCTCCGATAAACCAATCCATCATGGTCGACCTGACCGTAAAGCGGATTCATCGGAATACCCTCCCCCTTAACATACCTCCATATCAGTTCCTCGCTCCAATTCAACAACGGGTGAACACGCCAATGCGCGGGCTCCTTGCGCCAAGAATAAAACCTCTCCTTCCCGCGAATGCCACACTCGCTCCACCGAATGCCAACAAACACCGCATCATGGCCATTCGCTTCCACATACTTATTCAAAGCCTTGGTCTTCAATTCAGTGCAACACTGGAAAGTAGGATAATCAGTTGGGTTGACTCCACGCTCCTTCGCCTCCCTGTTCTCGATGTACTGCAAGTCTAAGTTCCAAGCCTTGTCCATCTGCTTCAAGTAATCATAAGTCTGCTTGAACTGAAACCCAGTGTCAATGAACCCGACGGTGAAAGGAATCTTCTTATCAGGGAAAGCCATTCTCATCAAATACAACATGACCGTGGAATCCTTGCCCCCAGCATACAACACCAACGGGTTATCGAACAACGCCTTGGTTTCCCGTATGATGAACTCCGCGCTAGACAACGGATCCAATCCTTGTGTTCTCAAATTAATGTTCTCAAGCTCTGCATCAATCATTTTCTTTCACTTCCTTTTTAATGTTCTTGGCGAACGCTCCCTTCTGACCAGTATAACCAATGAAACTACAAGCATGGACCTGCTGGCACTCCAAACACACCAAGTAAATCACAAAAGACTTCTTGTCAGATGTGCTCTTGCGCTCCTCCAAACGCATTGAAAAATAACTGTTACCACACTCCGTGCACTTGAAAAAGAAAGAATTACTCCTACCCAACAAACGCTTCACCTTCTCGCCTCCATCTTCTCTAAAACCTTCAAACCCACTCCCACAAAAACCAAGTTACTCCCAAAATGCGTTAACGCGAACGGAATCGCCACAGGCAAACTCTGCAAACCAAACACCAAAGCATAACTCAAATTAACCACCACCTCATACAAACAAGTCGCCACGAAAATCCCCAAAAACTTATGACCCCTGAAAAACCAGCCACACACCCCAACCAAAAAAGCTCCCGCGACCATAGGCAAATCCCACCAACCATGACCACCCCACACCACAGAATTCGACACGAAATAAGCGGTTCCACCGAACATACCAGCCTGCCACAAACCAAAACGCGGCGCCAACAAGAAAATAATCGGCAGCAAAGGGTCAACGCTAGGCACGCCCTGAAACAACGCCCTGCCCATCACCGCGAAACCAAACCCCACAGCAAACAAACACCAACTCACATGAGCATCCAAAAACTCCTGAACATGACTAACAACAAACAAATTCACTCTTCAACCTCCATCAACTCTTTCCACCTGCCATAACAATAAAACCTGAAAAAATCTCTGCCAGACAAACCACCACAAGAATCACCAGCAAGCCACCTATCAAACGACGCGCCCACAACCCCCCAATCAACAAGCACGCTCTCCTCAAAACCATCAAACCCACCAACCAACACATCAGCAAGCTCGCCATCCCTGAGCCACGCGTCCTCCGGCACGCTGAAACCCACTTTCCTCCTGCGCCTCCTCACCGAAACAGGAACAAACCCATCACTGACCAAACGGAGAACATACTTATTCCACCCACGATAAAACTTGCCACCCAAAGGCAAGCTAGCCGAAGCCTCCACCACGCGCTCATCCAAAAACGGATGAACAACACTCGTCCTAAACGCTCCCGCGTTCCTACGAGCATAATTCAACAACTCCGGCAAACTATCCCAACGCAAATGACCATCCAAAACATCAAACAAACCACCAACGCGGAAACGCTCGCCGCTCTCAACAGGCGAAACCACGCCATCCAAACGACCCGCAGCAATCCTCCTTCTCAAAGCGAACGGCAGCGAATGAAAAAAGAACCCAGCCAAACCAATCTTATTATGACTGAACACTCTAGCCCACTCAGCCAAAGCAAACGGACCAATCCGACCAGCCAACCACTTACAATACAAAGGCCAGAAATACTCATAACCACCCAACAACTCATCCGCGCCCTGACCACAAAACACGCTATCGCGTCCAACCTTCTTATACAACAGGTATTCCGCAACAACCGATAAGCTCCTGAAAGGCTCTCCCTGCACCCCGATAACATCATCCAAGCACTTCACAACATCACTGGCAGACAAGAAAAGCTTATCGCCTTGGATGTCATTATACTCGACCACATCATCAATGAAATCCTCCTCCAAGTTCTCCTCAAAAACCGCTGAAACAGAATCCACGCCAGTCAAACCAACAATCGCACTCGAATCAAGCCCACCACTCAAACAACTCAACTTCACACCACTCCCCAAACCATCATCAAGCACGCACGCCAGCTCCTCATCAAAACCAGAAACATCACCATACCGAACACGCCGAGTATCACGCGAATGCGAGAAGCTCGGGAACTCCCACTCCTGGCGAACACCCCTAAAAAACGTTCTCCTCGAATGATCCTTCTTACCGAACAACAAATAATCACTGGCCACGCCCAAATCAACTTGCTTCTCCACAGGCAACACAGCACGCAACCCGCTGCTAGAACCATCACCAAAAAAACGACAATCAAACAAACTCACTTATTCTCCTCCTTTCTTCGAGTTAAGGGGATTTTCCACACAAGCCAAAACAAAAAGACGGGCCCAAAAACCAAACAATGAAACAAAACAACTATTACATCGCCCACACACAAGTCACGCTTTTCCACCCATTTCATATACTGTTCCCTGCGCGGGTTACTCTCAAAAAGGTCCATCCCCTCTTCGGGTAGAAAGAACGAGGTAATCATGCCACCCCATACTCTGAACACCATACCTAGTTTCATTCACTCGCCTCCTTTTGTTTCTTTCCGTGAACGCTTTCTTTAACAGCACTAACAGAAAGAAAGGGTTCAATCATTTCCTAAGCCATCTCCCAATACCATTCTCCTCACGATACCCACAATCACCACACTCCACGATCTCACGCTTCCCCTCACGAAAATACAAAGCCTTCGGATTACCACAACGAGGACAAATATAAAAACCAGACTCACCCATCACGACCCACGCCACATATTTACAAGATACCCCAAAACAAAAAACAAACAACACACCACAAAACCCTTCAACAAGTCAACGAGCTGCGACCAAGTCACACAATCATTCAACATTCACTTCTCCTCCTTTCTTAAGTATTATTTTCGTTTCTTTCAGCTATTTTACCAAACTCATTAATAAAATGTAAAAACTAATACCGGCCACCGCAAGGCATATCATACTCAGAAAAAGATATGCTATACCAATTACGATGTCTACATCCTTCTTTCTTTCGTGAACGTTTCTTTCCACAGAACTAACAGAAAAGAAAGGTTCAATCATTCCCTCGCCTCCAATTGTCGACAGTCTTTTTTCATGTACTCCCCATCACCAATTCTGTAAAACACACAACCATGAGTCACGTTTTTACAAAACACTTCTGTACCACCCTTTACTGTGCATGCATCAAAGCCAACTGCTGAAGCTATCTCTAAATTACGCATTCCCTCCCCATGTTCCGCGAACAAAACAATTAATATGCACAACACCGTAAAAACGACAGCAAGACCAAGTTCATTTATCATTTTTTCACTTCCTTCTTTTCCGTGAACGCTTTTCTTCCACAGGCTTGACAGAAAGAAAAGGGTTCATTCCCACTCCCTCACTTTCTCAATCAACGCAATAGTATCAACGCGCCCCTGGAAAACCAGGTCCAGGCTCCTCCGATCCTGTCTCGCCAAATAAAACTCCAGTGCTTTCAGCATCAAATGTTTCTCGTTGAACGTCAATTCATTACCCATAACTTCCACCTTTTTTGTGAGCAGCCCCAGCAGCCCTCTGGCGATGCAGGTGCCACAGACGAAAAGGAATGGGTGAAGAGATATTGGGGGGCACCCTGCATCAAGACCAAAAAAGCCAAGCCGAAGCCGCAATCCACCCTGCTCAAAGCAGACTAAACTGTGCAACCTAACAGCTCGAACGCTTATTCTACTGGCTTGCAACCACCTCGCTCCGCGTTGGCGTGTTCTTCCTGTGTTTTAGGAGGATTGAATGGGGTTTGAGGGCGGTTATCAAAGCCAACCCACGGGGGAACAAAACGATTAATCACATCATCATAAGACTCACCCTTCCTCCCCCATGCCTTCAAGTTCTCACGAGTAGCACCCGCAATACGAATAAACTTGTCTTTCTTCAAATTCCCATCCAATTCTTTATTCATTTTTCATCACTTTTTTAGACCATACCGCACCAGGCCATATTACGAACACACTCCTACATCACAGGGAGTATATCATTCCGTAGCTTGATGCTGTCATCTACTATCCTAGCAAAAGTCCCCCGAGGCGTTTCTTCATTCATGATTATGAACGAGATCTCTTTACCAACAAGGCGTTCTTTCAACCCAAGCTCTTCACCAGGTATCAAAGGACAACCCAACGACAACAACAAATGCCCGAGCTTCGAGTTTTTGCTGAGATGCGCTGGAGCACCATATTTAATGCCTCGCTCCATCTCAAGGTTATCTGGTTTGATGTAGATGTCAATGTATTTGTAGCCCTGCGGACTATCTCTTCTCACTACATCAGTTATTGATCCCGTGTGCTGGCCTTCCGGCACGCTCACTACGTCTAACACTTTTATTTTTATTTCATTTTCCATATTCATTACCTCTTTCGGTTTAAGAGAGAACCCCAAAAAGGCTCTCACTCGAAATATTCAACGGGCGCCAAAGCGTGCGTGATCACGCTGGCCTTACTGCCCTCGAAACGCATGCCATCCTTGAATCGGGTCCAGCGCAATCTCCTGACAAGGACATCCGGCGTTTCGTATATGAGTGTTGATTTTATCATTCCTTTAGCATTCATTTAGAAACATCTCCGCTTCCCTTTTTTCTACTCTTCTTTTTTATTCTACTGTTAATTTTTATTCTACTGTTAAGTTTGTCTCTTATTACATCAAGTTCAACTACTTCTTTAAGCATCTCCTTCCTCATATACAATCGTGTATCATCTGATAAATCCATCCAATATTTACTTCGTTCGTTTCGTTGAAAACCTATGTTGCGAGTTACTAGACTCCTAAGGCAGGCCCATTCTTTTTGTGTGAATCGTCTAGCTCTAGATGCCAATTACAACCCCCCTCTTCACGAGCTTGTATAATCGACCTACTAATGACTCACCATCTGGGCGTATCACAAACTCTTTCGGTCTTCCAGTATCGGCCCACCAACTATTTTCTATCAGCTTTTCTTCTAGCGGTTCGAGAATGTTTTCTCTATTCATCCCCTCATATCCTTGGTTGTTTGAAGGGACCATCACTTCTGTAACCAACGCTGATTTCATCCTTTTTAGAACAGGGTCAGCTCCAGTATTAAGTATTCCTTTGTCGAACAAATCTTTTTTGATTCCGTGGTATGGATTCCAGAGCATCAAGCCAACTTCTTTTCGTAGTTTTGATGTCCTATTTGCTCTTCCAACCTGCTCGTGCCATATTTCATCCGCTCCTTGCAGGGAATCAAATTCTTGGAACTCTCTTGGGATTGGGTGAGCTGTCCCTCTTATCCTGGTTACTACATCGGGAACTCCAGTGTTATCTTGTATGTCTTCGAAAATTTCTTTTTGAGTTAGTCTGTCTCCTCCGTTCGGTTTTGGGTCGCCATATTCGGCGACGGTTCGCCTACCTGTCGTGTCTTTGATTCCTATGATTCCTAAGTCGGTTTTGATGGGTTTTGTTATTCTTGTTCTTGTGGTTTCACTGACTTCCCCTCTAAAGTAGAATATTTGTCTTTTTGGGTCAACTATTGTTTGGAGGGAAAGGGGTGTTAGGAAATCAAAGTTTAGTGGGTAGGAGTCGTTAAAAGGTTGTATTTCACTCATTTTGATTCACCTTTGTTAGCGTTAACTGCTTTCTGGTATTTTTCGTGGGATAGCGCGTGTGTCTCTTCTACGCTTAGGTCGCAGCATATCCACTTGAGGTTTTTATGGCTTTTCCCGCAGTTAGGGCAACAGAGGTCGTCTGTCATGATGTTTAATAGGCTTGTTTGAGCCGCCCAGTTTTTTCTGAGCTTGGCTTTTTCTTTGACTGATGGCCTGGATAAGATTTCTTCAGTTCTTTCCTCGGTTTCCTTGACCCTTTTTCTAAAGTCTTGGAGGGTTTCTTCGGGAATAACCGCTTCTTTGGCCTTCTTCTCGAACACAGTTTCATCAATCACATCATCAACATCAACTTTGATGCCCGGGCGAAGCACTTGCTCCCTGCGCTTCTCGGGGAGCTTCTTTATAGCGGTCACGAACTTACTTGCCTCTTTTTCTGGCATATCAAGTTCGACTATCCTCCCGTAGGTCTTTTCTTGTAGGTCTTTGTCGGGTATAGAAGAAAGGCGTGCAAGCGTTTCGCCTGAGGTCCGCTCGCTTTTCCCGAGTTTTAATTCTTTTTCCTGTATTTCAGGAGATATTGAAACACCTTCTAAACTCTTTTCCAACCATCTCTTGTTCTTACCTATGATTTTGCAAACCCTTTCTATCAGCTCGTCTCCGGGCTTCCCGCTGCGGGAATCCTCACCATCTCTAAGGGCATGTATCCACATAGCAAGTTGTTTCGCGGGCATGTCAACCCCATACAACTTGAAAATCTCGTGCGTCTTCCTGCCCGCCTCTAACGGACTTAAACCTATCCTGTGAACATTTTCTATCAAGCTCTCAGCAGCTTGCTGTTGCTCGTTCACTTTCTTGACAATCACAGGCATCTCTTGTATCTTCGCGAGCTTACAGGCTCTCCATCGGCGTTCTCCCGAGATTATCTCATATCGGTTTTTCTTGGTTTCCCTAGCAGAGATAGGTTGTAGTATTCCAAACTCCTTGAAAGTACCAGCCAGTTCCTTGATTTTCTCTTTATCGAAATGTTCTCTGGGTTGGTTTGGTGCAGGAATAAGATTATCAGTTGGGATCATTTGAACTTTCATGGTATCACGTTTCCTTTAACGCTTAAGAGTTTTGCAAGCCCCGTACCCTTCCCAAAAGCTTTTAACAATACCTTTTCGGGTTGTTCGTCTGCCGATTTAACGGCTTGGCCCTGGTCATACCTTTCTGGCACGCCCTTACCATCCATATATCCGTATAAAGTCATTTCTCTTCACCTGTGCGTAAAGCACGAGTAAGCTTAGGTAAGCAGTAGTATTTAATACTTCCGTTGCCACCAAAGAGGGGTTACGATATACTACAAAACCATAACATTTAATAGGGAGGAAAAACATAAAAAACATGCTAAACCAACCCAAGAAAACAACAACCCCGTTACACTTTAGTAAAATAGGTAACTGTGATTTACATGAAAAACCCCCAAGAATACCAAGCAACAAAATACAAAGGCATCCTCCACATCAAACCAAAACAAGGACCCCTCGACAAACACGGCAAATACCACCTCACCAAAGAAGAACTAAACCACCTAGAAGACAACGCAGTATCAAACCGAGACAGAATAATGATCAGTATGATGTGCCGATGCGGACTCAGAAGAGCAGAAACCCGCTCCATGAAAATAGAAAACATCGACTTCAAAAGACAACGAGTATTCCTCGAAATAACAAAACGAAGCAAACCCCGCGTCGTACCCATCACAACAACACTAACCCGAGAACTAAAATGGCTCATAGGAAAACGAGAACAAGGATGGACATTCGAAAGCCAAAAAGGAAACCGCCTATCCCTCATGCAAGTAAACCGAATAGTAGCCAAAGCAGGCAAACGCGCCGGCCTAACCAACCCCGACCCCTCCTACAAAAACATCAACCCACACCTACTCAGACACAGCTTCGTGTACCACGCCAAAAAAAAACACCTGAAAGGCGAAGCACTATCACGCATCATAGGCCACTCCAACACGCGCCTGACCGAAGAAATGTACGGCACTTTGAGCATGGACGACATCCAAGTCGATTACGACAAGATTTGGGATGACGTTGATGAATAACACACGAGAGGGCGATTGAATGAAGGAGGTGAAGAAATGAAGTTATATGTGAAAGTAATTTTGGCAATAATTTCTCTCTTAGCTCTTGTTTCCTTAGACTATAACCTAAAAAGTCTTTTGGACACAATACCAAAACCACTAGCTTTTATTATGGGTGGTTGTTGGGTCGCTTCCATAGTTTTAGTTTTTTCAAAACCAAAAAGAGACGAGCTTGAGAAGGAGGAGAAATGAAAGTCTTAGAACTGTTTTGCGGGACCAAATCATTCAGCAAGCAAGCCGAAAAACAAGGACACCAGACCTACACGATAGACTACAACCCAAAATTCAAACCAGACCTTTGCTGTGACATGCTACACTTCAACACCAAGATGCTACCGAAACAATGGAGAAAACCAGACATCCTATGGTGCAGCCCACCATGCGAAACATTCAGCCTCTCAGGAAACAGCATGTATATGGGCTTCCCCACAACACCAAAAACATACATCGGACTAGCACTAGCATACAAATGTATTGAACTCATACAACACACCAAACCAAAATACTGGGTGATAGAAAACCCGAGAGCCGGACTGAGGAGCGCTTGGTTCATGAAACCACTGCCACGCACAACAGTGACATACTGCCAATATGGAGACACCCGGATGAAACCCACAGACCTCTGGAACAATTTCGGGTTCATCGGAAGGCACTGCAAGAACGGAGACCCATGTCACGAGCGAGCACCAAGAGGCTCAAAGACAGGCACACAAGGAGAGAAGAGTAAAGAACAGCGTGGAATCATACCAGAACAATTATGCAAAGAAATCTTGGAAGCGATGAAATGAGAATCTTCCTATGCTACCCGCCAGGCCGCCCACTACACTACCAAATGAGCCTACCAGCACTATCAGCATACCTCAAACAACAAAACCACCAAGTCAAAGTATGCGACGCCGCCACCCTCAACCTAACCATCAAAGAAACCGTGGAAAAAGCAGTGGCCTACAAACCAGACATCATCGGCATATCCATCCCATTCACACCATTCGCACCACAAGCATACAAACTAATGGACAAACTAAAAAAACAAGGCTTCTTTATCATAGCCGGCGGTGTACACGCCACAGTCTGCCCAGAAGAAACACTCAAACACTGCGACATCGTAATCAAAGGAGAAGCAGAAAAAACATTCTCCCAACTAACAACCAAAACACCAAAAGGAATCATACAAGGAGAGGCCTTACCCCTCGATGACCTACCAAGACCAGACTGGGACAGCGTACCCATCAAAAAATTCAAAGGCCTCATGCCAATCGTATCCTCAAGAGGCTGCCCGTTCTGCGTAGATGACATAACTGAAATTCTTACCGAAGAAGGATGGAAACTATTCAAGGACTTGGACAAAACTGAGAAAGTTGGAACAGTAAATCCCAAGACATGGTTTTTTGAATGGCAGAAACCAACAGACTATATAGAAGAAAAATATAATGGTGAAATGATTCACATAAAAACTGGAACCAAGAGCATAGATCAGCTTGTAACCCCAAACCACCGCATGTACACATCCCATGACACGACACGTTATTCCACCCACGCCATGAAAGATAGGTGGTATCTCCAAGAAGCCAGCGAAATAGGTAAGTACCACAACTCCTTTTTCCTAAGGGGGGGGAAATCTAACACAGCAGACAAGCCCTTCACCAACATCCCTGGACTGGGCCACATTAAAACAAACGACTGGCTTGAATTCCTAGGCTACTACCTTTCCGAAGGGTGTTCCTGGATCAGTGAAGGTAGTAAGAAGTGGGGGAATGGTAAGTCTTACAACATTCAAATATCCCAGATTGCTGAAACCAATAAAGAAAAAATGTATAGATGTATGAAACGATTAGGTATAAATGTCTGGAACTGTAAGCGGACTTTAAGAGCAAAAAACAAAGACCTCTGCCTCTACCTAATGAAATTTGGCAAATCCTGGGAAAAGTACATTCCAAGAGACGCCCTTGATGTTTCACCATCACAATTACGAATCCTATTGGATGCTTTGGTGCTTGGAGATGGGAGCACCTGTTGGAACTGCCCACAAGGACAGGTTGTATACTCAACCTCCTCAAGACACTTAGCTGACAACATCCAAGAAATATTAAGCAAACTAGAGAACGGCAGCAAAATAAACACAATAAAACCACACAAAGTAAAACTACCAAATGGACGATATTGCACCAGCAGAACAATGTATACAATAACTATTCCCAAAAGAAAATATGCGTTCGTCGGGAAAAAAAATATCAAAACCATTCAATACAATGGTATGGTCTACTGTGTGTGCGTGCCAAACCACCTAATCATCATACGAAGAAACGACACTGTTTCTGTCACAGGGAACAGCTGCAACTTCTGCGCGAACCCCCTGCTCTGCGACGGCAAAGTAAGATACAGAAACATCAACAAGGTCGTCGAAGACATGGAATACTACCGAGAAAAATACGGCCTCAACGAATTCGACTTCAGAGACGAAACATTCACAATGAACAGACAACGCGTCATAGACCTCTGCGCGCTGCTAGCAGGAAGAGACTTCAAGTGGCACTGCCAAACCCGAGCCAGCCTAGTCGACAAACAACTATTAAAAAGCATGAAACTAGCAGGCTGCCAATCCATAGGCGTAGGAGTAGAAAGCGGCAACGAACAAATACTCACCAAGATTCCCAAGCTAATGACAAAAAACCAGATACGCACAGGAGTGAAACTAATCAAAGAAGCAAACATCAAAGTATCAGCAGGCTTCATCATCGGCCACCCATGGGACACACCAGCAACCGTCAAAGAAACCATGGAATTCGCAGACGAACTAGACGTCAACACAGCAGGCTTCGCACTCGCCACCCCATACCCAGGAACCAAGCTCAGAGAACAAGCCCAAGAAAAAGGAGAGATAACCGCGACCGGATGGGAAGACTACTACACAACCAAACCAACCTACACGCCCCCCGGCTTGGCAGGCCAGGACCTACGCAAGCTAAGACGAGATGCTGAAGTATATTTCAACTCAAAGAAATGGACTAGGATGTTCAACCGAGCCAAGATGCACTGGCCCAGTTTTCTCCTACTACTACCACGAATGCTGTGGAAAAAAATATTTTATTACATCTAGGCCCGTGTAACTAATTATTATTACACACTTAGACCTGTGGAAAACACAGGAAAATAGAAAATAACCTTGTTTTTTCTTGTTTTTAACGAAATT
>Ga0307928_10003136_pt1 | contig 12636 bp, 10 predicted proteins | sample AceLakmetagen232_FD_201815 | JGI IMG/M metagenome (GOLD analysis project Ga0307928, IMG submission 201815) | Saline water microbial communities from Ace Lake, Antarctica - #232 | ecosystem: Environmental > Aquatic > Non-marine Saline and Alkaline > Saline | place: Antarctica: Ace Lake... | reverse complement strand
CAGGCGAAGTTGCAGGCGTTTAATGAGTTAGCTGCTACTCCCGAAGGTGAGTTTCTAATAAACAAGGCTTCTGAAAGTATAGTGAATACTGGTAGACCAGCAATCCCTCCTGTTACCCCAGAGCCTGCCGAAGCCCCACCAGTTGTTGAAAAGCCTCCTGTAGTGAAACCCGAAGTTACAGTTTTATCTCCTGCCCAGCAAGACATTGTTAGAATTGGGCGAATGTCTAAATCGGAGTTCTATGAATATTATAAGGGGGCAACCCCTAAAATAGATAGCGGTCTAGTAGATTTTGCTAGAGATATGACAGATGCAGAAGTTAATGCTTTTTACTCTGCTCCTTCTAGTGAAACAATAGCAATAGTTGGAAAGAATTATTACAAACATACAGTTGTTTCAAAGAGGGCAGAAATAGAAAACTTTAGACTTGGGGCTATAGACCAAGCAGTAAAACCTACTGCAATCGCAGAAGAAATTACTGCAATTCCCAAAGCCGAGCCGGGTATGCCTGAAGCTGGCTACCAACCAGCTATGATTGAGGGTGTAACTGAGAAGGAAGTTAGACCAGTCGGCAAAGGTAAGATAGTTCAGATTTCTATGGAAGACCAGTTGAAACTTGATGAGGCAAGGCGGGCTGCCGAGGAAGCTGGCGAGGAAGTTAGAGAAGCCTATGAAGCACAGGTAGAGCTAGAAGTATTAAGAGAGACATTGGAGAATGACCCGATTGCCAGTCTCCGTTTTGATATAGGCTTACGGGCTGTTGGCAAGGGGGAGAAACGTAAGGTAATAAGCAAGATGGTATCTATCGACCAGTTGGTAGATGCCAAAGAAAATGAGTTTGCTTATAACGACTCTTTCACCCCGGCACAAGCCAGAGCAATAAAACCTGACACTGTGTTTTCTGAGGTTAATAAATTAAAGAATGGGCGGATAAGGGCTGATGCCGTTCTTGACGACCTTGCACAGAAATATACTGATGGTGATGTTAATGAATTTATAAACAGGGTAAACCAGATACGAGATGCCAAGAGACAAGCCAAAGAAGCCAAAAAAGCCATAAAGAAGAATATGACCGAGAGACCGCTTGAGACATTACCGGAGCAGGCAGAAGTCTCGACATCCCCAGTCGGGGAGCAGATGCTTACAGAGGGGCAGGTATCAACGACACTTGACCTATTCGGGAAGTACATTGAGAGTCGGTCGGCAGTTGACGCTTGGGAACTTACTAGGGAATTGAGAAGAGAGGAAAGGTCTGAGAGGGCGGAGGACTTGAAGATTAGGGCACAACAACTGATTGTAGAAGAGGGGATGAACACTGAAGAAGCTATGAACCAGTCCATCCGAGAAACAATGTCAGGTGAATTGCCCAAGCTGGATACTGATTACCTAAGCGATTTAACTGGCAATATGCGTCAGGCATTATTCGATAAGGTTTACTATACTCTGAAAGATGAGTCTTACGAGATGATGTCAACAGTAACCGCCTTGACTAATGCCTTGGCGGGTAACCCAATATCGAGAGAGCCTGGGGTCAAGGGTGGGTCTGCTTACAGTAGATTGCAAAGAGTATTTGGTGACCAACCTGTTGTAATGAAATCCATCGAGACTATATCTGAAAACAAAGAGTCTCTCGAAGATGTTGTCGAAGGCATATTCCATGAGATAGGGCGGGAACCTATCCCTGTTGACCAGGAGACAGCCGACTATCTGAGAACTGTCGGCAAGGAAAAAAAGACCAGAGAAGAGGTCGCCATAATACGTAAATATCACAGGGCTCATCCAGCCAAAAAATATGATGCTCCGATTGATAAAGCTTTTAAGCAACCTCCTATGTTTAACTTTATGGAGCAGAGTATGCTTAATCGAGTGCTTAAAGAACTCCTTTGGTCACCTATCGATATTGGCAACTTTCTCAGGGCTAACAAAGCGAGTTTCGATAACTCATTCCTTCGGCAGTCAAAGATGTTAGCTGGTGGGCATCCTTTTGTGGGATGGCAGGGACACGCGACTGCATGGCAGTCAATGTTTAGTCAGAAACACGCTGAAGCAGAGTGGGAACTTATAACCAGAGACCCTGACTTCCAGATTTATGAAGAAGACAGGATTAAAACAGGGCATGACCCATTAAGAGTTCCTGCTTTTGCTGGAGACAAAGGAACTGAGAGATACAGATATTCCGAAGAAATGGGTTTTACATCACAGCATGTAGAAAGGTTGATACCCAAATTCACTGCATGGTTGCCTCATGTTAAGTATTCTGAGAGAGCCTTTAGCGCTGGAACTAATAAAATCGCGTGGGGTGTATGGAAGCAGGAACTAATGTCGGCAAGAAGGGAAGCTGAGAAGATAGCCTCTGGGAAGGCAAAACTCAAAGAAGGTGAATCCTTTGATATAATTCAGGAGATGAGTGATTTCCAAGGGATGTTAGGAGATTTGATTCAGAGAGCTAATCTGAGACAGTTTTCTGGTCTAGCTCCTGCCATGAACGCTTTCTTCTTCGCTGCAAGGTCAAAGGTAGGTAGATTCCTCTTTCCAAAACATTTAATCGGTATGACTATTCATAATGGGAAGGTCGGTTTCAACCCAAGAGTAATGAAAGAAGCATGGAGAGATTTTATTGCAACAAACGCACAGATAGCTGGCTTGATGTTTCTAGGGGCTTGGTTGGGCTTATGGGATTTGGAGACAGACCCCCGGAATGCAGAGGTTATGAGTGCGCGTATCGGCAAGACACGTATTGACCCTTGGGCTGGTTATCGTCAATTTGCTGTTTTATATGCTCGTCTTTGTACTGGAACTGGCATCTCGTCTGTAACTGGGGCTGAGTATGACATAGACCCAGTGGGTACCACACAAAGTTTTTTTGAATATTCTCTGTCGCCGTTGGCGGGCACCTTATTAGAGTTCTGGACAGGCAGGAACTTCCTCGGACAAGTAGTTGATTACGATGATGCAAAATACTGGATAGAGAAAATCACGCCATTTGCTATTAATGATGTTTGGGAGGCTTATGAGGGAGAAGGTTGGGGTGGCGCAAAGTTAGCGGTTGTCCCTGCTTTTTATGGTGAAGGTGTCCAGACGTATACGGGAACCTGGGAAGATAACTTCAAGAAATTGGGTATATCGAAGTTCCCAGAGAACTTAGAGCAGGGTGTACCTGAGCCATACTATGATATGACTGACCTATGGTCAGATAACATTGTACACTTCAAAGGAGTTGACCCAGCCACTTTAACAGAAAGAAAGGGCTTTCCTAACTATATTAGATTAGGGGTTGAAACATTGATAATCAATGAACATATTGACTCTCTGCCTAGTGATAAGTTGGTAGAAATCAATACCGACCCTGACAAGGGTTTGACTTTCGTTGATTACTATGACCAGTGGGAGCAAAGGGAAAAGCTAGTAGCCGCTGGTGATGATGCCGAGTGGACAGTGAGTAAGTTGCAACCAGACGGAACTTACAAGGAAGTAACTCATAAAGGTGATAAAGCCATCTCGGCATATGATAACAATGAGATAACACAAAACGCTAATCGGGGCAACTTCTCCCAGAGACAGCTCGCTTTGCTTTATCAGTATTGGACTATTACCGACAAGAAAGAGCAGGCTGATTTCTTAGACAAACATAAGGCAGATATAGGGACTAATGCTAGAAAAGAGTACCTGCGTACTCATGCCAAAGAAAACGCTATGCTTGCTTTGTGGGGGCAGGCCAACTCTCTCTATTCAAGAGAATCCTATGATGAATTTAATAAATTGCTCAAGGAGTATGACATCCCCGATACCGCCATACCTGAGTTAATCTTGCCACCGGAGGGAAGCGTTGAGGCTTCCTTTAAGCGTCTTGAGTTGGTTGCCGAGGGCAGAGAAGGTAGTCCAGAGGGACAACTGCTTCTCTTGCTAGACCATCTTAAAGCACAAGAGGCTGAAGTAGAATCTCTTGCTGGGTGGAAAAACCTCCAAGTGTCCGATAAGACTGTAGAATACTGGCAACTGAGAGCGGATAATCAAGGACTTTACGACAAGCTAGATGAGATTGATGCTAATGAAAAACTTGATAACAAAGTGAAGGACAAGAACGGACTAACCGAGAAGGAGAGAGCTATAGCTGAAGTCAAGGCGACTAAAGTAGGCGATGAGACATTTGGTGATATAGAGAACAGGGTAGTCGCCATCGGCAAAGGCACTCGTGATAATCCTATACCGGATGAGACAGTTAATCTCTTCGTAGAGCATAAGAGAATAGGGGATGAGTCCGGTGGGTCCAGCCTTGAGGTAAAGTTAAACCGCTATGATAATCCTAGCCTCAATGATTTCTTAATGAGTGAAGATTACTGGGGCGCTACCGCAGCAGAACCTTTATATGGGGAATATGACCAAGATTATCTTGACAGATGGCTTGTCCCACGATGGCGGTTGGAAGTAAAGCACCGTGGAGATACCGCCCAGTATAAAGCCATTCTCAAAAAGTATACTGGGACAGAAGAAGATGAACAGAGAAGGGGCTTCCTCTATAAGAACGGGCAGCCTACCGAGTATTGCTTGGCTTATTATCAGATAAAGGCGTATCAGAAAAAGATACCGGTAGAGTATCAGAGAGATTATATCACCTGGTACACTGACCTCAAGCTGAAAGAAAAACCTGACTACTACCCGGACAACGTGGCTTATTATGAGGATGACTGGTTCCTGATGTCGCATGAGGGATTCTACCAGGATGTGTACTTGGGCATACTCCATAATGAAGAGAGGAAGTTCGATAACGTGCCTACCAAAAAAGTCTTAAATCAATATATCTCTTATCTTGATTTAGATAAGGGGAAGGAGAGGGCAGATTACAGGCATGAAAACAAGGAGTTTGATGATTGGTTACTTCTTACAGGTAAGGTCTCAATATCAATAGATGAGAAGAGGCGCAGGACGAACCTCACCCCAGCCGAGAAAAGGGAAGAGGATTGGCAAGACATTTTGGACAAACTCAAGAGGTAGTTGACATAATATACTGAAGTGTGGTTATAATCATAATGTAATGGAGGTTTACTAAAATGGACGGAACTGGAATCAAAGTGGACGGAACTCCTGGACAGGCGGGGCAGGCAAATCCTCTGGCTGGAGCAGGAGGAACTTCATCTGGTAATCAGGGAACTTCAGAAGAGCCCAAGCTTATACCGGAAACTGAAGTCGAGAAGTTGGTTAGTGATAGATTAGCTCAGGCAGGAAGAGATGCCAAGTCAGTTGAAGCGCAGAAGTCAGACATCGAAAGACGTGAGCAGGCGCTTACCGATTGGCAGAGACAGAAAGACGAAGACGAGCAAAAGGCTATCAAGGATAACCCTGAACTTCTTGATGTATTCCATCAGAAGAAAGCCCTTCGAGACAGGGAAGCAACTTTCAAAAAGGAAAGATTAACCTTTGAGAAGGAAAAACTGGAACACCAGATTGAGATTGAGGGTGCCAGAAAGATGCAACTTGAAATTGATGTTTTCGATATTGCCAAGGAGTATGAGGGCGGAGACGCTGCGAAGCTCAAGTCCGTATGCGAAACATTCGATGCGAAAACTAAAGAGCAGATTCGCAAAGTCGCCGGTACCTTCTGGCCAAAGGCAACTGCAACTGGTAAAGATACTACTTCCCAGAAAGGGCGCGACTCCGGTGTGACTCAAGGCGGGACAGGCGAAAAAACCCAAGAACAATCTCTCGATGAGAGATACCCGACTATGAAGAAATAAAGGAGGCCTCTTATGGCGACAATGATAGGGAATACCTATTTAACCCTGCTTGACTATGCCAAGCGGGAAACCCCAGGCGGGGGAATAGACGAAATAATTGAGGTATTGGCTGCGTCTAACCCGATTATAGCTGATGCTAATGTTATGGAAGGTAATCTCCCAACTGGACACAGGAGTACACAAAGGTCATCTCAGCCTGCCGGTTCTTGGAGGCTACTGAACTATGGTGTTGCTCCAGAGAAAAGTACCACGAAACAGGTAACTGATACCTGTGGCATCTTGGAGGCATACAGCAAACTGGATGTGGATGTGGCTTCGCTCAATGGTAATGAGGCTGCTTTCAGAGCTTCAGAGGACAATGCCTTTATAGCTGGATTGAACAGCACGGCCGCGACTGCTATCTTCTATAGCAATGCTTTAACAGACCCGGAGAAGATGCACGGACTCGCGCCACGGTACAACAGTCTTACCGCCCCTGTCGGTGCAACATCTTCCCAGATGATTAACGGTGGTGGTTCTGGTTCGGATAATACTTCTATCTGGTTAATCACTTGGGGTCCTCAGACCTGTAGCCTGATTTATCCAAAGGGAAGCATGGCTGGTCTGACAAACGAGGACATGGGCAAGCAACTTGTTACCGACTCCGATGGTAAACTTTATACTGCCTTTGTTACCAAGTTCCAGTGGAAGCTCGGTCTTATGCTGAAGGACTATCGCTATGCAATCCGCATCTGCAACATTGATGACAGCGACCTGACCGCTGATGCTGCTTCCGGCCCCGACATCATGAGTTTGCTGGTTGATGCCTACTACTCACGCCCTACTGTTGAACTGGGGAAGATGGCTTCGACATTCATCTATTGCAACAAGACCATTGCCAAATTCCTGCATAAGCAGGCACAGAATAAGAGCAATGTCAACCTGACTATTGATAGCCCTGCCGGGAAACCGATAGTCTCCTTCTTGGATGCACCGATTCATGTATGCGACAACCTTGATATTGATGAGGATGCAGTCAGCTAAAGAAAAAGGTGAAATATGCCAGAAGTAGGGGAAATTCGTAAGGCTATTGAGTTGGGTCGCCAAGACTCTCGTAAACTTATTTTGCACGCTTGTATAGATTGTGGTAAGGAACGGTGGGTTTATCTTCGCAAAGGGTTGCCTGAAAACCTTCGTTGTTGTAAATGTGCAACACGAGTGAGGAAAGAAAGGGAACATAAACAGCACGGCTACAAACAGAGCAAATCTTATGGTTATGTTGTTGTAAGATTAGACCCTAGCGATTTTTACTATAAGATGGCTACCAACTTAGGCATTGTACGTGAGCACCGCCTTGTTATGGCAAAACATCTTGGGCGTTGCCTTTTATCTTGGGAGGTGGTACACCACAAGAATGGTATTAGGGATGACAACCGAATTGAGAACTTGGAATTATTGCCAACCTCAAAATATCATTTGGTAGACCTTGTCCTCAAGAGTAGGATAAGTAAGTTAGAGAAAACCGTAGAGAAACAAGCCCAAGAAATCAAACTCCTACAATGGCATGTTAGAGGACTAAACACAAATAAAATTTTGGAGGAAGAACTTGTATATTGATAAAGAGCTTCTATTTGAGGAGGATTGGGACTTTGAGGGGGCTGGGGCTACTGACTATTCTGATAAGTCTATTAACTTAGCCCTGGCTGCACGGGATGTCGGTAAGGGGAGGCAAACGTATGTCGTAATTGTGGTTACAGAGGCGTTTGTTGATGACTCTGCTGCCGGTGCGATAACCTTCACCCTGATTGAAGAGGACACTGAAGCCACCTCAACCACTGTTACCCTTGACTCCAATTCGCCCACACTGCTTGCAACCGAGGCGTTTCTCTCTACTGTAATGACCCTCGGGCGAGCCCCAATCGTTATCCCGGTTCCATCCGGCATAGCCTTGAAGCATATAGGGCTAAAGTCTGTGACAACTCAGACTCTTACTGCCGGGAAGGTTACAGCCTTTCTCGCCCTCGAAGCACAGACTAACTAGACACAGTGAAATTCATAGTAGAGGGGAGGCGGAGAGTCTCCCCTCTAGTAACTAAAGGAGGTTACTATTATGGGAATGTTTTGGAGAGGAGAACACACTTTTGCGGAACTCCATGCACTTGGAGGTGATATTGGAGCATACCCGCCCCCTAAACTAACCTACTATGTAGACAAAGAGGGTGGTTCTGATAGCCATACTGGATTGGGGAGTTGGCGAAATGCCAAGGCAACCTATCAAGCAGGAGTTACTGCTGCCACCTGTGCTGACAACAGATACAGAGATGTTGATCTCATCATCGCACCTGCGGAATACGATGAGCAGGTCGTTGTCAGTGGTGTAGCTCAAGGAATCTACCAAGGTAGTAGCACTTCCTATGCCTACAGGGCAGGGCGACTTCGCATAATTCATATGGGAGTAGCTTCTATCCTGAAAAACAGCGGAGTCGATACAAGCCATACGCTTCTCATCCAGCGCCAGAAGGTAGAACTTTACGGCGGAACTTTTAGGAACTATACCGACTCAGGCGATTTCTCTGCCGTATGCTGGGAAAGAGATACCGGGATTGGTGATGTAATTCAGGGTGCTATGTATGGTTGTAGAGTTGAAGGTCGCGCTTCAGCCCAGATAGGCATTGATGTAGACGCTGCACAATATGTTTGGATAGTTGATTGCTGGATTTCTGGCTTTGATACCGGCATCTTGATAGCTGGTAATGGTTTAGGTGCATGTACAGACAACTTGGTTAAGCATTGTATGTTCCGTGGCAATACCAACGATATTTTGGTGGGTGCTTCTTCATTTACTTTGCTTGAGGATAACATCCATTATGACCCGGACACTACATTATTCGTTGGGGACAGTGATTTCTCAACTAGGGGAGGCACTATTGCTGACCTCGTTGTAAAGGGTGGTATGGTTCATGCTACTGACCTTGCCAAGATGAACGCTACCAACATATACCATTTTGGTATAACAACGCAAGATGCAGTTGAGTGGTAGGGGGATGTAAAAAGAAAAGACTTTTTAGGGGGGGGGCTTTATCTCCCTCCCCCATTCCGTTAAGACTTGAGAAATTTGTGGAGGAACAAAAGTGAAATATATCTGTCTTAGAGATTGCTTCGTAAAAGACCGGCTGTGGGAAAAGGAGAAAGTTTATGAACTCCCCGATGACTTTCCTAAGTACGAAAAGAACTTTGCTCCAGTTGGGGCACCTCCTGTTGTGGAAGCACCGATAGAACCCACACCAGAACTGCCACAGCTTAAAACAGAGCCTCAAAAGACGGCTACCGATACTCCTGCCGTGGTAGAGAAGATAGCGACTCCAGAAGAACCGCCTGTGGCAAAGGCGAATGTTCCCCCTGGTTTCTATTTCTGCTCCAGTTGTAAAGCAAATCACAAAGAAACGAGCAAGGTGGGGAAGAAGCACTTAAAATATAAAACAAAATAATTAACCGCGTACTCTTAAAACAAGGAGGCAAGTAAGATGTCAATTCCTGTAAGAAGAAGAGCGAACCCTTTGTTCGGGCAACCGACATTGGCTTCCGCGAATAATGGGTGGGCCGGGTGGATTAGGGGGAGTGTATCACCGCTAGACCAGAAAGGTTCTACCGGATGGTTAGCAGAACTTTATGGCGGTGTGCAGACCGGAGACGATTGGGCAAGGGTAAACATCCCAGTTGATGAGATATTTGTAACTGACTTCAATCGTGCCCTATGGTCGTGGTACCAGACCGCTGCTGAGTCTATGGGGCTTGGCATTGTTATCTGGATACATGACCCAAATGATTTTGACAATAGAGCCGAAGTAACACAACTCGGCGGTCATGCAGATTTGCCGAAAGCGTTAGGGTGGAACGCCTTTTCCTTCTCATCCGCTACCGGAGGTATGTTCTACTACGGAGAGGGAACTACCGGTACCGGCTTGACTGCTGGTACTCAATATACTTGGGCACAATTCCAAGCCGATGTTATTTTCAGGAACTGGTCTATCTATCGGATAACCTTTGATTGGGGATGGGAAGCATCCGGCACCTTTGAGTCAGCTTATGTTGCTGATGTAAAGCTCAATGGAGTGGCTGTTCCTTTAACCTCTGGGTTTGGTGAACGTGCTGGTGGAGAAACTAAAACACTTTATATTGCTACTTCCGGTACTTCTACCACGAAGGCAACCGCCTTGTCTCCGGCTACTGGCAAGAGACTAGTAGTGCATCAAATCAGCATGACTTCCGCATCGGCAACCGCCGCGAACTTCGAGGTCTATTTCGGAACCGGGACAAATATAACCACTGATGCTACTAAGGCGATTACTATTGCCAACCTCGATACCGATAGCCGCCCGTCTGAATATCCTTATTTTGGCAACGGAGATAAGGGATGCCCGAAGGGTCTTGCTGATGAGGTTGTGTCTATCAGAACTTCAGTAGACATATCTACTAACGGGTATTTCGTCTTCGTCTATCACGAGGAATAAGGGGGGAATGTCAAGTGCCTAGTGTAAATGAACAACAACGCAAGCTTATGTGTATCGCCCTCTCTATTAAGAGGGGGGAAACTCCTGCTTCATATAGTAAAGAGGCATCCCGCCTTGCTAATGAGATGTCGGAGGAACAATTGCAGGAGTATTGCGGGAGCAAAGTCAAGAAGTAAGGTGGTGAGAGATGGCTAGGAACTTATCAGACGTTAGACAGGAAGTAAAGCAGATATTGAGGGGTGAGTTCTCCGGCGATGTTACGGACGAGGACTGGAAAGATGATGAGATTGACATTCATATCGGGCATACTCTTGAAAATATATCCCTGGTATCCCCGAATGTGGTAAAGGAAGTTCTGACTACAATCGAGAACTCAACAGAACTTGATATTAGCGCAATCGAGAATCTACTCTGGGTCGAGAAGGCAGAGTACCCCACCGGGAATAGCCCTCGCGATTATCGCAACATAAAAAAGATAGACCGTGAGACTATTGAGCTTGACACGACCATTACCCCTTTGGCCGGCGGGTCAAGCACTCTCACTGGCACAGTAACATTCACCTCCGGGTCAACAGCAGTAACCGGCTCTGGCACCGACTTCGATGGTGAGCTTAAAGCTGGCTATCACATTAAGGCATCAGGTGGTACAAGGTGGTATAGGATTTATTCAATCACCGATGGCACGAACCTGGTGCTGGCTGAGGCTTGTCGGAGTGGAGATACCGGTGCGGACACGGAAAACGCCACTCAGTATTGCTATGAGACCGCCTACCTCTTCTGCGCCAAGCTCCACGAACTCGATGAGGACTCTTCTACGTTGGGGCCTGCTGAGGAGTCGGTGCTTATAGATGGTTCCATAGCCTCAACCGCCTTGTCCTGGATAAATACACTCAGAACCCATATTAAAAAGTCAGTTGACTTGATGGGCAGTTCTGAGACCGCCATCAGTAGCATCTCTGACAGGATAAACCAGTCCATTGATGATTTGAATAAGGGCAGAACGCAGATAGATGACACCCGGGCGACCGCCGAGAGTGCGATAGACAACATGGTAGCCCGGATAAATATGGCGATGGATAACCTGTCCATTGGGCAAACCTTCATCAACAAAATAAACTATGGCGGGTCTCCTGAAAACGATTACGCCAATTACGCAGCAAGGGAGTTATCAAACGCCAATGCCTTTCTGAACCAGGCCAGAGGTTATATGTCAGAGGGCAATACCGCTGACGGATGGGGAGCCTATGCTGCCAGAGAACTACAGAACGCATCCTCACTTCTCAATCAGGCTGGGGCTTACATCAGGCAGTCTTCAAGCCGCCTGTCCATAGCCAGCGCCGTTAGAGCTTACCAGGAGTGGGCGAATATAAGGATGGGGCTCTACCATAAATCTCTCAGGAAGATTGAAAAGGCAAAGGACTGGCGAGAATATCCTAAAGATTAAGGAGGCAAGTATATGTCAGACGAACTTAGAATAGGAATAGTTTTATCATTCAGTAAAGGTGGTGCCAAAGCTAACAGGAGCGAACACTTCGAGGTTAGCGTTACGGGTGATGCCTTTTCCCACGAAGTACAAGAGGTGGGGACAGACGAGGAAGAACTGGCTCAGGGTGCTGACGTTGGTACCCCCGGGTATCTCTTCATCAAGAACATGGACAGCACCAACTATGTCGAGGTGGGCAAAAGCACCGGAGTTTATTCTATCAAGGTACAAGCTGGCGAATCAGCCATCTTCAGGTTTGATGGGAATACAATTTACGCCAAGGCTAATTCCGCCGCTTGTTTAGTGGAATACATCATAATCGAAACGTAGTCATAAATTATAATTAAGGAGATGTCGGAAAATGGTTAAATTATTTACACCGGAAAAGAGTAACAAGGGATTGAGTATCATTAAGCTAAGGACTAAGCTCCAAGCCCAGAAGTATGTAACGGACTTTAAGAATTTTGAGTCCGCCTTTCCCCAGACCTTGAACCTGCCTGATTGTAACCAGCGATGGCAATATCTGGTTAGTGTAATGGGGCCGCAGGGAACTAAAGACCCGGAGATGTGGAGTTTCATCAACCGATTCCGTTCCTGCAAAGGACAACCGAAAAAGATGGTACGGGATAAGGTCATCACCACCGACTTTGTAGACTTCATAGTTGACCAAATGATTACCGAAACTTCCGCCTTCGGAGACTTCAAGTTTCACGACTCAGGGATAGGAGTAGGGGCTGAAGCTATCGGTGATAGCACCTTGGGAACTCCCTGGGGTGGCTCAAGGGATACCGGTACCCAGGTTGAAACAGACCACGATACCTATAAGTCAGTAGCTACCACCACCTACAATGCGACCAAGTCGATAACGGAACACGGCCTGTTCAATATCGCAGCCGATGGAGTCTTGGCGGATAGAACGAAGTTCGATGTT
>Ga0307928_10003135_pt1 | contig 12637 bp, 26 predicted proteins | sample AceLakmetagen232_FD_201815 | JGI IMG/M metagenome (GOLD analysis project Ga0307928, IMG submission 201815) | Saline water microbial communities from Ace Lake, Antarctica - #232 | ecosystem: Environmental > Aquatic > Non-marine Saline and Alkaline > Saline | place: Antarctica: Ace Lake... | reverse complement strand
GCAAAGCCGCCAGACGTGCAAATATACTCCGCGTTCGCAACACTGCGAAAGCATACGTGAGGTCGCGTGACCGTGGTTTATGCGTGCTGTGCGGCAAACCAGCGTCACAGGTACACCACGTCATTTACCTAAGCCACGGCGGAGCGGACACGCCCGATAACATGTTGCTGCTATGTGACGAACATCACGAGGCGGCGCACTTTCGCGGGAATAGGGTTGCATTATACATCAAAGCGCGGTATACTGAGGGTGTGCATGTGGGGTGGGAGTTTAGCGGGGATAGGGAATTTAGTGAAGTGAAATTTGTCAAAGTGAGGATGTGAGTATGGATGATGAGAAACTATTTGTAGCAATTCAAGATCCGGAATATCCGATTGTCTGGCATGTGATGATGACTGAGACCTATGCGCCAGACGAACCACACGAGCTAGTCATGCAGGAAATCTACAAGCTGTGGAATCGTGATTTCTACCAGGACGAAGCGGAAATAATCGCTGGGCACTTGAATGCCGCCGTTGACGAAATACGCGCGCTGTCCGCTGCGGAGGCTGAGTAATGGAATACATGGCCGTATCCAAGGTTGAAATGAAGGACGGAAAGCCGCAATATTCATATAGCTACTTCACGTGCGGCCTACCTAATGACGTTGTGATAGCATTAGATGAGGCTTACGGCAAGCTGGACGATGAAGGGCGCGAGGATGCACTTGAATGCTGTCAGTCACAGATTGAAGATGCAATCAGTGAGTGCATTGCAAAGATCAAGTAGATACACACTTTACTGTGAGTTTAGAGGAGCGAATGTATGAAAGAGTTTAAGCATTTGGCGACATTTCACGGGACGGCAGGGGTGGATGGTCAGGAGTTGTGTGGCTGGTTGCAGTATCAAGCTGGCTGTCGAATCAATATCCAACTGCGCGATTCAAGGATAACCAACATGACCAGCTTTGCAGGTGAGATTCAGGCAGGTACGCCCGTTAAGGTCACGGTAGAGCTTGGCATTGGCGAGGAGATGTAGATACACCGCAGTAGTGTGGACGGCCCGTGATGGATGAGGCAGAGTAGATACACAACATCATGGCCACTAGGCCGTAAGGAGTTATAGCGTGCATATTAGGGACAGAGCAGAATGCGGTGAGCCAGTTTACGAATCTGGCGACGTGCAGATTTATGAGGATCGCACTGAGCGGTATGCCACGGACGCTGACGGAGTGCCGGATTTCGACAAGTACATCGGCTATGGCAGGCTGATGACAATGTTCATTGGCAAGTATGAAGCCAAGCAAGTTGTGATTCACGTTGACGATGGCACGGAACCTGCCGCCGTGGATATGAAGATGCTGGCAAAGGTCATGGTGGAAAGTGCTGCTGACGATGCACGCGCCAGGTTAGCAAAACGCAAGCCTCGCAAGCTCACCAAAGATGAGCAAATCATCGTGGCCGCAGATGCACACGCCAACCAACCGGAATCACCGGACAGTTCGGAGGCTGAGCGATGAATAACGCACAAGCACGAGTTGAACTATGCGGCGAGGTTATAGAGCGCCTGCTGAAGCTGGGTATCTACAAACAGTCTATAGCTGGCGATTTGTTCAGCGGAATGGTCGTGTGTATGCGGGGAATACTGATTGATGACGAGGCCATAATCAACTCTGAGGCTGATGATCAGATGGTTGGTGATGCGCTGATTAGAATACGTTGCATATCCCGCGCTCTGGCGCCCGCTGACGATGAATTGCGTAGGCTACTGGAGGTAATAGAATGACAGCATCGAGATTAGCAATGTCATTGAAACAGCGGTACATCTTGGCGCATCACTAGATACACACCGAACAGCCCACGGGCAAAGGAGACGCACGATGACTGACAATAAATCACCATGGGACGGCTACTGGGAGTTTACCTGCCCTGTGTGCGTGGGTAGCGGTAAGCTGAAATCGCCTCATTGCGAACAGTGCCCAGATTGCACCAAAGGCAAGCTCCGCATACCCTGGACACCCGAGGCGGGGATGCTGGCGAATGATAAGCGTACCGGCGAGTGGGCTGTAACCGAGGCAATCCCTAACAATCCGCACATCCGCTACCGTGTATCTACCGGCTTATTTTCGCATGTACCAAACAACGCGGCGGCGCACTGCACACCGCTACTCCCATCACCCGCCACGCTACAGGCTCACGGGCTGAGTGTATATGACGTGGCTTATCAGACGTTCGATCAAGTAGACACTTCGGACGATCCGCACTCAACGGCTGGTGTGATTTGTCACCGAATGGAGCATATGACGTTATGGTGGTGTGGCCATGATGACAAGCCGCACATGTTATGCAAACCAATCACTGCGGATAATCGTAATGCAGCACAGCGCGACCTGCAGAGATACACGTCATTGCTTGCTTGGCTAGGGGGGGTGGAGTAGTGGCAACCTATTTCACTGATGCTGGCATTGAGATGATGCGGCAGGTAGTCAGAGATTCGCTGATACCAGATGCACCGCCAGTGGACATCACCATTATGCAGACGCAACCAGGGCATTTGGAAGTCACGATAACACCGATTGACACTGCCGAGAGTTCTGCCGCGAGTGAACCTACAGATACACCTCTACCTGATCCGCGAGCCACGCGCGATTCTGTACCTGATATTACATCCGAGGAGGATTAGCTATGTATTGTAAATCATGTTGGTTACAGGAAGGCGGAATGTGTTACCTGGAACCATGTGAACGTGAGGAAAGCGGTCGTTCACACAAAGCGTGTACAGCACAGTGTGAGGATTATGTCTCTAAGCGGGCCAAGCTATCGAGTGTAATTCCAAATGAAAAGCTTGTCATTATGAGCGAACTTATGGAGGATACACACTAATGACTGACTACAAACGCGCACTGGAGCTGGCGTGTAGATATGTTGACGATACCCGCTGTCGATGTCCTGCCGAGGATGATCAGTATTGTGATGGTATGCCGTGCGACACATGCACCGCTGATGTTAAAGAGGGGCAGGCGCATGTATGCTGGCAACTGTACTTTCTGCAGCAAGCGGAGGATAGGACGGGCGACCGCACAGACCATTTGCGTGATGTCACGAAAAAGGTCAGCACAGAGCGGGAGATTGCGGCGATTGAGGCGTGGATAGCGTATTACCGTGTCGGCACCCCGCCGGGGGCGTGGCGGATGTTGGCACTAGACGCACTGGAGGGGCAGTTGGCACGCTTGGAATGTGGCTATCGCAGTTCGGCACAGGTAGCTGCGAAGGTGGGCATTGGCGAGCTTGTAGATGCACCGGCAGAAGCGATACACGCTATGGCCGTTGCGCTGGGGGTGTCTACGTGAAAATCACAATCCTCACCGACAATCCCCAGAGCTGGTATTGTGTATATGCACAACAGCTTGCAGATGCACTAATGCAGCGTGGACATGACGTTACCCGTGTATATGATGCCGTGCATATCCCCGAGGGTGACATTGCGCTGTTCCTCAGTTGCGAGAAGATTGTACCGAAGTGCATACGTGACAGAAATGCACACAATCTGGTCGTGCATAGCAGCGATCTACCGCGTGGCCGTGGGTGGTCGCCGTTGACGTGGCAGGTGCTTGCTGGAAGGGATTACATCATCAACACGCTGTTTGAGGCGGAGGACGCGGCGGATGCAGGGTGGGTGTATCTGAGCCACGGGATGATGTTTGCTGGCAACGAACTATTGCCAGAGATGCACGCAATACAAGCCGCATCAATCCAGAACATGATTTTACAGGCCATTGACGCCCCAGCGAACTTTGAATTTGGGTCGAAACAGCCCGAAGCGACCGCAACCCACTACCCGAAACGCACACCCGCTGACAGCGAACTTAATATACACAAGAGCATCGCAGACCAGTTTAACCTGCTGCGGGTGGTGGATAACGAGCGATACCCTGCGTTTTTCGTGCATATGGGACGGAAGTACACATTGAAAATTGAGGTGGAAGATGTTATCGGATAAGGTTGATAAACAAATCAGTGTCATCGAGCAGTGGATCGTTGACAGGCGTGCCACGTATGAGTGGGAGCAAGATGTCGATTGGGTGTTGCTCGCCCTCGATGCGCTGGACATGCAATTATATTTCATTAGGTTAAGATGCAAGAGCTTTAATCAGATGGACGCGCTGACCGGTGAGTCGCACCTGTATGCCATGGCGCTGTCGCTGAAGGTTGTCGTGGAATGCTAGTCATCGGCATATATCCACACGTAACTTGGGGCGCTGTCGTGTGTATCGACAGTGATGATCCTGACAACATCACCACGGATTCCGTCATCGACATGAGATGCACAGCAGATACGCCACTCCAAGAGGTCGCCGTTGCTCACGCAGAGGCCATAGACAGCTTTCTAGAGCGTCACGAGGGTGTAGAGCTGCACAGTGTGAATATGGGCATCTGGGCGCAGTATGGACAGAAGGCGAAGCTGGTGCACCTCGATCAGTCACGGATCGCCTATGCTGTGGCGGGGGTGCTGTGGGGATCAACGATACACACGGTGAGATTCTTCAACCCGAAGGAGTCGCGGTCTATTGCTGCAGTTAGACCTCGTGTGCACCTTGAACGTGAAAACACCGCCACACGCGAGGCATTAGATGCTGCGTGGGCGGTGATATGCACGCTAAAATACTACGAGTTGGCAGCCGAGTTCCCTGAGCTTGCCTGACCGGTGTCGCTCTTACCTGGTGACTGTGCCTGCTTCTCTGACATCGGACGTTGCAGAATATCAAATGCACCACGGGCAATCGGGATGTTGAGCTTACGTGTAACACCCTTCTGTGATACATCGAAGCCCATTGCCTGTGCACCCTGGAACACCTGCAGGTCGAGCAGCCTGTCGGCGCTTGCTTCGATGTTGATGTCCATGCGGGGCAGTGGCTTGGTCGGGATGTTGAACTGGTGTATCCACGGCAGGAGTGTGCCGTTGATCAGCGCCATCAGTGCAAATGCATCCATCGTTGTATATGCCGTGGCCACATCCTGCTGTACTTCACCCAGGCTACGTGCACCTCTATGTCCCGCTTCGGTGGTGAGCGTCTGACCGATGACCGCCTTGGACATCTCTGCATTTGCAAAGTCGATCAGCTCATGGAATGCCGTGATCGAGCCGTAGCGTTGAGGTTCACGGAAGATCAGCTCCCAGCCCTCGGGCATGACAAGCCCCGTCTCGGACTGGATGTTGTTGAGCATGCTCACCAGGTCTGCCTTTTCGGCTGGCGTGATCTGCGAACCTGTGGACTGTGCAATCGTCAGCGGGTCAGCATACGACTCTGTGAATCTCACCCACAGTCGAGTAACCACACGCTTAAACCACGTCATCCACCACACCATTCTCATCGCAGCTACACCGTAGGGATTCTCATAACGTGTATATGGTCTAAACACGATAAACTTGTAGTCAGGTACATGCACAAAATTTCCGTTCGGCTGTTGCAGCATAAACACACCGTTCTCATCGAACTGGAACCTGCGTGGATGGCGGGACATGATACGCACAGGGATGTATGCCAGGACAGGCTTGGCGTCCACCTGCTCCACCTGGCTTTCGGCCAACCCCTCAACCTTCTCTCTACGTACCGCCATCTTCGCCGGTGACTTCACGTGCAGCACCTTCCAGCCCCAGATGATCTCACCAATCGCCATGCCCATCGGCACAGCATCCAGAAACTCGCTCAAGTCCTTTTCAAACCCAGAGTCACCTTCGCCGATACTGATATTTCGCAGTGCCTCATGGTGAAACTCGGCAGCATATTCAGCATCGTCCGTGTCGTCAGATGGTAGAATCTCGCGCCGTTTAGACATGACGGCAGATTTGCGCTGCATCCACACAGAAAATAGGTGCGGGTCTTTGTCTAATGCTTCCTCGTACAGCCCATAAGGGTAGGCGTAGTCTGAGCTGGGGGATTTGGACTGCAGCAGGTAGTCCGAGTTTTCCTCTTGTGACAGCGGGGCAAGTGGGTTGTAGGGGTCTCGCTTCCGTGCCGCGACCTCTGCGCCGCGCTGTCGTACACCTGCCTTTGTGTCCGGCGGCAGCTCACCCTTGGGTTGCGCCAGCTTTGCACTGCGCTGTTCACTGTTGCAGGCTCGGCAGATCGTCCTTAACCCAGCCTTGCCTCCCCCATTCTTGTATCCTGTTTCCGGCGTCACCGTGCAATTACACACACGGCATTTTGTTACACTCAAGTCGCACCTCCGTGTTACTGCGTGTCACTACAGTCTAACACAGAGGCAATTTAGGTAGTGGGTCATTTTGAATCGTACATCTCAGACATCTCAACGACTTCTTCCAAAGTCCAGCGATGATCGGCTACACCGGCTGCCATCGCGGGTGTCGTTTTCACTGACCCATGCACACGGCAGAAGTTGTAATACATGTAATGCAGACTCACGGCGTGCATATGGTTCTCTAACTTCTTACTGAAAGCATTGGTAAGCCGCGTGAACCGACGCATACACATCCGCATGGTGAGGTTCTGCCGCTCAATGTAGCTTGTGGACACTTCGGCCTTGTCGGGATGCCCGAACACCTTGATTTTCCGTGCGCCGTTGAATTTGCCAGGGCTGTATTTTCTTTCCGGCGAACGTCCGCCGTCCGCACCGTATAGCTTCTGAATGATCGCATAGTCGATATCCTCACGACCAAATGCACCCTGTACCGCGCCGATGTATGCTTTCAGGCCGTCCGTAGTGAGTTGCACACGCTCACGCAATCTCCACGCTAGGTTACACATGAAGTCATAGGCTGTAGTGAAGTCACGGCGACCAATGGCCCAGCAGGGTACGAGCTTGGTATCTGCACAGAACATCCCTAGCTATCAGGCAGTCGATGGGCTGATTCTTGAGTTGCATTTCGATGGCTGCGATCTCAAAACAAACATTGACCGAGGGGATCATAAACATGATTAGATATTTATCGCATAGGACGTTTGGGGTGCTCGCCGTGTGGATCATTTGCACCCCCACTGGCGCTAAACCCAGTTTTGCCGGGAGGCCAGCCTTGATGCAGGTTGTAGATGCACCGGTATCGACCTGTGCAACTATTTTAATGGAGTCTGGAATTATTTTCTGTTGTTTCCGAAGCTGAGATCGGAGTTCAATGGGCATCCCAGCTTGCATATCAAGAATTGGCCCAGACCCTTGCAGGCTATACAACTCGCGGCGATAGACAGGCGACATGCACCCATTATACGCACAGCCAGTTGTTAATAAAAAGCGGCTTCTCCATTGGGTCGATGTGTATGGCCAAAAACGGCGTGTTTCCATAGCGGCGATGGCCTGCCGTGATGGCATCAATTTCTGTTTTATACACTTCGACCAGTTCATCTCCACGGATTAAGGCGAACTCATATTGGTGCCCCGACAGTAGTTTGTCCTTGATTGATGCGTAATATGCTATTTCTTTGTCTAATTGCCCTGGCATGTTCACTCCTCGTCTTGCCTTTGTTCCTTGCCCCATCTTGCCTCTGCCGCCTTCTTGGCTTGCGCTACTAGCTGTTCTTTCGTCATACTAGCTGCCCTGGCCTTGCCGCCTTTCAATTCGCCTTTACGTCCCAGCGCTACAGCGGCAGGGTCTTTGGCTTTTCGCTTCTTTGCCACTGCGGGCTTCTCCGGCACAGATGCACCGATACTCTCCTGTACGATCTGAAAGGCCAGCTTGTTCACGTCACGCGGACGTTTTGGCTTCTCTGTGCTTGAGCGCTTTGGCATACTAGAGTCTAACATACTTTAGCGCAGGGCGTCTCTCAGCAGTTCGTTTGCGAAGTCGTGCGGACTTCTCCCGCGCTCTGCGGCCCCTTTGCGGATGGCCTCAATGATATCGTGATTAAGAATGATTGGTGCATATATCCGGGGGAACGCCCACGGGCATTTTCTGCAGTCAAGGTCGCAGCCACGACAGGCGGTGCTCTTGAAGTTGTTGCACTCTGTGCATAAGGGTTGCCAGTTGTCTACTCTGTCTCCGCCGCTACTAATGTCCGCTCGCACCCTTGGTATCTTGTGGTCTTGGTCAAGGCGAACATCTGGCTCCTTGCGCCCACAGTTAGCGCACTGATGACCATATTCGAGTAACACCAGCGCCCAATCATCTGCAGACAGGCCAACTCTCGGGATGCGTTTTGGCTCAACCTCTAGGCTGGTGAGCTGGCACCACCTGCCGCTTCGTGCGATGCCATAAAAGCCCTCCTCTCCCTGTAGTTCCCTAAGCCGCCGAAACGGGTCGAGATATGGTTTGTATGCTTTCCCCGCCGCAGTGCGATCTTTACGATATTCGTTGATTGCATCCCTTATCTGGCCCTCTGTGACGGCGGGGCCGGGTATGCCATGCCCCTCGGGCCACAGTAGTTTAAGGATTACCAGATAGTAGATGCGGTTTGCCTTGCTGGGCGCGACAAACCCTTGTGCGGCTTTACCTAACCAGTCACCCCGCTCCACACCGGCTGATGCCGGATCGGCATTTGGCGGAAGTAAAGCATCGGCAATGCGCCTACCCGGACTCATCGTCGCCTCTCAGTAGCCAACCGGGGCTAACACGGAGCGTCGTCGCTATAGCATCCAACTCAAAATCCTTGACGCCGCGCACGCCACGTTCTATTTCCGATATATCCGATTGCTCAATTGATAACTCGTATTCAATGCCCAATACCGACGCCAAGTCGGACTGGCTCATGCCACGTATCAGCCGTTGTTGCCTGATACGGTCTCCGCAAATGTTACCTTGCGTGTTAATCTTGCCATTATCAGCTTCGCCGCCAAGTTAGGCTAGCCGAAAATCGTCTATTTACAGACTACTTATCATGTGTTACACTTTGGTTATGAGCAGTCCGTTGAGAGTTTCATCATTTTTCGCAGGAATTGGCGGCTTCGATCTTGGCTTTGAGCGAGCCGGACATGAAGTCGTATTTCAGTGCGAGATAGACACGTTTGCACAGGCTGTACTAAAGAAACACTGGCCAGGAGTCCCCCTTCATGACGACATCACGACCCTTAAACCAGGAGACATCCCCGACTCAGACGTGTGGTGTGCAGGATGGCCATGCCAAGACCTTAGTCACGCAAATACAAACAGAGTTGGATTGGCAGGTGAGAGGAGCGGACTCTTTTTCACCCTTCTCAATCTTGCGCAGCAGGCTAGACCACGCTGGCTCGTGCTGGAAAACGTCTCGGGCCTGCTCTCGGCAGAGCAAGGAACCGCTCTTGAGACAGTTACCGAGTCGCTCGAAGCGGTCGGGTATCTGGGGGGATGGTTTTCGTTTAACGCTCTCGATGCGGGTTTGCCCCATAGACGTGAAAGGGTCTTCTTTGTCGCAACATATCAATCAGACAGTGCATATCGGTTCTTTGTTGAGCGCGGCGAATTGTCGCGGGATTTTGCGGAGAGAGGAGCGGGCCGGACGACCAATGGACGACTCATTTCAGCAGGCGATAACGGAGACGCTCCGCTTGTGGTGCAACGTCGCGGAGGCTTCGGGTACACCGGAGCAAGTAGCATTTGCCCCACGATACGTGCCCAAACTGGAAAGCATCAAGGAGGCCATTCGGACAGACCAATACTGTGTGGCCAGGAACTTGACGTGGGACGAGTGCGAGACTCTAATGGGGTTCCCCGCCGGTTGGACGGTCGTAGAGGACGGCTAGTCGGCAATGCCGTGGTGCCAGCTATCGCCGAATGGATAGGAACGAAAATCGCCGCCATTGAGTCGGCGGCGTAATGTAAATAATCGCTCACCCCTGTCCCCATCAGCCCTAAACCGTCGCACGCCTATCTTGTGTCACTTTTCACTGTGTTACTTTTGTTACAGATGCACGGGATATGGTCTAAGATACAATCACGTCACGGAGGCCGCACCAGTACAGGGCTAAGAGAGGGGGATTTCAAAATGACCCACTACCGCAATTTATGCTATTCCGTTAATGCCGTTCTCTGCGCTTGTGTCAGGAACCATTCTCCCTTCCACTCAGGGTACATTGACTCGATCACGTGAGCAAATTCGTCACGCGCACCGCCGATCTCCAGCACTGCGCTGTACGCATTTTGCACTGGAAAGTTGTTCAATCCACCGTGCACAGTGCTCAAAAACACACGTAATTCATTTGTAAGTTCCATTTTGTACCTCCAGATGCACACTAACTAAAGAAGCTGCCAGACACATGACAGCACGCCCAGATGATCGCCCCGATCCCCAAGGCTACACGGATCAGCGGCCCCCAGTCTTCGGCTACTGGCGCTGGCGTTTCGTATTCCTCCGGCACTGGCCTGTGATCCTGCAGCCACTCTGCAAAAGATTCACGGCATATGTCATAGTCCGCCCTGCCCCGCTTCGTGCATTCCAGCACAGCAGATGCACACGCATCGACCAGCATATCCTTCACTTCCGTGCGTTTATAGCCCTCGAAGTTTCCGCTATTCATCGACATACACACCACATCAGATACACTGTAGCCCGTATCCAGTGCGGCGTGCATCTCTGCTTCCGCCTCTGCGATGATGGCCTGCTGTGCGGGTGGTAGCTTCCGAATCTGCGCTGCTGTCAGGACGACGCCCATTACTTGCTCTCCGGCGCATCCACCACGTGTGCATGAATTTCATACCATCCGGTGTAATCGCGCGGCCAGGTGTCCACATACCGCTGTGCCTTCTCGTGTGTGGATGCTATATGTGCAACCCACTCCTCTGCGCCATGATCCGCGTGAATGCCAAACAGAACCACATAAACAGTCATCACAACTCCTCCAAATAATCACTGCACGCATCCTGTGGACGCGCATGTAAATACTTTCCCGTTGTCGCGGTGCTTGTGTGTCCCAAGTCTCTCTGTACGGTCGGCAGAGATGCACCGCCCTCCAATGCCGACGTTCCAAACGCATGACGGAACCAATGTAGGCTCGCCTTTGGTATCTCCGCCTTCACAGATGCACGCTTGAATATCCTGTGTGCCTGCTCTGGTGACATACACCCTGGCTTGCCGTCAGGACGTGCAAATACTGGGTGTGCATCTACACCTCTCACGGCTTCCAATTCCTCATACACACTCAAGGGTATGCCCACCGTGCGCGTCTTACGCCCCTTGCCGAACACCGTAAGCTGTCCACGCCCATGCGCACGCTGCACGTCCGCCCAGGTCAGCCCGATCAGCTCTGCACGCCGTATGCCGCTGTAGTAAAGCACACGCAGCATCAGCGGACGGTCAGATGCACAGATAATGGCCCTGACCTGCTCGGGTGACAAGATGCGCTCGTTCAGGCAGTCCTTGAACTTCGGCAGGTTCAGCCCAGCGCCGACATTCACAGGCAACACGCCCATCCTGTGTCCCAAGGACAGCAGTGCCATGATTATGTGCATCTCTTTACACACCGAAGATGCACACAGATTGCGTACAGATACGATATAATCCATGTAGTCGTACAGCTTTTGCCGTGACAGATGCACGAGAGATGCACCATACCACACTGCGAACATCTCATACGCTGCCCCATACTGTGTGCGAGTGCTGTCCGTGCGACATTCGCGCAACCACAGGTCTACAAGCTGGACTTCGGCGCTGGCGTGCGTGTCGTTGGAATCTTGCCCGAGTTGAAGCCCTCCAGTTGCAATTGCAAGTCCTCGATTTTCCAGTCCCGCCGCTTTTGCACGCTGTCCAACGTGATCGCGTGTTTTGCACGGCACATCGTTCCGCCGTCCTTTGCTGGTGGCATGTATGTCCGCGCCTGCAGGTGCCCGCTTTTTATCAGTTGATATACACGGTGCGTATTGACCTGCAGCATGTCCGCCGCTGTTTCCGCGTCCACCGTGGCCTGTCGTTTGTCCATTGTGTACCTCCATACTATTTACCGAGTCGCTTTAGTTCGCAGATTGCCAGACTCACGTAATTGAGCGCATTGATCAGATGTGGGTGTTCGACCCAGCCCTGGATTGCATACAGCTTGTCGCGGGCCGCAATCATGTCACTCAGCGCCCCGCCTGCGGTATCCATGTCATCCCTGTTCAACACAGGTTCTTCATCGTGTTTATCATCCATATGCACATTATCATTGCTCATGTTACACCTCCTCAGTGTATGTACTGTAGTCTACTTGATAAAATCAGGGTCATCCACCAGCGGCCCGAAGTGTGTGGATGTCATCACCAACAAGCTGCCCACGTCCGTCTTGTCATTCAGAAACATGTGCAGCCACTTCTCATAACTGCACGTGTCACTAGCAAAGATTGTCACGCCGTGCAGAGGGTCAGCACAATATCTCGCCAGCTCCTCAGCAGTTGCACATACCGGTGTCAGCGGCGATCCCTCCGAAACAGTCTCCCACAGCTGCCAGCCCTCACCTGTCGGCGGGTCATATCCTGGCGGGTCGCCGTTATCCCAATCCCAATCGTCAGGATAGTTAATACGCGGCTCATACACTTCATTGAGCGGCGCGTCAAAGTCCATTGGTACTCTCATACATTCACGATGTCCCACGATATACACCTCCTGAAATATATGCACTAGACTAGCTAGTGTGTCTGCAGTGCATATGCACCGCTAAATACTCTCCGGCACTGTGACCCAGCCTAGCAGGTCGCTCCAGTGCATTTGCACGACTACGCCATTATCCAGTGTGTATGTGACCATTATGCACCTCCTAGTGCT
>Ga0307928_10003134_pt1 | contig 12638 bp, 20 predicted proteins | sample AceLakmetagen232_FD_201815 | JGI IMG/M metagenome (GOLD analysis project Ga0307928, IMG submission 201815) | Saline water microbial communities from Ace Lake, Antarctica - #232 | ecosystem: Environmental > Aquatic > Non-marine Saline and Alkaline > Saline | place: Antarctica: Ace Lake... | reverse complement strand
TCTTCTGCCAAGTCCATATTATAGGTAGTACCGTCGTAAACAATGTTATTCAAAGCTGTAGAAGTGCGAGTAGAAGCGTGGGAAGCGGAAAACAAAGCGACTGAATCTCCACCGGATAAATCAATCTTAGCTGAACCATCTACGCTATGCGTATAGGTTGTACCGTGTCCACGTTCTAAAAGCTTAGTAATATCAAACTCACGTCTGCGAACAATCGCCTGCGCGGCCCCTGCTACTAATGACTTAATTTGGCCCAACTTATTCCACTTCATTAAACGTTTAGAGATTTTGACACCTCTATCATAAGTGTATTGAGTCAAATTCTTAGAATCAGATGCCAGGAAATCCTCGTAATTTACCTGTCCTTCCTCTGTTCTAAGTCTAGCCATTGTCAAATTAGCATTGGAAGCCATTTCAGTGATATAGTCCTCAGCTGCTTGTTTGTAGCAAATTTTATCACTCTGCTTAGGCGCTCGTTTGAAATCACCGTTAAAAACGGTTTTTACAGCCGGGTCAATCGCCTTAGCAAAGTTTGCTAACAAATTAGACATATAAAATAAAATTAAAGGTTAATAAATCCCACTCACTTATTATGAGTCAGCGGGCGATGCAAAGTTTAGGCTAACAAGAGCTTTAGAAGCAGAAATCATTTCTCTCATTTTAATGATACCAGTATCAGTATCGGCTGCGTTATCTTCGTCAATAGTGGCCGCTGTTGCTAAAATGACGTTTGTCCAAATCAAAGTTGCGTCCAAAACGTCGTCACAATCAGCTTCGTACAATGCCAAAGGACTCATTTCGATAAGTGCTGATAAATCACCTGCACTACCGCCCGAATTATCCACAGAATTTTGGACTATTCCAATTAAATTGTGGGTTTTAGGAGCGCTTGCGGGAGATGCGTTAGACGCATAACCAGACACGTTATACAAAAGAGTATCTTTTACTACTGCGACTGCTGCCAAATCTACTTCTGCTCTATAATTCTGTCCACCCATATTGCCTATGTGTTTAAAAGACATAAAGTATAAATTAATGATGAATTATAGTTTGCCGTATTTTTTATGGTTTTTCAACGGCACGCCCATTCGTCTAAAAACGTCCTTTTGCTCGGTACTCAAACCGGGCTTAGTCTTTCCGGAAACACTTTTGCGAGGTTTTTCCACAGCTTTATTGACCTTTTGGGCCTTTACTTCTGCTTCTACTTTCCCGCGATTCTTATCCCTATTGGATATTTTATCCGAAAAAACAATCTTAGACGCCTTGGAGAGACGTTCTGATAGTGGCAAATCGTCTTTATAATCACGAACTGCCATAACTAATTTATACAGCGAATCGTCAGCCATAAGAAAGGCATTATTGCGTCCACTGTCGATAAACTTTTGAAAGTTTACCCTTGCACTCTCTGGTATAATATCACTATTCAATTCAATAAACTTAGACATAACCTGCTCTTCCCGTGCTTCATCTGTTAAGCCTTCGTTTTTTTCAATTGCTAGCAATTGCGAACTGATCTCCTGTTCGCTCACCACTTTTTGAGTTTCTTCGGCTGGTTTTTCAACCGCCTCATCTTCTGCCGGCTTATCGTCGGAATCAGATTCTTCATCATCAGAATCATCATCAGATTCGGATTCGTCGTCATCTTCGGACTCTTCGTCCTCGGAATCTTCGTCCTCTTCTTCTTCTGAATCATCATCAGAATCTTCGCTGGATGTGTCAGCGTCTATATCATCGTTTGATATATTAGTATCACTTTCCATTGCATCTTCAACCTTGTCCTGTGTTTCCTGCTCCTCTTCGTTGTTTGCGTTTGTGTCTATTTTCTCCCCAGAAATATCAGCGGTTTTGCTTTTTACTGAACCACCGAAGGCTAAATCTTTTAAACCCATTTTTGTAATAGAATTATTTTAATTAAAGCGACGGACCTTTTGAGTCCGCCGCAGGGTACTGAGACTCCTGCGGGAAACTCAATACCCTAGCTAACGGTATCAAATTGCAGGAGTTTTTAAATTTTTATATCTTTTATTTCTGTTTTGCTGGTTTAGTTTTTGGCTTAGTCTTAACTTCCTTCCCGTCTTTCTTCTCTAAAGAATCAATCCTTTCTTCTGAATGGATAAGACTATCGTTAATCGAATTAACGTCGTTCGATATGGTCTCCATATTCTTCACTAAAAGGGAAATAGCTTCCAAAATTTCAGCATTTTCGTTTCCATTGGTAGGTTTTCTATCTGCAAACACTTCTTCGTGTTTAGTATTATGCAATGGAGTACTATCATCTGTAGGCACTGCTGGACCGTCTTGCCCTTCTTCCGTATAACCGTCGTCCCACTCTTCATACCTAGAATCGTCCTTTTCTCCATTGGCCACTTTAGCCGCTAAATCAGCGTCCGACTCTGTTTCTATCTTAGTCATTGTCGGGTCTTTCATAATAATGGGCTTTTTAGCTTTTAAAGATGCCTGTATCCTAACACAAAATTCTACTAATTCTGTGTCTGTAGTTCCTGGCGGTAGCCAAAGTATCCGAATATCCGGAGCCTCTGGATTCATCTTGTTGGCCAATAACGCAGGATTCTGCTTATATTCTATAGCTAAATCAGGGGCATCAGGATTAATGGACGGATCATAAGCCGGGTTTTGTTTAGTGCCAACAATCAATTTAACGCCCTTGTAGCCCTTGGCGTGAATCTCATCAATCGGCCTAACAATACATTTAAAGTATTTATTAGCAATTTTCTCCACCTCTTTTAACTTTGTAATAACCATTTATTTTATTCTTGGCGCTTGATATTTAATGGCTTCGTAACCTTGCGCTAGGGTTGCAATGCCTTGTTCCAGTTCCTCTCTGGTAACAATAATCGTTTTATTTTTGACTGTGATTCTAACTACATCTTTTTCCCGAGCCTTTTTGTTATAACCTTGCTCTAGTTTCATAGCGTGGTCCGTGTTTACGGACGGCACTATAACGACTTTGTGACTTCGCTGTTCTCTCTCCGTAACAAAGAATCGACTTTCATTGGCGTTCCCGCCAACCTTATTCTTTATTTTGTTGTCTCCTATCTTATTTTGATTGTTCCCTATCATCTTTTTCAAATTTTATGTTATTTTTAGACAATAGACCGCGGTACTCATTAATTTTTAAGCTGTTTTTTTTCAATATTATCGCAATTTGCTCATTGACTCCACCTCGCATACTGTGTAAAATATCCATCAGCTCATAATGATTGACTCCCCGCTTAGAACAAACTGATTGAATCTCCGCAATAATACTATTCAGTCTTATCATTTGCTCTTCCTTGGCCTTTTTGTTCTCCTTTTTTTGGTTCTTTATGAACCTATTGAATCCTAATCCCATACAATTATAGCTAAAATGTTTTCTTCTTTAATTATAATTATCCCATCTTCGTCCACTGCCTTGTATCTCATCAACTCTTGACCTTCGTATTCGTTATAAACTATGGTTTGGCCTATCTCTAAACTGCTTTTAGGGTTGATTGCGATAATTTCTCCATAAGCATTAGACTCACTTTGGCCCGCTTTCTTCAAAGCTGACTTCTCTTCCTCCGCCGCTTTAACAGCAATAATGCCACTTCGCGGATATATATTTTTATAATCCATTTATTTGAATTTAAGCTTATCAGTTCCAGACTCTTCTTCTACTAAAGTCTCGGCAATTATCCCTTCTGTAGTTAAGAACATTTTGGCCAAACTAACAGAATTATTAAGCGAATTTTTGATTACTGCGGTGGCATCTATAATCCCCTCATCTAGCAATAGCCCATACTCTCCTGTGTTGGCGTTATAGCCTACTGCTTCCTGCTCACAATGTTCTAAAACCGATTCCGCTGACTTACCCGCATTAGACGCTATTTGCATTAGAATTGATTGTAGAGCCTTTACCATTATATCTGATTGCGCGACTTTAGAAGCCCTCAAATAAGTCATTCCGCCCCCTTCACAATATCCGCTTTTCACTGCTGACTTACTAGCTAATACAGCATCTTCAAGTCTTAATTGCCTATCTTTAATTTCAATCTCCGTTGATCCGCCGGCATAAATTATTCCTACACCTGATTCCATTGTGTCTTTTCTGTTTTCAAGATTCTTTAAAATAGTCTTTTCTGTAGGTCCTAACTGGTCAATCAACTCTTTTATTTCGCTTATACGCTTTTCTATAGCCTCGTTTTTCCCGCCACCCTTGATAATTGTGGTAGTTTTAGAACTTGCCATAAACTTATCGCACGTCCCGGCCACCTCTAGCGGGTCGACCTTCTGCAAATCATATCCATTAGCCTTAGAAATTATCTTGGCGCCAGTATAAATGGCAATATCTTCCATAATCTCTTTTCTATCTTCCCCGGCCATTGGTGCTTCAATTGCACAAATAGCAATTCCATCACCAGTATTCACTCTATCAACATTAGTTAAAGCCAAACTTCTTAAAGCTTCTCCCTCAATTTCATTAGCTATCACAACTACTCTGTTCATTCCTTCTGATTCTCCTACCTTTTTAAAAAAAGCGGCAATTTCATCATCCCATTTTAACTCTTGGTCGATTAAAAATATAAAAGGGTTGCTGTGTTCGGCTGTCATTTTAGGATTATTGATAAAAGCTTGGCCCCGATAACCCTTATCAAACCACATTCCTTTAACTGCTTCTGTCTTAATAGCCACTTCATCACCTTTCTCAATCACAATCGACGCATTCATTCCCACCTCTTGCATAATTTTGGCCACGGCGTCTCCTATTTCTGTATCATTATTACCAGATATTGTGGCAATATTCCTGATCTGCTCAACACCTGTCACTGTATTTGAAAGTTCATCGACTTTTTTCAATATTCTTTCCAGGTCTTTCTCCAATTCCTTTTTTATATCAACAGGGTTTATCCCCGATAACAGTCTTTTTTGGCCTTCGGTTACTATTGCTTGCGCTAACAATGCCGTTTGAGTAGTACCGTCACCAGCGTTAAAGTTAGTTTTCTTGCAAATTTCTTGCACCATTTCTACACCGGACTGCACGAACGAATCTTCCGACTTTACCTCGTTAGCAATAGTCACTCCGTCATTTACAATTCTAGTGGGTAATGGCCCATATTGATTTAAAGCCACATTCCTCCCCTTTGGACCTAGCGTTACTTTTGTATAATCGGCCACTAAGTCTATCCCTTCTTTTATTTTGGCTCTTGCTTCTTCTCCTCTCAACAATTTTTTAACTTTTATCATTTTATGTGTTCCTCTGCCCGCTCAATAAAGCGGATAATATCATTAATAACTTTATTAGTTGTACTCCTTTGAATATCCCTCACGCCGGCTTCCTCGAAAGAATCTAGCATTGAATCTGATTTAGCCAGTTCGGCCTTCATACTCTCTAGTCTAGGCTTGAGAGTATTATTCCAAACTGGTTCTTTCGAGAAACTAGCCAACGCCTGATATTGCAATTTTTTACTTTTTGGCATTTTTAGCTTTCCTTTTAGCTTTCTTCTTGTCTTTCTTCACATAAAGACCGACAGCACTTAACTCAACAACATTCCGGCCACCCTGGAAAACAATTTCAGCCATTTCCTTTGGCTCTTGATTCACGCGTTTAATAGTCTTAACATTGACTGCGAGAATAATTTGACCGTCATTGGTCTTTTTACCAATAAACTTTGCAAAAGGATTATTTTCCTCTTTGCCCTTTTCCTCTTTTTTCTCTACTGGCTTTTTAGCAGCAGGGGTTTTCTCAGTAGACATAGTCTTATATTAATAATAATTACTCATCATCTTCCTCTTCTTCACGCAAAACCACGTCAAGCGAGGTGTCTTTTTTCTTTTTAGGGAGCTTAACGCCCATTTCTTTGGCAATAGACTCCGGATCCATTTTAATGTTTTTCATAATTCTACTTTAAATATCCGTATTTATTGTCTTGTTCTTTGCGCATTTTCTTTTTTTTATAGGCCGCTCGATTAAATAACACGTCACTTTCATTGGCCTTATTAGCCTCTGCTGTTCCGTAGGTCTGTTTAAACCGTTTATTTGTAGTTTTATCTATAAGTTCTTTGCGTTTCTTTTTTCTTAGCTCATTAGATTTAACCACATAACCCCAGTTACTCAATGTTTCGCCAGCCCCGGAAATGGCGTCTTTTATTTTTTTAATACTCCCCATAGTTTTTATTTAATTCCTATTAATGGCTGAATTAGCATTGACCTCGGGCCGTTTATTGCCAGTGGCTTCACCCAAGCTTATTTTATCTTCTCCTTTTAATGGATTGCCAGTGTCTCCCGCTACCTGCGCTTCCTTTTTCAATGGCACTATAATCTTATCAGAATCAAAGTGTCGGCCTATTTTGGCGCGCTCCTTGGCCAGTTTAACCCTATCAATAGTATATGGCATACCATTGGCGTCTTTTAATACTGGGTTCCCCATCTCATCAGTTGTCGGAATTTGCATCAAGAAGTCGATAGTTTCTTTTATTTGTTCATCTTCCAGGGCTTTTGACACCGGTAAGAAAGATTCAGCAATTATCTCAAACCTTCCCCGCCAATTAAAAGTCTTAGGAATAAGTTCCCAAAACTTCTTTTCGTCTGATTCTACCATTCTCCCAGTTGGGCTATTATTTTCTTCGTCCTGTTCCTTGGCGATAGGCAGCTCCATTTCTCTGAATCTCCGTCTAGCGACCTTCGAGGGTTCGCCAGTTTTCTCATCATTTTTCATTATAACTGCCCGCTCTCCAGTTGGTTCTAGCTTTATAATAGCCATTGCTTCGTCAAACTCATCATCACCTGGACTTAATATTTTGGTTTCCAGTGGTACTGAATACAAAATTGCGAATAGTTTTAAGCTTAAATTACAAGCATCTTCTAGTGTATATTTAATAGCATCAAGTGGAATAGATAGTTTATTCAGGGCTGATTCTCTGTTTTGGGCTGATTGATAGGCTGTTTTAGCATCATCAGTACCGGCCAAGTTCCGTGGAATCATAGTGGCGCGGTCTATTTCCTCATCTAGGTCTGCTTCTTCTGCTTGTTCGTTGGCGGACCGTGCTGGAGGAGAATTATAAACAATATCTTTAGGACTGCCGGTCCATTTCCTTTGTGATCCCGAACCATAAGAAACGTCATCCGCTTCATCTGCATTAGTTACACCATTAAAATGGTCCTCATTAGGCCTAACAATCTGTCTTAAACGCTCTAAACTAGAAGTTATAATATCATCAACTATTGGTTGATATATCTCTAAAATCTGGCCAATACCAATACCGTCATAGTCGTCAAGATTTTCTACCCATTTTTCACCTTGGACGCTCAAATCTCCGCCCGGTAATGGTACGGATTCCATTGGTATTTGATTTACCCACGTTTCTTTTAGCCCTTCGCCCTTATTTTCATAGACTAATACCATTATCTTTTTCTTGCCTTCGTCTATGTCTGCTTCAACTTTTTCAAGTTCTGGGTCTATTAACCACTGCTGACCCTCTTTTACATATTTAGCCTTCTCATATTTCTTTGTCGGATATTTATACTCAAAATCCTCTTTAGACAAAAACTCAAAAAGAAACAAGTCATTAGCTGGCTTGTTTACGTCCTTGATACTTATACAACCATCATCAATAACAATATTACGCGGGTCAATATTCTCGGCCACTTCATCATAAACATCATAAACCCACTTTGTCGTTACTACACCTTTCGCGTCTGTGTCGTGTTCCTTCTTGTAGGTTTGTTTAATATATTCACGCCAATATCCCAATCCATATTTAGAAAGATGATAAACATATTTGCGCAATACTCGAATCTTACGCATTGTCGCAAAATTCTCATAATACACATTCTCTTGCAATAAGTTCAATTCTTGAGAAGCTTTATTAAAGGCTTTAACCAGGACTTTCGGATTCTCTTTAACCAACAAGGCTACAGCCGTGGTTATCTTTTCAAAAGCCATTGGCTTAGACTTGCGGCCCTCACCTGAAAAGATTGCATCATCACCGCTAAAAGTCTCGTTAAACTTTGATTCACTCAAGTTCGGGTCCTCAATATCTATCAAGCTGGGAGTAAAAAGCGCGTCCATTCTTGCGCATTTATCATTAATGCCAAGCTTTTTCTTCTTATCAAGCATAATTTTAAACCGGGCTCTACGCTCTTTGCGTATTTTGATTTCGTCTTTGGTCAATTTATACTCTGACTTTTTCTCTTTCTCTTTTTTTATGTTTGGTCCTTTTCTCATATTGCTATTTATATAATCTTTTTTTCAGTGCTTTACGCTTTTTAATCTTTAGCCGCTTTTTATTGGCCCATTCTTTATTGGCCTTATCAATAATAATCTTTTGTTTAGCTTCTGGAGTTAACAAACTAACTTTCGGTGGTCTATCAATATATCCTATTAATGCTAAGCCTGATCCAAACACTCTATCGTCATTGGCCCCCTGAATTGCCTCGGCCTTACCTGACTTACTCTTAACAAAACTCATCATTTCGTCAATAGTCTCTGGTTGGTTTATCTTTATAGCTTGCTCTCTAACGTATTGCGCCAGCGTAGGTATCAGGATATTTCTTGTTACTGTAGTAGTCCGCCACCCCGGAACTTCCTTCTTTTCTTTATATTGTTTGTCAAATTCCTCTCGTTTATATATTCTTTGAATTGGATATTTAGCTATTCTCACAATGCCGTCCTTATAAACCCCTTCTTTCAGATGCCCCATAAACTTTATGCCAGGGCCATTCACTTCCGGAACACAGTAAGCATTATACTGATTCATTATTTTGATACACCAATAGGCAAAATCATCTATATCGCCCCAACAAGCTAAGTGCAAAACTTGCTCTAAAGTCTCGTCGTATATATCAAGAACGTGTCTATCGTTGTTCTCCAAGCCTTCTGAGACGTCAATTCCAGCTACAGAATAGCCCGAAGGCTCTTTATACCTATAAATCTCACCTACAAGGCCCTCAGCGCTCCTGACATCAATTGGCTCTTTAAGCTTATATGACTCTAAAGAACCTATATTAAAGATTGCTCGACCTGAATGAATAAACGCTTCTTGCGGAGTCAATGGATATTCTTGCATAAATATCTGTTCGGGATTGAATCCTTCGTCCGCTTCTGTTTCTGATACTTTCCACCGTCTCCACATCAATTTTCTATCGGTCATATCTTTATGTGCCGCGCATATTGATTGCTCTTCGGTTGTTCGCTCAAAATCTTTTGGCACTTCCATTTCGTATTCTTTGAATCTAGTCCATTTAAAGAATATCGCCAACCAAGCTGATTTAGCGTTTCTATAACTTTTTTGCCATAACTTATAAAAGTAATTACCAACACCATTGGCCGTTGTTTCTATAATAACATTGCCGGTCTTGCCTACTGATTGCAATAAACCGTTCATAACCACACCTGGGCTTTCCCAAAAGGCTACTTCGGAACAATGTACATCTGTTAAATTATCACCACGCCCGAAAGTTTTAGAACCAGCTGTACCAACATAAAAATAGCTGTTTGTTCCCGGAAAGCTAAACTCTTTCTCACTTTCTTTATCCAGTGTCGGCTTGATCAGCATTGTCTTAGCAAAGAATCTAACCCGCCTAAACAATTTCTTAGTGGCTTCTCCCTCGTGGGATATAACCGCGGCCCTTGTATTCTTAATCAAGATGCACTTAATAAAGAACCAAGCCAAAATAAAAGTGCTAAACCCGAATTGTCTGCCCTTCAAAATAATAACCCGGAGTGGTTTGTCTTTGTTGTTTTTTAAAAAAGCAAGAATCGAATTAACAAAACTGTCTTGTATGTTATTTAAAAAAAAGGGAACTACATCACCGTCTTTAGTTTCAACAAATAGCTTATCCTCAATCTCCTCCCTAAAATCATTTAGTGTTATTATCATACTTCTTCGCTTTCAATTTATTCCGCTCTTCAATATCCTTCTTCATAATTTCTCGCAAAGAATCGTTCAACTTATCATCTGAATATTTGCCAGTTACTTTATTATATTCCGCAATAGCCTTCATTTTAACTCCCAATTCACTAAACTGATTTATACAAAACAAGTGCTGTTTCTGAATATTCTCATCATTGTATCCTTTTGCATCGAGTAGTTTATTTATATATTCGCAAACATTGTCTTTACTTAACAATCTTGAAGCACTAGCACACGATGTTTTATACCAATTTTTGTTGTCTTTGTCTGGGTTATAAACTTCGATATAACTCTGGACTCCGTTTCCAAAAAACTCTTTGTCCCCGTCTGAAAAAAATTCGCAAAAAGCTTTCTGTGCAAGATTCAATTTATCTTTACTCCCCTGGGCTGTAAATTTTTCTACTTTCTTTTCTTTATTCTTCTCAGCCAGGGGTTTAATCTTTTTTATTATTATTTTGCTCATAACTTTCTATCTTGGTAATTACCCAGGTGTCTCCTTCTCCGGTCCGAATACTTAATTTGCAAAAGCCTCTACAGCAATTATAAATATAAGTGCTAAACGGTGATTTGCCGTGATAACTAGATTTATCAATTATGATAGCGTCCTTTTCTTCCAACTCATATATTTTTTGAGTTAGCGCACTTTTAGACTTTCCGGGGCCTTTTTGTTGATTATCAAGGTCTTGTGCGGTCGCAGGACGGATCGAGAGGTCCTCCAATACCTTTATTTTCTCCTTTGTCTTAGCTAAAAACGTATCTAGCGCATCATCATACACATTGCAACAAAGAATCTCTACCGCGAACCTATCCAATTTTCCGTTTTCATCTACCCTTTTGCCTATCTCTTCCCTAATTGTTTTTAAATTCATTTACCTTTTGTTTTATTTTCTTAAAGCTGGCGCTTGAAGTTTGTTACCTCAAGCACTCAGCTAGGAGGAGAATTGTGTCGGTCGGCCAACCAACTTTAAGAAAACAAAAAAAACACTACCCTGTCAAAATTTAATTCGTTGGTAGTGCTTTTGCATATATTAACTTCTTAGGCAAAGTTTAGTACTAAATTACGAATAGAATCATAGAGTCCAATTCTATCCGCATTTCGCCAATTAAATCTAATCCCCATTAGAACTCCCTAGATGGAAGATAAAAGAACGCGGCTATCATAAGATAATCCGTAATCCAATACTAAATTGTTATATAAATTCTTTGCTTGCAAGGGGGTTTTTGTACCCGAAGGATTGTTTCCCCCTTTCCCTAACTGAATCAATCGTATTCGAATCGTTAAGCCTGTATATTCGGGGTTGTGCTAGAAGGAGACCGAAGCCTCCCTTGGTATCGTCAGCCGGAGCCGACAATTCTAGCACTTCCACAGCAGTTTCTTGTAGGAAACTATCTTTATAATAGGTCAATTTTATTCTTTTGTCAAGGTGCTTTTAAGTGGAAAACTCGTCGTCTTAGCACTTTTACCCCGAAGCAACCTTTCTACCTTTTTCCAACTATATCTGATTCCGGTCTTTTTAAAAAAGCATAAAGCAGTTTCAGCAAAACAATATCTAGGCGGAAAACGCGATTCGGTTATTTCTCTATAGACGATCGCCAATATCTTTTTATCGCAATTTCTTATTATTTCTCTTTTAAGGTTTTGCATTATGATTTTTCTTCAAAATTATCGCATTTCTTTTCTTTCCATACTGGGTCAAAAAGAATAGGATACATAAACCAATAATTAGCTATACCGTGAGGATTCCCTATCATATTTTTGTCTGGTTTACTACATCTTATGTGAGAGTTGCCAGGCACTTCTCTTTTATGTTTACAAAAATGACACTCATTTGTTATTGTTTTCTCCATACCTTTACGTTTAATATTTATAATTTTATATCGCTTTCTACTTCATTACCCCAAGTATCCCAACCTAGTATTTTCTGTCTGGCAAACAACTCTATTCGTGGTACATCACCCATAAGCTCCACAATCCTCTTTCTAACTTCGTCTGGTTTTTTACTATGCTCCATAATTTTATCATCCACTATACAGTGGACACCCATCGACACTCTCTTTGGTTTTCCCTTAGTAGCCAACAAACAAACCTCTGTGTTTTGTCTTGTCCAATAGCCCATACCCCAAAACCAACTGTCCGCTTTTTTATTTTTCTTAACCCAAGTAAACGCCATAGACTTGTAAGTAAAACCCCATTCACTTATTGTTCTTATACCCTCTAACAGTTTTGGGAAAGTTACCCATAAAAATAAGACACAATCTTTATCCCCAAGTAACTCCACATTCAGATTGTAGATGTCTTCATTTTCCATTACTGGATAAGGGCAGACATTCTTGTTGGAGAAAGTCTTGTAACTCCAAGGAGGGTCTGCATATATTATTTTATACTTTTTCATATACATTTAATATTTATAATCTTTAGAATATTCATTATATCCCCAATCCTTTAGGGCTTTTTCTTTGCGTTCCGCGTAAGTTATAGCCTTTACTTTAGGTTGGGTCTTTTGGTATGGGGGCTTGTTACAGTGGTAACAGCCTCCTTTGTTTAGTCTGAATACCCACATACCGCATTTAGAGCATTTTATTTTTTGAGGCATTTATTTCGTTTATATTTTGTATAATTTCATATCAGCCAATTTAGCTGGATTTATCTTACCGCTTTTGAGCATCGCTTTAAACTCATCAGCTTTTTTTGGAATTAAACACCAACTCATATTTAAGGGAATTTATAATTAATTACACTCAACACA
>Ga0307928_10003133_pt1 | contig 12641 bp, 11 predicted proteins | sample AceLakmetagen232_FD_201815 | JGI IMG/M metagenome (GOLD analysis project Ga0307928, IMG submission 201815) | Saline water microbial communities from Ace Lake, Antarctica - #232 | ecosystem: Environmental > Aquatic > Non-marine Saline and Alkaline > Saline | place: Antarctica: Ace Lake... | reverse complement strand
AACGCATTTAAACGCTTCATTTTTGTACAAGATGGGAAATGTTTTGGGATATGCACAATATATGGTTTGCACAACATATATTGTGCAAAGTATATAATACCATATAATACCATATATGTCAAATTTAAAGGGGGTGGGTAGCAGAACCACTCTGAGTCGAAGAGGAAAGGCCCCACTGAAAATTTTTTATAATTTTCAAAACACACCTCTAATTTATCTCTACAGCAAGCCAACTATAAATAATAACAGCAAGCCAATCACAAAAAATATAATAAATAATTAAAAATGATAGAACAATCGTACAAGGACAGGAACTTGGGTAAGTTGGTAGAGTGGAGGAGTAATCCTTTATTGTTTATAAGGGATGTATTTGGGTTAGGAGTAGCGAGGGACAAAGCAAGTTTTATAAAGGGGGAGGAATTGACACATCAGCAGGGTGAATTGTTTGAGGTGATTAGGAGGGGGATTAGGAATGAAGGGAAGCGGAGGATAGCGATAAAGAGCGGACATGGAACTGGGAAGAGTGCAAGTATGAGTTTATTGATATTTTGGTTTTTATTTTGTTTTAAGAATGCACAGATAGCGTGTACAGCACCGAGTGCTGATCAGATGTTTAGTGTTTTATGGAAGGAGTTGGCGTTATGGCATTCGAGGATGCCTGATGAGTTGAAGGGGGTATTTGTATTGGGGAGTGATAAGTTAGCGATAAAGGGGAGTGAGGGGTATTGGTTTGCGAGGGCAAGGACAGCGAGGAAGGAGAGTCCTGAAGCGTTGCAAGGGATACATGGAGAGAATGTATTGATAATAGTGGATGAAGCGAGTGGAGTACCAGAGGAGATATTTAGGGTAGCGGAGGGAATATTGACGAATGAGAATATATTGATGGTGATGATAGGTAATCCAACGAGGTTGGAGGGGGCTTTTAGGGAATGTTTTACGGATGATAAGGAGAATTGGGAGTTATTGACCTTTGATAGTGAGGACAGTCCGATAGTGGAGGATGGTTATATTAGGAGGTTTGAGGGGAAGTATGGCAGGGAGAGTGATGAGTTTAGGGTAAGGGTTAAGGGAGAGTTCCCGAAGGATGACATGGTGGATAGGAGGGGATATTGTCCTATATTTTTAGCAGATGATTTAAGGATAAGGGATATAATGGGTAGGTTTATACAGCCTATATTTATGGGAGTAGATCCGAGTGGTGAGGGTAGTGATGAAACGGTATGGGTGATTAGGGATAATATGAAAGCGATGGTGGTGGGAAGAGAGAGGGTGAGTAGTGGTAAGAGTATAGCGGAGCGGACAATAACGTTGATGGATGCCTGGGGGGTTTTAGCAGGTAATGTTTACTTGGATAATTTTGGAATAGGAGCAAATATTTCACAAGAGATGATGTTAAGTAATCGGTATATTAATGGGGTAAATGTAGGGTGTGATGCTGATGATAAGGATAAGTTTTTGAATAAGAGGGCAGAGGTGGCGTTTAGGGTAAAGGAGTTTTTGAGTAAGGGTGGTTATTTATCGAAGGAGAATGAAAGGGACTGGTTTGAATTGTTTTGTATGAAGTTTAAAGCGAATATACGAGGGAAGATTAAGGTTATAAGTAAGGATGAATTGCGAGCGGATGGGGTAAGGAGTCCGAATGTATATGATGCCCTTTCGCTAACATTTTTTAATTTATATGGTGATGTGCCTTTTGATAAGAATAAGGAAAGGGTAAAGGAAGTTTTTGATCCACATGATTTATTCTAAAAAAGAAATAATGATAAAAAGTGTATTTACAAAAAGTGATATATGTGTGAAAGTTAATTTGTAATATGGATTACACAAAACAAAAATCTATATGGAAAAAAGAGAAATAATGGCTGTTGATAAGGTTAAATACACGCCTGAAGAGCTTGAACAAAGGTCTTCTTTTATACGTATGTGTAATTCTGCTAGGGATCAGAAGTTAAAGAGTTGGGGTGAATTGGATGATATGGATTATGAAACGTGGTATTGGAAGGGTAAGAAGGCAAGTGAGGGTTATATAGAGCCAAGAAAGAATAAGGAGGATGTAAGGATAGTAACTGGAACTACTAGGGAGAAGGTAAATACTCTAGTGAGTAATTTGTTAAATTATAATTTAGAGTGTGATATTACAGCGTATGATGAGGAGAGTTTGGTGGATGAGGAACTGGGACAGGCAATGGAGTTGATGGTGAGGAAGAGTAGGGATTTAGAATCTCCTGATTATGAGCAGAAGAGGGCTTTGTATTACAAGGAGATAGTTTCTGTTGGTAATGTATTTGCATGGGAGAAGTGGTTGGAGGTGGAAGACAGGAGCTATGCAAATGATTTAAAGTGGAATGAAGGGGAGGATCCATCTAAATTTGATTGGGGTGAAGAGATAAAGACTGTAGTTGGGGCATGCGATAGCGAATTATTGACAGGTATAAATGTATATCCTGGAAATATGAGATGTTTTAATATGGAAAGACAGCCTTATGTTGTTTTAAAGAGTGTATATACTTATGCGGAAGCTGAGAGTAAATATGTTAATTGGTCCAGGTTTAAATATGTACCAAAGAAGGTTGTAAAAGCTACTGATATAAGTGCTGGTGATAATTTTTATGAAGATTATTCTATGATTGAGAATGAGGTTGATCAAGTTGAGGAATTGATAGTGATGATTAAATATGGTGAGAATAGGAATAGAATGATGATAATGTTGAATGGTGTGATGATGTTGCCAATAAATTTTCCATTAAGTTCTTTATTGGGTAAAAATGAGTATCCTATAGCGAAAGGGGATGGAGAGATGATAAGTCCTAATTTCTTTTTCAGCAGAGGTGTTGGAATGAAAACTAGGGTTGATCAAGCTATTTTAGATGAAACTATGACTTTGATGATAAATAAGGATAGGAGGAGCTATAAACCGCCAATGGCAGACAACGGCAATTTTAATTTAAGTCAAGATATATTCTTACCAGGTAAGATAATTAAGGGTGCAGATGCTGATAAGATAAAGCCGATAGGGGACAACAGTGGTATAACTGGCCCTGAATTTAATTTCTTTTCTTTAATGAAAGGTATTATTGATCAAAATACGGTATCTCCTGTAATGGAAGGACAACAATCTTCTAAGTATACGACAGCAAGAGATGTTATTGAGCAGAAAAATCAAAGCATGATAAAGCTTGGATTAATAATGTTAGGCGTGATTAATTTTGAAAAGAGATTAGCGGAACTTAGAATATATAATATATTGAAGAATTGGACTAAGGAAATAGATTCAAAAGTTGATGATGTGAGAGGTGGAGTGAATAAAACTTATAGAGTGATTGGAATTGATTCAGAAATTGACAATGGAGAGGTTGGGAAAAAAGTTGTAGAATTTACTGATGAAACGCCTGAAAGCGAGCAGATAATGGCAGAAGAGGATTTGATGTTTGGTAGAACTGGTAAGAAAGTTAGAAAGATTTATATAAATCCAAAGGCTTTGAGGAATGTAAAATATAAATGGAAAATAAATATAGAGCCAACTGAAAAGAATACTGGGATGTTGAAAGCCGCTAAGTTTGAAGAAATGATAGCGAAGATATTTCAAATGTTTGTACCACTTGGGATAATTCCAAATATGGAATATTTAAAACATCGTTTGGCAGTTTTAAATAATGAGAACCCTGGTAAGCTATGGGATAATCAACAACAACAGCCACAACAACAGCAACAGCCACAACAACAGCAACAGGGGCAAAGTGGGCCTGCAATGGGAGGACAGGGTGTTGGTTCACAGATGATGTCAGGAATGGAACCTATGCAAATGCTAGGTGCTGATAAATTGGCACAGGCAAGTATGGAATAAAAAAAGTTCGTTTCGGTCTAGCGTGATAGATCGTGAATAATAAATAAAAAAAAGAAGAATGATTAAAAGGATTGTAAAAAAGTTATATAATATATTTTATAAGGAGGAGTGTGTATGTTTTAGTACACAACTTTTAGAGTTATCTAAGGAGAATGTTAAGCTAAAGAAAGAGCTTGATAGGATTTTGGAGTTCAATATACATGGTGTTAATATATCGGGAGCGTATAGGGATTTCAGTAAAGTTTTGAATGATAAGGAGAAAGTGGATTTTGCTAATTTTATGAGAGTGTTTTTTGAACAAGAGCATTCTTCATATGCTTTTAATACTGTTTTAAAGAAGTATATAGAATTTTATTTACGTGAAGTTGGAACAAGTGAGGAGAGATCATATGCACAATGGGCTATACATGTAATTTTAAACCTTGAGGATATGTTTAAATCCTTTGCATCAAGTTCTGATGATGTGAAAGATTTTGATAAATATGAAATTATTTAATAAATTAAAAATATAAACATGGATGATAAAAACAATATAATAATTAAGGATGGAGTTGGAGATGGGGTTGGAGATGGGGTTGGAGATGGGGTTGGAGATGGCGATAGCGAACTTACGCTTGAGGAGTTAAAGGCTCAAAATGAAAAGCTACAAAGTGATTTGAAAGAAAAGGAAGATGAGCTTTTGAAGTTCAATGATAAGGATTTCAATTTCAGGAGGTTTGAAAAGGCTAAGGATACAGAAAAACAGGATATGTTAAAAGAGTTTACTGAAAAGGAAAAGATGATGATAGAAGAAGTTTCTGGGTTAAAGAAATGGAAAGATGAATATGAAAGCTCGAAGTATAAAGATTTTGAAACAAGCCTCCTTGAAAGATATGCTGGTGAGGATGCTGATATACGAAAGAAGCTTGAGGATAGTGTTAAGAGTTCTGTTACTTTTTTAGGTGAATTTAAAAACATGGATGATGTGAGGGATAGATATAAAAGAGCCTCGGAGTTGATTGGAGTAAAACAGATAAATCCTTTGAATAGATTTTCACCCACAACAGGGATGGTGGATTATAAAGACCCTGGTGAAAGATCACAACGATATACCGATACAGCGGAAGGGAAAGTTAATTTTAAAGAATGGTTTAAGACTGAATTATAAATTTTAACATAAAAGAAAAAATGGATAGATTAAAAGTACTTGAAGCTAAATATAAAGAATTGGGTGGTTACGGTTTCTTAACTGGTGAAGAGAAAGCTGAATATCAAAATTTAAAGGCTGAACAAAATTTACCAAAAGCTGGAGAGAAGAAACTTAGTATTACAAAGAGCGAGTTGGATGGTTTAATTAAAAGTGCTATAGAAAGCTTTGCCACTGGTGAAGAACAAGGAAGACCTGAAGACAATATTGGTAAGTGGTCAACTTTTGAGCCTACTGTAGAAAAGACAAAAACGGCTTCATTAAAAACATATAGGGAAGATGCCAAAAGCCCTTTTGGTGTTATTGTAAAGGCTGATTATTTTAAAACTGTGTTTAATGAAGAAACTAGGAAAAAGGATTTGATTATATATAACATAGAAGTTTTATATCCTGACAACAGTGTAAAGGAAATAGAGATTTCACTTGAAGAATATAGAAAGATAAATTTATTAGAAAAGGTTAAGTTGCTTTCTTCAGTAAGAACGCCTTTAAAAAGAACTATGGGGGAAACTGTTGTACCTGAAAAAATAGCTGGATATAGTGTTAGGAACGCATCTATTGGTAGTTATGGCAGTGCTAAAATAGAAGGTGATTCAGTTGAGCTTGAAGAGCATTCAGTCCATGAAATCTTTAAAATAAAATTACAAACAACAGGTCAAGAAATTGACATAGAAGCTAAATATCTAAATAACTAAATTAAAAAAATGCAATCAATCGAAAGTTTAAACAGTGTGGCAAAACAAAACAGGAATGTAAATGTTGAAAAAGTTGTTTTAAATACACTTAAAGAAATGTTAGGGAATGATATTAATATGTTTGATATTCATTACATTAGAGATAGAGCAGTTGAGATAATGGAGAAAACAATTGTAAATCATAAGAATAAGATGGTAGAGAATAGAAAGGCAAGATTAGAGCTTTTAAAGAAAGAGATGAATGATATTTCTAAATCTATTTGGAATTTTAATAGTGAGGCAAAAGAAGTACGATCAGTTTTAAAAGGTGTTGATAAAAAAGATAAAGAGAAAGTTTTAGAAAGACTTAATAAACTTGAAAGGATCTCTGGCAAAATATCAAATGATGCTACGGATGACAGAGATATAAGGTGTGAACCTATTTGTCAAAAGATAGCAGAAGATTTATTAAATACAGAAAATGTATTAAATGAAAAAGAGGATAGTTTTTTCTTAGATGCTCTAGAATATGAGGATGACGTTTTCTTGTTAAAATTAAGTATGTTATATGTTGGAGATTTATTTGAGAAAATATATTTTTCAATTGATGAAAGTTATTTAAAAGCAAATGAGAAGAAATGGGGATGTGTAAGAGAAAAAATTAAAATGAAACAATTGGATGAAACTTTGAAAGGGTAGTGTTTTTGAAAAAATGCACTTTACAGACTACGTAAACTGTGTAAAAATATTATTAGATTTCGAGCTTAGTCCTGCGTTAAAGGGCTTGTAGGTGTCTACAAGTCTTTTTTTTGTCTTGTTTACACCAAAAATGCGTAAACGGATTTTCGCATACCGTAAAAAAATAGTTTCGGAAGTATTTATTAACATTAAAAAATATGTTTAAACCAGCATCAGGAAAATGGGAAATGAGAAAAATGCCTAGAAAAACAAATACAGCTTATACTGTAGGTATGATGATTTATAACGACAATACAGATAATGTATTTACAACAACAACAACTCAATGCAATATCAAAGGTATTGTTCAAGAAACTTACGCAAGTGAAGCATCTACAGAGGATATTTATGTCCTTTGTCCTTGTGAAGTATCTTGTACTTTTTTTGCAACAGGAGGTTCTGGCACATTAACAAAAGCTATGGAAGGTGATCAATTTGATTTTGCTTCAGGTGGTTTAACTATCGCACAAGCGACTTCTACATACGATCCTGTCGAATTAGTTAAATTTATTTCTGCTACAGAGGGAGAATTCAAATTTAACTATACATTCGGAGTTGAGGACTAAAAAATAATTATAATTTAACAAAAAATTAATATGTTAATTTCATCACTCGCATTCCCTGACTTCATGGATACAACAGAGAGAATGCATGCAAAAGGCCCTACTTTAATTCAAGATTTAGTGCCATTAAAAAGTTTATTTCAAGAAGTTAAAATATCACCAAATACAGGAAATCAAAGGATTATAGACGAGTATGATGGTGAGATGTACGCAAGAACAAAGATTGAAAGTGGAAACGCAAGACGAGTTTCTGCTACTAAAGGATGGTCAAAAACTATCACAATGAAAAGGATAGCCTCGGAAGTTGTAATCTCCTGGGAATTAAGAAATTTAGGAAAAGACCAAGAAATAATTAGAAGGATTACAAGTCTTTCACATTTCTGCCCACAAAGATTTGCACTTGATTTGACACATGTATTTACATTTTCAAACGCAACATCATATACAGATATGGATGGTGAAACTATAGATTTGACTATGGGCTATACAACAGATACAGCCTTAGTTGATTCAACACATGATTTAACAGGTTCAACAGATACATATTCAACTGTTATCACAGGCACACCATATTTTTCAAAAGGAGCTTTCCAAATTGCTAGAGAAAGAGCAAAGACTCAAACTAAAGATAACTATGGTAAAATTGTATTGAAAAATTTCAATACAGTTGTAACTGGCAACGATCCTGTAACTCTTGACGAAGTTGATATCTTAAAGAAATCGCCAACAGATCCATCACAAATAAATCCTGGAGTTATTAATTCATACTCTGGAAGTTTCATGCATGTTATTTTACCAAGACTTGCTACAACAGCAACAGGTGCATATGATTCTACAAAGGAGAAATGGTGGTTCTATATCGCTGCAAATGAATGGTTAGGATATTATGGTATTTGGGAACAAGCTAACATGACAACACCTGACATTGATTCACACAACGATGATTGGTCAGTTGGAACAAGGATGTCATATGGTATTGGTGTAGTAACAGGAAGTGGTTTTCTTGCATCTTGCTCATAGTATTTTTCAGTTTTTTTTCAAATTATTAAAAAAATTTTATTATTTAGGAGAAGACATAAGAACCTCGGCTGGTGGTGGCTAGATAATAAAAACTAACAAATAAATATATGATGAATATGAATTCAGGATATGGCATGTTAAGGGCTATTGCTTTAAGCGTGGCTGGGCCATCATTCGGACAGATAAGAGTTGTAGTACCATCTACAGATGCGAGCTACAATAGAATGCAGGAAATTTTTAAGCCAGTTGACGGAGGAGTCAGGTTATACACTTCATTAGAAAGTGCATATGCTGATATGACAACAGATGCTGATGATGTAACATTTCTAGCAGGAAGTGGATCACATAATCTATCTGCAATGCTAACAACAGCAAAAAACAGATGTCATTTAATTGGTTTATCGCCAGCAAATGGAAGAATAACAGCACAAGCTTCTAGGGTTGTTTTAGGTGTTACAACAGCAGCAACAGATTTAGCAGTATTGAAAGATACTGGTGTAAGAAATAGTTTTATAAATATTAAATTTATTTCAAACAACACAAAAGACGAGAGCCTTTATGGAGCAATCTTTGGAGGAGAAGGTGGTTTACTTCAAAATGTTTCAGTACAAAAATTAACAGATTTAGATGAAGCAACAGCCGCAGATGTGGTTTGGGGTGGAGATTCTTACACTGTTAAAGATTGTGAATTTGGATTTGATACACTTGACCAAAGTGCGGCAAGACCAACAATGTTATGGAACTCAACAATTGCAGGAGCTAGAGGAAAGGACAACTACTTTGAGAACCTTAAGCTTAAAGGAGCTTGTACTTCAGCTAGTAAGGAACATATTAAAATTGCAAATGTAAGTTCTTGTTTATTTACAAATGAATTTAAAGACTGTTCGTTTATGTCTTTAGTTAAAGCAACAGGATCTTGTATCGCATCTACAAATGCAGTTCAATCAGTAGCATCTTTAGTAGATGGAGTTATGCTTTTCACTAATCCGTCAGTATTTGGTTGTACAAACTTCTGTACTACACTTACAGCAGGAATTAGTGTTCATGCACCAGCTTCATCAAATAACGCTTTTGAGGCAGTTACACCAGCTTAGTATTTTTTTAACTTAAATTAAAATGAATTCAGATTTAAAAGAACTTGGTTATGAGAACAATGAGTCTACTCCTGTAGAAAAAAAAGCTTCTAAAAAAAGCAAAATCTAAAAAATAAATAATTGAGTTTTCTTAGGGGAAAGTTTTAATACTTTCTCCTATAGAGAATTTAATAAATTAAAAAATATGATAGAGCATAAAGACTTGGGAACGGTTTCTGCACCAGTTACATTAACGGCTTTATACGCAGGTAATACACTTACTGTACTTTCACGATTATATTGTGATTTACATTTAGATATTACCTATACACCAAAAACTGGGGAAACGGATAGAATAGCTTATATTCTTATTGAATATAGCAATGATAATGGAGAAACATATTATCCAAAAACTGTAGCGTTGTCTTTGCCTGACAGTGTTGAGCTTAACAATTTAAGCGTAGACACAGCGGTAACTGGAATACCTTTAGTAATGCCAAATGCAGGATCTTCTACAGGAGGAGTTGCCTATAAGATGACTTATGACATGGAAAATATTAAAGCTGATTTCATAAAAATATCTGCTAAAGAAAGTGGATCTGCTGATTTTGGAACTTTATATATAAATACAACTTTAACTCAAAATCAAAAATGAAAAAAATAATATTACTTTTAATTATAGCTTTGGCTATGAGTGGAAATGTTAGTGCAGAAACACTTTCTAATTATTGGAAAGTATCAGGAAGTGGAGCAAATAGAATATTAAGCCCCTTAAAAAGCACATGGGGAGTAGATGTATCAGGAGGAATAACTTTCGGCGGTTCAATGAGTTCAAGTTTGAATATGAATGACAACGATATTCTTAATGTCGGGACTTTATATGTAGATGCAGATAGCAATTCAGGAGTTGGAAGTTCAGCGGATAATACACTTGATTTTTTTATGAATGGGATTAATTATTATAAAATATCAGCCAACAATTTTTCCTATCAAGGTTCATCACCTACATTAACGACAACAAGTAATGTATCTCTTAATATTCTTCCAAACGGAACAGGAAATGTAGTAATCGGAGATGCAACAATCGACACTACAGGAATGCTCGCAGGCAATGATAATCTACAAGTTACAGGAGATTTAATTATGGGGAATAATATCCTTACAGGAGGAATGAGTTATACGGTTAATCGTGGAGATGTACCCTATAATACAATGACAGTTAATTCATCATGTACGGAAGGGACAGCACAATCTTTGATGACAATTGCAAACGGAGAGTTTATTTCAGGGCCATATTTCGAATGTGGGGCAAGTGGAGCTGTTAAGAATAAAGGTTTTAGGGCGGTGGCTTTACAAGTTTATGGAAGAGTTCAAGAAAGACAAGGGACTGATATTGCGAGTGCGACGAATATCGTTTTGCCTAGCGACGGAAATGTTTTTGAAATAACAGGAACAACTAAAATTGATTTAATTTCGTCTTTAGGGTGGCAAGAAGGTTCGATTGTAAGATTAGTTTGTAATGAAAGTGTTGTTCTTGATAATGGCACAGCTTCGAGTGGAACTAATATAACAATATTACTTGCAGGGGCGAGTGATTTTTCTTGTACAGCAGAAGATGTAATAACTCTAGCTTTGACTTCAACAACAGCAACAGGACAAGCATGGAGAGAAGTTTCGAGAAGTGCTAACTAACATTTTTAAATTATGAAAAATATAATCAAGAAAATATCAATAGTAGGAATAATGGCTTTAATAGTCAGTAGCTCGGTTGTTTTTGCAGGGATTTTTGGAAGAGATACACAGCTAGTTAATGATGGTAACATGGAGAAGGCAGGAGTTACGGATTGGGTAGCCAGTGGGGCTACTGCCATTTCTAAACAAGTGGGGGGGGCAGATGTGCATGGAAGTCAAATTATTCGATTCGTTAGAGTAGCAGGTGGTGCAGGGGGTAGAAGTTCGACTGCAAGTTTAGTTGCGGGAAAATCATATAGAATTATTGGTTCAGCCAGAGGAGATGGTACATCAGGTCAGCCTATAGTTCTAACATCTACAGGTTCTAGCAGTTTACCTCCTTGGGTTGGCTCATCATCAACTTCTTGGCAAAGATTTGATGTCATTTATAAGCCAACAATTACAGGGTATCTTTGGTTGTATGCTGGTACAGTTAATGGAAGTTATACAGAATGGGACAATATTTCAGTCACAGAATATAAAGGCACGATACAGAATAGAGAAGTCAATCTATTAGTCGACGCAAATGCGGAGGCAAGTGGTACAACGGCGTGGACTACACTTTCTACTGCCTCTGTTTCGAAACAATTAAACGGAGACCCTGAAAGCCCTACTACTCTTAGAGTAACGCCTGATTCGTCTTCAAGTGCGGTTTATCAATCAATTCTTGATGTCGGTTCTACTTATAGAATAAGGGGAAAAGCTAGAGGAGCTGGTGGTACACCTAGAATATATATCGATAATGGTTATTCATGGGTAGGGAGTTCTAGTTCTGATTGGCAGTATTTCGACTTTAATTATACCGTTACTAAAAACGAATATATTCGTTTTTATTCTTCAACATCAGCAGGAGGTTCTTCAGAATGGGATGATTTATCGGTAACTTTAGTTAAAGGCAATGTAATTAATCGAGATGTGAATTTATATGGAGACGGTAATATGGAGACGGCAAACACAACTAATTGGGTATCTGTTAATCTTTCTACCTTATCTAAGGCGGTGGGGGCATTAAATACGACTGGAAGTAGTGTATTAAGAGTTACTAATACAGCTTCGGGTAGTGGAGCAGTTAGGGCTTATGCTAATTATGCTGTTCTAGCAGGTGAAAAATATAGAATTGTTGCACAAGCTCAATGCGAAGATTCAACGATAACTCCTCGAATAAACAGGATTACTGGAGTTACACAATCACTAGCGACAGGGTCAACTGGATTAAACTTTTTTGATACAACAGCGACAATGACAGAGAACGGATATATCGCTTTTTACAACAATGAAACGGTTAGTACGGATTTCGTAGCTTTAGGTCAGACAAGCAGGTCTTGGATAGACATGACGGTCGATTCATCAGATAATGTTTATGCTGCTGTTAATGCAGGCGATATATACAAGCAGACAGGAGGAACAGGAGATTTTGTAGCTTTAGGTCAGACAAGCAGGATTTGGCTGGGCATGGCAGTCGATTCATCAGATAATGTTTATGCTATTGTTATTAACGGCGATATATACAAGCAGACAGGAGGAGCAGGAGATTTCGTAGCTTTAGGTCAGACAAGCAGGAATTGGTATGGAATGGCAGTCGATTCATCAGATAATGTTTATGCTGCTGTTAATAACGGCGATATATACAAGCAGACAGGAGGAGCAGGAGATTTCGTAGCTTTAGGTCAGACAAGCAGGAATTGGAGAGGCATGGCAGTCGATTCATCAGATAATGTTTATGCTGCTGTTAATAACGGCGATATATACAAGCAGACAGGAGGAGCAGGAGATTTCGTAGCTTTAGGTCAGACAAGCAGGAAGTGGTATGGA
>Ga0307928_10003131_pt1 | contig 12644 bp, 33 predicted proteins | sample AceLakmetagen232_FD_201815 | JGI IMG/M metagenome (GOLD analysis project Ga0307928, IMG submission 201815) | Saline water microbial communities from Ace Lake, Antarctica - #232 | ecosystem: Environmental > Aquatic > Non-marine Saline and Alkaline > Saline | place: Antarctica: Ace Lake... | reverse complement strand
ATTTTTCCTAATTCACTTTCCGGAACCACTTGCTCTGGAATTTTAATCATATTTTCTTTGTGATATACTTTTTGCACTATTATTTTCATTTTTTTTATTTCCTTTCTAATTTTTTTTAGAAATTATCTCAGTCTTCTTCTTTTTTCGTCTAAGGACAAAGAGTCACAACCGCAATGAATACAGGGGGCGAGTTTAGTTTCAGTAATAAATTTAGAAACTGAAACCCCAAAAGGAATTTTCAATACGATAGTTCTTTGACAATTGAAACATTCGAAATTGTAAACATAAATTTTTTTCTCAGACATTATTGATCATCTCCTTATTTTTTTATTTCTTTATTCAGATTCACTTCTAGCCATTGTGATTCAGAATTATACCTAACAAAATACGATTTATTTTCTACAAGAGGAACCTTTAGTATGTTGAAAACATTTTTAGCTTTAATAGTATTATTCCCTGATATTTTATAACTATGTTCTGTATCAAAAGTAGGTAGGAATACTAATATACCTGCCTCTCGATGATAACGTATCTTCACCCGTTTACAATCTCCAAAATATTCTCCAATCAGCCTGACAGAAAAATATATAGTATTGTATTTTGGTTTCAAGACAAGATAAGAAGGCCACTTCTGTTTTGTATTGATTTCTTCCGGGTATATTTCTATCCACTCATTTTTAGTTTTATGTCTTATCTTCTATCCTCCTGTATTTTTTGTAATATTTCTTGATTATTGTAAACATCACCAATTATCTCTATCTCTTGCGTCTGAGCGTAGAGACAATGAGGTTCACAATATGGGTCATAGCCTTCATAATAAACAAAACTACCTTTATGCCATTTTACTTCACTCTCGAATGGCTTATTTTTATTTTCGTGTTTCGTATTTCCAAAATGAATGTTGATAATTCGGATCAAATCATTCTCGTAAATGTCCTTTTTGAATTTATCTTGAGAATAAGTCCACTGATCTCTAGAAAGAATTTTACAACCTGGAGCTGGTATGTGTGATTTAAAACGAAAAGGATATGGAGTAATTATTTGTTCTAAATCATTAATAGACAAATAAGTTGTAACAATTCTCTTTGAATCAATGTGTTGTATTCTATATCTAAATCTTATTGGTCTCATTAATACTCCTTATTCTCATTTTCTAAGCTCCGCAAGAACACGAGTCAAATCCATTGAAGACCTACGGCAAGCTCCATTTTCTTTGTTGGCATAGAGATATTTTTTACCCTCTGTCTTTCCCAATGCCAATTTCGCTTTAGTGATAAATCTTTCCGCCTCGTATATTGCTTCTTTAACTTTTTCTTTGGTCATTTATCTTTACTCCTCTTTTCTTTAAAATGTTTGCAATATCCCAACTCTTTTGATTCTTTATCAGTTAATATATTAATATCTTTCTTATTGCACCAACTATATTCTTTTTGGTCCCATTCTTCTTCCCAATCTTCATTAAAAAAATAACAATTCATACACATCTTTACTTTCTGAGAAATTTTTAATTGTTTTCTAGTTCTTTTTATATCTGGTTCCGGAAACACTTTTTGCAAATCACATCTCTGACCCAATGTTAATTTACCAGTAGCAATAACACACTGTCTTTTAAATATTCCAAGAAACTTACTTCTAGTTGGATGTGTGCAGATAAGATATTTATTACAATATTGACAATTAATATTCAGTCCCATTAGTTTCTCCTTTCAAAAGCCAAGTCCTCTATCGTAAATGTATTATACCAAACCGCCATACAAGAAACAAAAGTATCGCAAATATTATATATATAACTATAACCGGACACCATCTTTTTATCCAATTCATTCTGGTGCTTCCTTTGGTTTCCCAATGTGAGCACCCTTTTCTAAATAATCCATTCTTTCAGGTTTAACTCGTCTTTCTGATGTATGAAAATCAAAACTTAAAGATTTACAAATAATATCTACCGAAGAGCCATCAGCAAACGTTAATGTAGGAGAAAGTTCATTGCAATCAGCCCACCATTTTATATTGGTAATTTTTTTACCTTTCACAAATGCCTCAAATTTTTTATATTCTTCCATCATCTTATTATTCCTTTTCATTCTATCCACCTCATAGGTAATCCTTCGCTATCCATCCATTGCTTATGACAACTAGGACATTTCCACTTTCCCGTTACCATATCATAATTTTCCTCAATTTTTTGACCAATCTTGGCAATCCACTCACGAAATTCACAACTTCCACATACTTGTTGAGGTTTAAAAAGTTCACCACAAAATGGACATTCCATTACACGAATCATTTATATTTTCTCTTTTCCCCTAAATTTCTTTCTCTCTAATCTTATATTTGAATTCTGCTTAAGCAAAAACTTATAAATCGTAGTATGACAAACTTGATATTTTTTGGCCAATTCAACAACTCGTTCTCCTCTTATATATTCATCACAAATTTTTATAGCCGAAGAATCAAGAATATCTTTATTTCCCGATTTCCTTCTAGGCAAATTCCACTTCTCCATCCATTGTCTCACTCTTTCCCGGCTAACACCATAAATATCGCCTATTTGTTGCAAACTTTTATTTTCAACATTATATAAATGATCAAGTATTTTTTTTCCTGGATTTGGCATAGTTATCCTTTATGTTTTTTCTATTGTAGTACGCATATCGTTTGCTAAAAAAACCATCTTCTCTGGTGTTGTCTTTAAATCACAAAATCTTACCATGTCTTTTATCGGATGTACACTTGCTAGAGTTAGGAGAGCAGTTCTCATGGTATCATATTCTCCTTGAGTCTTTATTTCTAATAAAATTGTATTAAATTTAGGATATTTTCTTCTTGCCGTCATAGCTATAGCTTTGTTCATTTTTTCCCTTTTTTTATTTATATATTTCATACTATATCATACCATATATTTTATGTTTGTCAAGGGGTAAAAATATAGATGGATAAAGGAAAAATGAGAAGGGAGAAAAAAATTAGCCAGATGAACTCAAAAATCGGAGCATAGAATCAAATGTCAAATCTAGGGGATTTAACGAAAATTTTTTTAAAATGGGAAAATAACTAAGGGATTCTAACAGCAAAACGTTTTTTTCCTAAAGTAAAACAAAGTCTAGTCCATTTATCGCCAGTATAATATTTCCAGACGCTAAAAACTACTCCTTTTATTACAATTCCAAAATGAAAAGCCCAACCCCAATCAAAACTGAATCCAAAGTTTTTTCCAACACCTAAATAAATAAAAGTAGAATTAGTATCTAATTCGATTATTTTAAGAATTTCAAGTTTCATTGGTATTTCTACTTCTACCTACATTCAGAAATTATTTGCTCTGATAATGTTCCTAAATCATATACTATATTAACAAAAGGTCTAACTAGTTTAGTTTGAATTTCGACATCCTGCTTTCTTTTATATCCCGGATGGATCCCTACAAATATCTTTTTATCAGTCATAGACCAGGACCCTAATTCATATAAAACTATTGGGCAAAGAGTTTCTTCAGGAAACCAAAATAAAATCATCGATGCTTTTCTTAAATATTCATATTCCCATTTAATTTGAGCTTGTGCTGCACTAGGATCCCCAATAGGAAAATCTTTTCTACGGGGATTGAATAGACAAATATCTACATCCTTTAGAAAGATTTTCATTTGTAATTGCCAATCTGGACAATTAGTAATGCCACCTGCAAGGAAGAGGCTCCTATCATTAAAGGAAAGGCTTTTATTACTTTCTATATATGTTTCTGGACTTTCAATATATCTCATTTTTTAATTTATCCTCCCTTCTATTTTTTATAAATTCGTTCACATTTTGAACATTGTCCATATATTCTACCAGTTTCATTCTCCTTGTACCAATACACGGTTTTCTTTTTACAGATAAAACATTTCGTGACATCTTTATCAAGCATCTTAGACCTTTTGTAAATCCAGTAGATAGGCAGGATTTTATCACGTGCGCCGTCTCCTCGCAGTGTCACGATTTCATCACCTGCTTTTCAGAGTAAAGGAAGCCTTGTATCCGAGTTAATTTGAACGCAGCTAACGCCACTATCTACCGGATTTGTTTATAATTTAATTTATTTAGTATAAAATAAAACTAAGATATTGTCTCCTGAAACCATTCGGGCATCTACAAAACAAACATCTTGTAAGAAAAAATTCAAAGATCCTCCATTTTCATCTACAAAACCAGAATCATTTTTCCCTCTATGCCAATAAAAACTTTTTGATTTAACTCGCCCTTTTTCGTTATTCATTTAATTATTTCCTTTAGTTCATACTTTATCATACCATATATTTTATCTTTGTCAAGTGGAAAATAAATCTAATAATTTTTGTTCAACCACACAAATAGTATCGTTATGTATTCCACCGTGGGGAACTAGCAATATTCTAGTAATCTCAAAACCTAATTTCTTGCCAATCCCGCCACTATTCCAGCCAAAAGATATAACTTTGCCCCCAGGATCCACAACCCTAGCTATTTCTATTTTATGTTTGGTCCACCAATCAGCCCTTGTGGTTTTCTGAGTAATAGTTAAACCAAATTTTTTATAACATTCACTAACCTGCCGAACAGAATATGGCGGGTCATATAAAACGCCATCCACGCTTCTATCTTTAAAACTTTCTAAAAAAGCCCGAGCAGTTAAATGATGATTTGCTTGTACTTCAGGATTCAAGTCATTAGTTATAGTAGCCAAATTACTACCACCAGAGAAAGGATCAATCCAAATACCAGTACCCATTTCTTCCTGTAATAATTCTTTTATAGGTTTTATCTGAAAAGTATTTTTATTAGGCATTGCCCATATACGTGAGATTTCCATTTTATTTCCTAAACAAACTAAAAATTTTCAAAGGACATCTCCGTTTTTCACATTTATCCCAGGGAAAAAGCGTAGATAATCCTTGTTCGTATAAACAATCGCCATCTTTATTTAGATACAAACAATTTTTATTATTGATTTTTTTTCCTTTAACTTTTATTTTCCAAGCCATCTTTTCTCCTTAGCGCATTTGTTACACTTATAGTATGTTTTTCCTAAATGGAAAGGCGAAAATACTCTAACGGGATGTTCTGTCCCGCAAAATTTTCCGCATGTGAAGCAATAGTAAACTTCAGAATCAGGAGGCAAAAATATAGTTAGCTGCTCATTCATTTTAATTCCTTCCCTAACGCCAATACAGCATCATAAACTGCGATTAGGCGAAATTTGCCTTTTCCTGTCCACGATTTAATTCGTGTTCCTTCACCATGCTCACCATAATATATATGAGTTTTCATTATAGTTATTTTATGAGTCACAAGTGTTTCAGGAGGTTCCCCATCGTAATGCTTTTCATCCGATAACATATACCCAGCCTTCTCCAGTATCTTCTCAATCTCTTGCCAGTCGAGAATAGGAGTAACATTTTCTTTGGGTAATTCATGGCCACAACCAGGCAACTTTAACCATTGAGCCTTCCTGACTTCATAAATCAAACTTATATCTTTAAAACCATCCCAAATACACCACTCCCCCACCTGTGGAATCCATGAGTAGCGAACCTTACCGCTATACTGACAGCTAAGGCCTTGGTGCATTAAATGATTTTTGCAGTCAAAACACTCCCACTCCAACCTCTCCAGTACCTCATTAACTGGAGAAGCTAATTCCTTTACTGATAATACTTCCTTATGATTCATTTCTTTGCTCCCTCAACCTTAACGGTAGGGAGAAGTCCATTAATCCTTTTGACCTGATGCATTGTTTCTTTTTCTCGGTTATAAAGTTCTGGTGGAATAATATTAAAGCAAGTTACTTCAGCATTTACCTGTATCACCTGCAAAGCCTTCCTAATCTCTGCTATTTGCCCTATGGTTAATTTTGGCATGGTTAGCTCCTTTGTGGCTCATATATTTCTTCTTATTCCAGCGAAGCCATTGGCAACAGAATTCTACTTTTGCCTCTTCAAATTCCGATAGATGTTTCTTTGCTATTGTAATAACTTTTTTAATATTAACAGTTCCTTTTTCTACCTGCTTACAAAGTGCTTCTCCTGCTTCTTGTCCTTGGTAAGAATTTTTCATTTCTTTACCCCCTTCTTAAACCCAAATTTGACCGACTTGCCAAGCTTGACCAGCTTATCTGCCAATCTCCAGTCTATCACTTTATAAGGCTCTCTGATTATTACTTTTCCTGTATTTGCATTTATCCAAGCTTCTATTGTTGGCTCCTTATCCTAAGCAAAAGTTAATCGTTTTGATAGTGTTGCTTGTCCCGTATATTCCATAAATCTATCCCATAAATTATCACAACGATAGACTACAAAAACAAATCTATCATTCCAACTTTTTATTCGTCCTTCTTCTGGTTTTCCTGCAAAAGGTTGATAAATTACCCATCGTCCTATGTCTTTTTTATTTAATTTTTCTATCTCAATCATTTTTTACATGGGACCCCCATCGCCACCGAAAGCTAACGCACAGACTAGCACAAATGCCATTATTCCAAATATAACTACAATTACTACGCCTTCTGTTGGTATTCCTTCTAGCATTGTTTTGCCTCCTTTATGTTATTATTTTTTGCCTTTCTTTTCTAATCTTTGATATTTTTGATAACCTCATCTACCTTTTTATTAGCAGCATCTCGATTTATTTTGGAATTAACCTTGATCGGTTGTTCAAGTTTTGAACGCCAATGTGTACATCCCCAACTGCCTGTTGCAGCAGGATGAGTAAGTACGGCTGTCTCTGCACAACTAACATCAAAATAATCACACCAGCTACTTGTCCAATTCTTCTTATAAAGACTACATTGTTTACAATCAGGATTCTCCCTGTATAGGTGGCACTCTTGTTTCTCTTTTTCTGTCAATTCATCCAATGAACGATAACCATAATATTTGATTCTCCAACATCCCGGACCTTCAAATAACATTCTATCAAAACTACAAGTTGAACAATCTTTTATCCCTTGTCTTAATGCCTTTTTTATCTTTCTTCGCTTTGCTACTATCTTTTTAGGCTCTACTTTTATTTCAAAGAACTCCCAAAGAAACCATTCCCAAAAGCTCATTCTATTTCTCCTTTCTTAAATTGAATCAACTGAATCTGCAATCATCATCATAAAATTAGCCACATCTGCACATTCCCTAGCAAGAGAATCAATTTCTTTTTGGCTAGGAGAAGCCATTACTATCTTACTCAAGGCATCTTCCACTTCCTTTAACTCGTCCCTTGCTCTATTCAACAACCAATATGAATTGGTGTCTTTCCAGTTGTCTCCCCTGTCACCGTGCTTTGCTAATTGGTTTATCATAATATCAGAGAAACCTGGGACAATATAACCCTTCCATACCTCATAATTTTTATGTTTTTCCATTATTTCTTCCCCTTTCTTTAATCTACTTTAGGAACACTAAAAAGTTTTATCAATATATTCTTTTATCGAGTCATATTGCTTCGGTAATTTTTTCTTTAGTTCATTATACCCTTCCGCTAATTCTTTAATATCATATGCTCTTATCATAATCCTTTTATACAATGCCAATAATTCATCAAAAGTTTTGCAAAATTCTTTATCAAGATCATCTAAATTATCAACAACCTTGTTCTTATTCACACCTTGCTTAGCTTCTACTTCCATCTATTTCTCTTTTCTCCTTCGGCAGCCTAAAGAAACACCGCCAACCTTCACAAACTGCCCTCCCAGCACAGACACACTTCCTGCCCTTGTGTCTCTTCAAGGCTGGATGGGTGCAGATGCCATTCTCAGTTAGAAACTGGCAATCAATCATTTTTTTCAATCTCCAAAGGCTCTACGATATTAAGCTCGCCCTTTTTTACACTCTTGATTATTACTTTTACCTTATAGCTCTTCTTAGGTGGCATCTTGATAACTATATCTTCTTCAAGTTTAATCATTTTTATAATCCATCCCCTGAATCAACACCAACAACATCAGCACAAAATCTCTTACAAAATTTCCTTGCCTCTCTATAAGCTTCCTCTATAGTCATTTCTTCTGCTAAATCTCCAGCATAAAGTCCTGTTTCTGTGCCTGTATCACCATGAGGTTGATAGTTATTATCTCTTCTACCCATTCATCTCCTTTACTCCTCTAAATTCTTACAATGGTCTGCTATCAGTTCACCTAAAAAAGTAACACTAATAAACCATTTTGCTGCCAACCATTTGAAAGTCAAACCATTTTTATGTATCTCATAACAAAGGATTTCATCGAAACTTCCACCATGTCCCGTTGGATATTTTTGATAATCCCTTTCAATTTTATCCCTAAAGTCTTCTATTTTTTTCTTATTTATCACCTATTACTCCTTTCTTAATCTTTCATTTTCTCTTTTTAATAATTCGATTTTACCCCTTAACAATTTAACTTCATCTCTCAATGTTTGAATATAGTCTATTGTGTGCATATAATCATCGGATTTTTTTTCTATCTTATTTCTCCTTCTTGTTCTTTCCAATGGATACACTTCATCATTATTATATTAGGAAGATTTCTATTCCATGAATCCTTCTTAAGAGAAAGTTTGCATGTTTTCTTATATATACAACTGTAACATAAACTATCACTATTCATTTATTAATTCCTTTTAATATTACTCCTCTTTTACTTGCTTTTCCGGCACATCAAAATAAACACTCTGGCATTTAGGGCATCTCCTGACATCAATTTTGCGTGGAACCCAAGTATGGCCACAACGAGTACATGTTATTTGTCGTATTCTTATTTTCATCGAGTTTTCCTTATTTCTCAGATTGTGTATAGTATATCATATAGTATATCATAAAAAAATTATTTGTCAAGGGGGGAGAGGGGAAGAAATGATTTGTGAGGGGAGGAGGAACTAGTCCCATAAAGTTTTTTCTGCTAAGAGTCTGAATTTGGCTATATCGTAATATTTCTTTTCTATCTCAAATCCTATATATTTTCTATTAAGTCTTTTGCAAGCGACTGCTGTGGTTCCTGAGCCTATAGCAAAATCCAAAACAATCTCATCTTCGTTAGTATAAGTTTTGATAAGGTATTCCATCAGAGCAACGGGTTTTTGGGTAGGATGAAGTCCCTGCTCAACTGAAAATTTTAGTATTTGTCTAGGATAATTCGTATATTCTTGAATAAATTTCTCAGTTTTGAAAGCCCCTCCATTTATAGCCGTTATATTATTTCTTCTTATTTGTTTTGTTGAATTACTTCTTTCTCTACTACATTTTAATAATCCCTGAGGATTATAAGTTGGTAGCTTAGAATAGAATACAATAATATCCTCCACATTTTTTAGCGGCATCTTTTTAGCATTTGCAAAACCAACAGGCTTACTTTTATTCCAATACCAACAATACTTGAACATCTTCATATTGCTCGCAACTAACATAGTCGTAAAAGGTTGACTAGCAGTCATAACAATAGCACCATTTGGCTTGATAATTCTTTTCAATTGTCCCCACATTGGCTCAAAGGGAATGATTTTATCCCATTTGCAAGCAGTTTTTTCGTAAGGAGGATCTGCAAGAATCAAATCAATAGATTTGTCCGGCAATATTCTCATACCATTTTCACCTATACAATCCTTATCATAAATTATATCTAAGTTTAGAGGCATAATGCTTTACTATGGAAGGTTTCGAGGAAAATGTCAAGGGGGAAAGGGGAGGAAAATAAGGGGAGATTTTTATAAAAAAAATAGGGAAGTTATTAATTAAGGAAGGAGCTGCCAGGTAGAGAGAGGAGTTTAAGGGTTGGGTGGTTGAGGATAGTGTATACAAAGTAAAATATGGTAATTTATAATTTACTTATAGCCGTTAAAGTAAAATATAATAATTTATAATTTACTTAAATAGATTAAAGTAAAATAGATGTCGAGTTTCATATCTTTTAAAGCTTCAACTATTTCTTGCTCAGCAGTTTTAGGTTCAATATCTGGAGAGTCTTGCTTCTCTTCTCCTTTATTCACTAGCTGCTTTGAAGAAATTTTTTAATTTACTCATTCCATCGACAGCCTTCAAACCAAGTTCAATTTTTGATCGTAAAGATTCAAATTCTGGTCCTTTAAATATTTCTGTTAAATTTTTAACTATAGTCAGAATAACAACAGACCGGGAAAGAAGGATAGAATACTCTTCGATGCGTTTCCCTAATTTATCGAAATCTTTTTTTATTTTTTCAGAATCCTGTATGATATATTTTATAGGACTAATATTAACTAAATCATTCCAATCTTCGAACCCATTTAGTAAAGACTCTGAATCTTTTTCCATTGGTAAAGACTCTGAATCTTTTTCCATTGGTAATTCTTCTTTCTTTTCTCGTTGACATTCTCTACATTCAGATCGGTGTCCATCAGGACGACTTTGGTTCCTATTGAAATCTTCCATTGATTTTATTTTTCCACAGATAGAACATCTCTTGGATTCGATTTTTGATTCTTGACTTTTTCCAAATTCCTTTTGCTTTTCTTCATGTTTTTTCTTTGAATATTCTCTCAAGTATTCAAGTCGACATTCTTTACATTGAGCTCGATGTCCGTCTTCGGCGGTAATATCTTTATGAAAATCTTCTATTGACTTTATCTTCTCACATTTATTACACTTTTTTTTCTCTTGAGAAGTAGTTCTAGGTTCATCTAACCATTTTTTTATTTGGTTTTCTGAGGTTTTTACATAAGATTTAATTCTCTGGGGACTCCATCCTCTTTTCTCCACTAATCTCTGCACTCGTCTTTTTTTTATTGTATCATCTATTGGCATTTCTTTTAACAGCGCACTAATTACAGGATATTTGACTTTTAACTTCTCCGCAATTTCAACATAAAAATAACCTTCATTAAATAGATTTTTTATCTGTTGAGTTTTTTTACTTCGACTTCTTTTTTTATTATATTTTTTATTTTGTATACTTTGGCAATCCTTGCATATATGTTGCTTTCCATCTGGAACGGTTATATTTTGATTAAATTCTTTCATTTTTTTCGTCTTATGACAACCCGTACATTTTTTAACTTCTACTTCTTCTAATAAATCTCCAATTGTTCCTTTTTGCATTTTAATCTCCTTTTTCTTGCAGTATTTCAAAGCTGCATCTAATCTACCGTATTGATTCACTTTTGTTAAAGTTTTAGGTGCCATCACTACAATTCTTCAAATCAAGAATTTTAAGTTTCAATTTTTCACAACTTTGATTTTCCTTGATTTTTTTACCTTCAGCAAGAGCTTGGATATTTTTAGCATTAATAATAATAGCTTGGGTTATTATTTCTAAAAGTTTTCCTTGCGCTTCCTGTTCTTCAAATTTTTGTGTTTCTTGAACCTTGATAATTGTGCTTACTTTCTTATCGTATAGAGATTGTATTCTAGGATCAATATCAGCAAGTTTTTTATTACTTCTTTCTTTTCTTAATACGATAGCTTTTTCGCCTTTATCTCTTTCCCGATACCAAGAAAGACTTTTGCAACGAGGACAAACAATTACTTCTTCTTTGCGTGGTATCCACTGATGGTTACAACGTTTACATTTTAGTTTTTCTGATATTTTTACTTTCATAGAAGATACTATACACCATAAGTAAAGATTTGTCAAGTGAGGCAAGGTAATGATGGACAGTAGGAAAGCAAGAAGAGATAAGAATGAATTTTTAAGAAAGAACTTTTATGTCAAGAGAAGAAAAAAGGAAAAATTCTTGGTATAAAAAAATAGGGTTTTTAAATAGAGGCGAAAAGTTCTCAGTTATAGGAATTGGGGGAAGTATGATAAAGTATGATAGGAGAGAGGGGGGAGAAAGTTGTTGGGAATTGAGGGAGGAGACCCGGAATTTTAAAATAAAGCTGAGAGAACTTCCAACTTATGCCTTGTAACCCGCTGGCCACGCCTCTTTCCGTACTATTCTTAAACCATCGCTTTAATATCGTTATTCTAAACCTTCACATTAACTTTGTTTTAATCCTGTAACCCGCTATCCACGCACCTTTCCATACTTTAACTTTAACTTTGCCTCTCAAAGCCTCTCCCAGACAGCCTCACAGCAATTATTAACTTTAAAATCTCTCAAAGCCTCTCCCAGACAGCCTCACAGCGATTATTTTAAAAACAAAAACCTTTAACTTTTATTTTCAAACTCGCTATCCATAGGCTTCTACGTCTTAAAACTCTCTTTTTTGCTCTTGACATTGCTATAATTTATGATAAGCTCTTTCTTATAGTAACATAGATGTTTGACACACAGGCTAGGATAATCGAGGCTATACTCACAGCCTGCTAAACAGGCTTGTATATAGTCACAATAGGCTATATCAAGCGCTCAAGGCTATAATCATATGAGTATATACTCGACAGCCTCTCTATTGCCTCTCAATAAGCCTTAAACTGGCCTCTGTTAGAGGCTACCATATAAGATTGAGAGGCTACCATCCTAGCCTTATCTCTAACATTGCTATTTGATAATATGGTAGCTTGCTTATTAACGGAGGCTCGACATTATGTCTAAACGTATAAACTATAATAAGCAAAGCAAGGCAAAGCAAAGCAAGGATAACACTGTCAAGGATGAGATTGTCAAGGATGAGATTGTCAAGGATGAGATTGTCAAGGATGAGATTGTCAAGGATGAGATTGTCAAGGATGAGATTGTCAAGGATGA
>Ga0307928_10003130_pt1 | contig 12646 bp, 12 predicted proteins | sample AceLakmetagen232_FD_201815 | JGI IMG/M metagenome (GOLD analysis project Ga0307928, IMG submission 201815) | Saline water microbial communities from Ace Lake, Antarctica - #232 | ecosystem: Environmental > Aquatic > Non-marine Saline and Alkaline > Saline | place: Antarctica: Ace Lake... | reverse complement strand
TTATTGCACAGGTTCAAGCATAATGCCACAGAAAAAAAATCCAGACAGCCTTGAGCTTATCAGAGGTACATCGGCAAAGGTTTATGGTAATTTAATCTCAGTATTAACAATGATGAAAGGGTTGCCGCTTTCTTATAACAGAGATATGCAGTTTGACAAAGAACCTTTGTTTAATTCTGTTAATGATGTTACGTTTTGCGTTAAAATATTAACTGGTGTTTTTAAGACAACCACGGTAAACAAAGAAAAAATAGATTTAGTATTGGCAGAAGATGATAGCATGTATGCATTGGATATAGCAGATTACCTGGTAAGAAAAAAGATGCCATTTTATGAAGCACATACCTTAATTGGCAAGGTAATAGCTTATGCAGATAAGAAGAAAGTAAAGCTTTCTCAGCTTTCCATAGCTGAGTTTAAAAAATTTAATAAGATTTTTGAAGATGATGTTTCTAGGGCTTTTGATGCCAAGAGGTCGGTTATGATGAAGAAGTCCATGGGTAGTACAAATCCTCTGCTTGTTAGGCAACAGATAGATAAATGGCAGAAGAAATTGCGAGGTTAATCAAATGCATCGTTTTATGTACAAAAGAAACAATTTATATTGTGAAAATTTAAAGATAGAAAACATTGCGCATGAAGTAAAAACACCTTTTTATCTCTACAGCCATGCTACTTTGCTGGATCATTATAGAAAGCTAAGAGATGCGTTTGTTCCCCTTAAGCCGCTTATATGTTTTTCTATGAAATCTAATTCCAATTTAGCAATTTGTCGAGCTTTAATAAAAGAGGGCGCAGGCTTGGATATAGTTTCGGGTGGCGAATTATACAGAGCGCTTAAGGTCGGTGCTGATCCAAAGAAAATAGTTTATGCTAGCGTAGGCAAGACAGCTATGGAGATAGATACAGCCATAAGAAAAGGTATATTATTTTTTAATGTAGAATCTATTCCAGAACTTATAATGATCGAGAAGATGTGTAAAAGGCATCACAAGAGAATAAAAGTATGTTTACGAGTTAACCCTAATGTTAAAGCTAATACTCATCATTATATAACAACAGGTGTGAGTGAAAACAAATTTGGTTTAGAGTTTGAAACAGCAAAAGCAGTATTTACCCAAACAAACAATTTCCCGCATCTTGATATTGTAGGTTTGCATATACATATTGGTTCTCAGATAACAGAAAAGGCACCATTTGTAAAGGCATTACGCAGGTTAAGTACTTTTGTTAAAAGTTTAAGATCCGATGGCATACGCATAGAGTATGTTAATATAGGGGGAGGTATGGGCATTACCTATCAAAAGGAACGTCCACAGACTGCGCAAGGTTATGCAAAGGCAATTATTCCTATATTAAAGAAGTTAAAGGTTCACGTGATACTTGAACCAGGAAGATTTATTTCCGGAAACAGCGGCGTGCTTATAACAAAAGTTCTGTATGTTAAAAAGACACAAAGGAAAAGATTTATAATTGTAGATGCAGGAATGAATGACCTTATGAGGCCCGCTTTGTATGAGGCGTATCATGAAATTATTCCTTTAAAAAAGTCGGGCAGGCGTAGTTTATCAAAGGCAGATGTTGTGGGCCCTATATGTGAAAGTGGTGACTATATTGCTAAAGACAGGCTACTGCCACAAGTAAAAGAAGGACAACTCCTTGCTGTTATGAGCGCTGGCGCATATGGATTCTCAATGTCCAGCAATTATAATTCTCGCCCCAAAGTAGCTGAAGCAATAGTTGTTAAGGGAAGGTGTTATATTATCCGCCGCAGAGAGACATATAAAGACCTAATCAGAGGGGAATCCATTCCCAGAGTACTATAAAGATGAAGAATATAAAATTTACTAAAATGCAAGCAGCAGGGAATGATTTTATAATTATTGATCGTACATCGTATATCGTACATCGTATATCGTATAAGTTGTCAAAATTGGCAATCAAGATGTGTAATAGAAGATTTGGCATAGGCGCAGATGGTTTATTAGTGTTAGAGAAATCAAAAAAATGTGATTTCAAAATGCGCATATTTAATCCCGATGGTTCAGAGCCCCAGATGTGTGGTAATGGGTTAAGGTGTATCGCGTTTTTAGCACATAAGAAGAAAATTGCTCCTGCATCAATGTCTATTGAAACAAAGGCGGGAATACTTAGCGCAAAGATTAGTGGGAAAAAAGTCAAAATTAAAATGACTCAACCAAAATCAATTAAGCTAGGTCTTGATGTTAGCGTTAATGGCAGGGATTATCAGCTGTATTATGTTGATAGTGGTGTACCGCATGCGGTTTATTATGTTAATAATCTGGATAATGCAGATGTTTATGATCTTGGCAGCAGGATCAGGCACCATGGTCTTTTTAAACCAAGAGGTTGCAATGTAAATTTTGTAAAAGCTTCTGGCGGAAGAAATATCAAGATAAGGACATATGAAAGAGGCGTTGAAAATGAAACATTAGCATGTGGCACGGGTGCTGTTGCGTCTGCTGTTATATCAGCTTTAGTAAAGAGAATAAGTTCACCTATTAATGTGTATGCAAAAGGTGGATTATTAAAGATATATTTTAAGAAATCAGGCAATAAAGTCAAAGATGTATTTCTAGAGGGAGAGGCAGAGATAGTATTTGAAGGAGGTATATATGTTTAAAGGTTCAATGGTAGCTTTAGTAACACCGTTTAAGAATAATAAGATAGATGAAAAGGCCCTAAGAAAGCTTGTAAATTTTCAGATAGACAATGGCACCGATGTCTTAGTGCCATGTGGTACAACCGGTGAATCAGCAACGCTTTCGCTTCAGGAGCACGAACATGTGATAGACGTAGTGATAAGCGAAGCCAAGGGAAAAGCAAAGGTTGTCCCCGGTACAGGGTCAAACAACACTGCTGAGGCTCTTGAGTTTACCAGTCACGCAAAGAAAGCAGGTGCTGATGGCGCGCTGATCATTTCACCCTATTACAATAAGCCAACACAGGAAGGCATATACCAACATTTTAAGGTATTGTCAGATAATGTGGATATTCCACTTATTGCATACAATATCGCTTCTCGTACAGGAAAAAATATTGAAACCGATACAATGGTAAGAATATCAAAGTTAAAGAATGTGGTCGGAGTCAAGGAAGCTAGTGGAAATGTTAAGCAAATGGCAGACGTTAAGAGGCTCTGTGGTAATGATTTTGACTTAATTTCAGGCGATGATGCTCTCACATTACCTTTACTTTCAATTGGCGGCTGTGGCGTTATATCAGTAGTTGCAAACATAGCGCCAAAGGATGTATCTGAAATGATAAAAGCATATAATGATGGCAACACACAAAAAGCAAGGCAAATATATTATAAGCTTATGCCATTAGTAGATGCGATATTTATTGAAACCAATCCAATCCCAGTAAAGACAGCTATGGCACTTATGGGTATGATTGATGGAGCATTGCGTCTTCCAATGTGCGCTATGTCAGATGAAAATTTAGAAAAGCTTAAGAAGGTGTTAAAGCAGTATAAATTAATTTAGTAGTGGTTCGATTTATCGAACCATCTTATTAGGGTTTGGTAAACTTGTGCCCCTGAAAAGGGGTATCAAGCCCCTACAATTTAGCAAGGAGCATATTATGATTAAATTAGTAATTACAGGATGTAGCGGCAGAATGGGCCGCAGACTTGTATCTTTGGCCACAGAATCAGAAGAATTCAAAGTTGTTGGAGGTGCTGAGAAAAAAGATCATCCAGATATAGGTAAGGATTTAGGCAGCATATGCGGCATTGATGAGCTAGGGGTTTCTATAGCTGCTAATATTACAGAAGTAATAGAAAAGAGTGATGTAGTAATAGATTTTACCACACCCTCTTCCACGATAAATAATGTAAAGGCTGCCAAGGAAGCGCAAAAGCCGCTTGTTATTGGGACCACTGGTTTAGTTGATGAAGAATTAAGAATTATAAAAGCAGCTTCATTTTCTATTCCAATATTATGTTCACCAAATATGAGTGTAGGTGTCAATGTGCTCCTTAATATAGTGGGAGCTGCTACGCGGGACTTGGGTGAAGATTATGATATTGAGATTATAGAAACACATCATAATCAGAAGAAGGATGCTCCGAGTGGTACTGCTAAGCGTATAGCAGATGAAATCTCACAAGCTAAGGGTAAGAATAAAAAATATCGTTTAACTTATGGAAGAGAAGGTAATGTTGGGAAGCGCCCGAAGGGTGAGATTGGAATTCACGCTATTAGAGCCGGTGATGTTGTTGGAGAACATACTGTTGTATTTGCCGGAAAAAACGAAAGAATAGAACTAACTCACAAAGCTCATTCAAGGGATATATTTGCCATAGGTGCACTGCGGGCAGCCAAATTCCTTATTGGAAAATCACCTAAGCTTTACACTATGCAGGATGTTTTGGAGGAAATATGAAAATAGAGATTTCACAACGATTAAAAAGTCTGCCGCCATATCTTTTTGCGGAGATAGATAAAATGAAAAAGGCAGCAATGGCTTCAGGTAGGGATATTATAGACTTAGGCGTAGGTGACCCAGATACACCTACGCCAATACATATAATAGAAAGCTTATATAAGTCAGCGCAGGATGCGGATAACCATCGTTATGCGTTGAATTATGGCATACCGCAGTTGCGTACAGAAATAGCTGATTGGTACAAGAGAAGATTTTCAGTTAACCTTGACCCGGATACAGAAGTATTACCGCTTATAGGTTCAAAAGAAGGCATAGCGCACATACCGCTTGCTTTTCTAAATCATGGAGATGAGGCATTAGTGCCAGAGCCCTGTTATCCGCCATATAAATCCGGTACTATATTCGCCGGAGGAGTATGCCACATTATGCCATTGCTTGAGAAAAATGGCTTTCTCCCGGATTTAGATGCTATAGATTATCAGATAGCGAAAAGAGCAAAGATAATGTTTCTAAATTATCCTAATAATCCGACAGCAGCGATAGCAGATGAGGCATTTTATAAGAAGGTAATAGCCTTTGCCAAGGAGAATAATATAATTGTATGTCATGATGCAGCATATTCTGAGATTTCCTTTGATGATTACAAACCAGTAAGTTTTTTGCAGATAGATGGCGCAAAGGAAGTAGGGGTGGAATTTCATTCTTTGTCTAAAACATATAATATGACAGGGTGGAGAATTGGTTTTGCAACAGGTAATAAGGAAATTATTCGTGCCTTAGGTAATGTAAAGGCTAACATAGACTCAGGTATTTTTCAGGCAGTTCAATTTGCCGGCATAGTAGCTCTTAAGAGCGATGAGAAACACATAAAGAAGCTTAATAAAATGTATCAGTCAAGAAGGGATGTATTGATTGATGGGTTAAATGCAATTGGCTGGAAGACCCCTAAGCCAAAAGCAACATTCTATGCATGGATACCTGTGCCTCCAGGTTATACATCAACCGAGCTTTCTAAGATGCTGTTGGAAAAATGCGATATAGTAGTTACCCCAGGTGTAGGTTTTGGGCACAATGGAGAGGGATACATACGTATGGCTCTGACGGTTTCCCAAGAACGTATTAAAGAAGCATTAGATAGAATAAAAAAGCTACACGAGAAATAACAATGGAAACGGTTTATATTGGTGTTGGTTCTAATCTTGGTGACAGAAAGAATAATATAGATGTTGCCATTAAGAAATTACGCAACATAACTGATATAGAAGTAGTAAAAACATCCACTCTCATAGAGACAGACCCAGAAGGCGGCCCTCCGCAAGGAAAGTATTTAAATGGGGCAATAGAGATACAGACAAGCCTTACGCCATATCAATTGCTTCATGAGCTTAAAAAAATAGAAAAGGAACTTGGAAGAATTAATAGAATTAAAAATTGGCCACGCCCCATTGATCTGGACATCCTTACATTTGGTAATAAAAAAATTAATACACCTGAATTAGTAATACCACATCCGAGGATGCACGAAAGAGTGTTTGTGCAAAAGCCTCTTAAACAGTTATTATGAAACTAATAAGAAACATAGCTTTAATAAAAAACGAAATAAAAAAGGCAAAGAAAAAAAATCGTAAAATAGGCCTTGTTCCAACTATGGGCTATCTTCACGATGGTCATATATCCCTTATTAAAAGAGCGGCTAGGGAGTGTGATTATGTTGTTTTGAGTATTTTTATCAATCCCTCCCAATTTGGCCCTAGTGAGGATTATTTACGTTATCCAAAAAACATAAAGCGAGACTTAGGCATAGCAAAAAAAGCAAAGGTTGATATAGTTTTTGCGCCTTCGGCTAAAATTATGTATAAAAATGGCCATCAAACTTGTGTTAGCGTAGAGAAACTAGGCACTTGCTTGTGTGGTATAAAAAGGCCTGCACATTTTAAGGGCGTGGCAACAGTTGTATCTAAGTTGTTTAATATAATAGAGCCTGATATTGCATACTTTGGCCAAAAAGATGCACAACAAGCCATAATCATAGATACGATGGTTAAGGATTTGAATATGCCTACAAAATTAAAAATATTACCGATAGTAAGAGAAAAAGACGGCCTTGCTATGAGTTCTCGCAATATATATCTACGAAAAGCAGATAGAGCAAACGCGATAATTTTATATAAATCCCTGCAACAGGCAAAGAGAATGATGGCATCTGGAGTGAAAAACGCTAATACAATAATTCATACAATACGCAAGGTGATAAAATCCACACCCAGAGCAAAAATAGACTACATCTCTATAGTAAGTAGTAAGGATTTAGAGCCTGTAAAAAGATTAAAAGGAAAGATTTTAATTGCATTAGCTGTTTATTTTGGTAAAACTAGGTTAATAGATAATATAATTATAACGGTGTAGACCCCTCGACCTACTTAAATCCTCCTTTTTGTCGGATTTTAGTAATCTCGGGATAAAATTTTTGAGAAAAATTTTAGGAGAAAAGAATGCTAAGAATAATGATGAAATCTAAAATCCATAATGCTACTGTGACCCAGACAAATGTAAATTATCGAGGGAGCATAACAATTGATTCAGTATTGCTTAAAGATGCGGATATTTTTGAGGGAGAAAAAGTGCAGGTAGTCAATGTAAGTAATGGAAGTCGCATCGAAACCTATGCCATCAAAGGTGAGGCGAATGCTGGTGCTATCTGTATGAACGGCGGAGCAGCCCTACACGCCAAAGTTGGCGATAATCTCCTGATCATATCCTATTGTTTAGCTGATTCAAAAGAAGCAGTTGCTATCAAAGAAAATGTAATAATAGTAGATAAGGAAAACAAAAAGGTGAAAAAATGATTTACACACAAAAAGATGAGACAAAATACAAAGATGACTTAAGGTCCCGAATACAGCAGTTAAAGAAAGAACGCAATGCAGTTATTATCGTGCACAATTACCAGAGAGAGGAAGTGCAGGAGATAGCTGATATAAGCGGGGATTCTCTGGCCCTAAGCAGGGCAGCAGTAAACACAACAGCGGATGTGATAGTTTTTTGTGGCGTGCATTTTATGGCAGAAACAGCCTATTTATTAAATCCTAACAGAACCGTACTTCTGCCTGTAAAAGAGGCTGGTTGCCCTATGGCAGATATGATAACTGTGGATATGCTAAAGAAAAAGCGTAAGCAATACCCGGAAGCAGCGGTTGTCTGTTATGTTAATACATCCGCAGCCGTAAAGGCGGAAAGCGATATCTGCTGTACATCAAGCAATGCCGTAGAGATAGTGCACTCACTTAAACAAAAACAAATACTTTTTGTGCCGGATAAAAATTTAGGAAGATATGTTCAGACTCAGCTACCGGATAAAGAAATCATTTGCTGGGAAGGATTTTGTCCTACACACATAAGAGTACATGAAGACCAAATAATAGCTGCAAAAGCGCTTCATCCAAAATCTGAATTTGTCGCGCATCCTGAGTGTGATCCGCCAGTATTAGCCTTGGCAGACTATATTACTTCTACTGGTGGCATGATAAAATATATAGCGCAATCAAAAGCAAAAGAATTTATAATCGGGACTGAGTATGGTATGCTATTTAGGCTAAAACAAGAATTTCCTGATAGGAAATTTTATATTCCTACAGACGGCCTCTTATGCGCTAGTATGAAGTTAACAACTTTAGGCTGGGTAGCGCATTCTTTGGAGTTTATGGAGCATAAAGTAGTAGTGCCTGAAGCCATAAGAATAAGAGCAAAAGATGCTGTTAATAAGATGTTGGCTGTCTCTGGTGAGAAAAAATGGACATCTGTATCAGGATCATAGGATTATTATGAAAAAATTAAATGTAGGTATTATAGGTTGCGGCACGATAGGATCAAAGTTAGCAAAAGTTATTGATAAGGAGTTAGGTGGTAAGGCTGTTATTGTCGGGATTTGCGATATTGACAAAGCCAGAGCATTAAAATTGCGATCTTTGCTTAAAAAGAAACCAAAGATATTATCTTTATCAAGCCTAATTAAAAAAAGCAGCTTAGTAATAGAAGCTGCGTCAGCAAAAACAAGTGGTGATATTCTTAAGAGAGCAATTAGCGCAAAGAAAGATATAATGTTAATGAGTATAGGAGGCTTGCTGAATTATAAGAAATTATTTAAAGTAGCGGATAAAAAAGGTATCAAGATATATCTTCCCAGTGGTGCTATATCCGGAGTCGATGCTATAAAAGCAGCAAGCCATGCAGGAATAAAAAGCGTCCACCTTACAACCAGAAAGCCACCAAAAGGCTTAGAAGGTGCCCCATATATCATTAAAAATAAAATAAACATAAAAAGCATAAAAGGTGAAAAGGTAATATTCGACGGGAATGCCAAAAAGGCGGTAAAAGCTTTCCCAAAAAATGTGAATGTGTCGGCGCTGCTTAGCTTAGCAGGGATAGGCGCTGCCAAGACGCGCGTTACTATAATTACATCCCATTCATTTAAAAGAAATTCTCATCAGGTTGAGGTAGAAGGAAATTTTGGTAAATTAAGCACCATGACAGAAAATGTCCCATCCCCTGATAATCCGAAAACAAGTTATTTGGCAGCCCTTTCAGCTGTGGCTACCCTAAAACAAATCCTATCATCTCTTAAAATTGGTACGTAGAAATTGGGACAGGTACGAATTTTTAGATAGAAAAAATTCGTACCTGTCCCAATTTCCTATTTGTCACCTTTTTTTTATTTTTTTCCTTGCGCTCGTCGAGAAAAAAGTATAAAATAAGTAAGAACAAAAGTTATGGAGCATAAGCGACATAACTTTTAGGTTCAAACTTATCCTTGACATCTAAGATGTCAAGGATTTAATTCGCACTTATAATTTACATTGCTAACGCTTCTGTAAATTATGTGCTCATTAAAGGAGGTGAAAGAGAATATGGCAACTAAAGTTTATAAATGTGGCATAAAGAGAGAGAAAGGTTACCTGTATTATATAGATAAAAAAGGCAACGTTTCTATGGCGAAGATGGCCCGCGGTAAGAAAAAAGGCGGTTCGCCAAAGGTAGTTGTAAAAGCCGGCATCAAGAGAGAGAAGGGTTACCTTTATTTCGTAGATAAGAAAGGTGATGTTTCTATGGCTAAGATGGCGCGCGGCGGCAAGAAAAAGAAGAAGAAAAAGGTAGTCAAAAGTAAAAAGAAGAAGTAAGTAAAAAGAAAAATTGGGACAGATACCTAATTAAAGTGTCATCCCCATGAAAATGGGGATCCATTATGTAGATTCCCGCCTGCCTAGCGGCAAGGCCGCTGGCTTTCGCGGGAATGACATTCTTTTTAAGTATTTGTCCCTAATTTTTTTTATTTTAATATGATAAAAGATTATATACACATAAAAGGCGCGAGAGAGCACAACTTAAAATCCGTTGATGTAAAAATACCAAGGGATAAATTGACTGTTATAACGGGGCTTTCCGGATCTGGAAAATCTTCTCTTGCTTTTGATACGATATACGCAGAAGGTCAGCGTAAGTTTGTGGAGAGTCTTTCTGCTTATGCAAGGCAATTTTTACAGCAAATGCAGAAGCCTGATATTGATTACATCGAAGGCCTTTCCCCAACCATATCAATCCAACAAAGAAGAGCAGGTGGCAATCCCCGCTCCACTGTCGGAACTACTACAGAAATTTATGATTATCTGAGGCTGCTTTTTGCGCGTGTAGGTCAGCCATATTGCTATGAATGCGGCAATAAAATATCGAGTCAGAGTGAGCAGGAGATAGTAGAGCATATATTTTCTTCATACATAAATACGCCTATAATGATATTAGCACCATTAGTAATAGGTAGAAAAGGTGAATACATACAGTTATTTGAAAATGCTAAAAGGGAGGGCTTTGTAAGAGTCAGGGTGGATGGGGAAATTATTGACCTTAATCAAAAAATTAAACTTAACAAAAAACTTAAGCATAGCATAGAAATAGTAGTTGATAGGCTAATTCTAAAGAGTGAAATGAAACAACGCTTTACTGATTCTGTGGAAACTGCCTTAAAGAGTAGTAATGGCCTTTTAATTATTGCTAAACAGACTGGCGCAGGCCGTGAAACACTTTATAGCACGCAGAATAGCTGTCCTAATTGTGGCATAAGCTATGGAGCATTAGAACCGAGGATGTTTTCGTTTAATTCACCCTATGGTGCATGTCCGGCCTGTGATGGTTTGAGTAACAAAATGGAAATAGACCCTGAATTAGTAGCGCCTGATAAATCCAAATCTTTAAAAGAGGGCGCGATTGAGCCTTGGCGCAAGGGTGGCAAGGCTTTACTGTTGTATTATCATCGTTTTATGAGAGACTTAAGTTATGATTATAATTTTAGTTTAGATACACCATTTAAAAAATTATCCAAGAAAATTCAAGAAATAATATTATACGGTTCCGGTGAAAAAAACCTCGATAAATATTTTGAAGGTGTTATCCCAAATTTAGAACGCAGATTCAAGCAGACAGATAGTGAATATATTAAGAATTTTATCCATGGTTATATGTCAATACATCCTTGCACTCAATGTAATGGTAGCCGCCTAAAACGTGAATCACTTTCAGTAAAGATAAATGAAAAAAACATATCCGAAGTATGCAGGTTTAGTATAGATGGAGCTCTTAAGTTTATTGAAAACCTTAAACTAACCAAAGAAAATGCGTTAATAGCAAAGCAGATTTTAAAAGAGCTAAAGACAAGATTGAATTTTTTAATTAACGTTGGCTTAAATTATCTTAATTTAGACAGAATGAGTACAACCTTATCAGGAGGAGAGGCACAAAGAATTCGCCTGGCAACACAGATAGGAGCTGGATTGGTAGGTGTTACATATGTGCTTGATGAGCCAAGCATTGGTTTGCATCAAAGGGATAATTCTAAGCTCATAGATACATTATATGCATTAAGAGATTTAGGAAACACAGTTTTAGTGGTAGAGCACGATGAAGCTACCATAAGAAGCGCTGATCATGTTATTGATTTAGGGCCTGGAGCAGGTAAAAATGGCGGGAAGGTTATATATGATGGCTCGCTAAAAGGATTATTTAAATGCAAAGCCTCTTTAACCGCTAAATATATGAATGGTAAATTATCTATTCCATTGCCTGGGAAACGCCGCAGTTACAAAGACAGGAAAAAACTAATAATAAAAGGCGCAGTGGAGCATAATCTTAAAAATATAGATGTGGAAATACCGTTAGGGGTGTTTACCTGTGTAAGTGGCATATCAGGCTCTGGCAAATCTACTTTAGTTGATGAAATTTTATATAGGGCATTAGCCAGAAAATTTTACCGTTCTCCGCTAATTCCAGGCAAGCACAAACAAATACTTGGAACTGAGAACATTGATAAGGTAATTGTGGTTGATCAATCGCCTATTGGGAAAACACCTCGCTCTAATCCAGCTACATATACAGGAGTGTTTAGCCATATAAGAGATATTTTCAGTAATATTCCGGAATCTAAGATGCGTGGATATAAAGCAGGTAGGTTTAGTTTTAATGTTAAAGGTGGCAGATGTGATGCATGCGAAGGTGACGGTGTAAAGAAGATCGAGATGCATTTTTTACCTGATGTGCATATTATATGTCAGGTTTGTAAAGGCAGAAGATTTAATGAACAAACCCTCCAGGTAAAATATAAAGGTAAAAGCATTGCAGATGTTTTAGAGATGAGCATTGATGAGGCTTATGAACTTTTTAAAAATATTCCCAGAATTAGGTCTAAGTTAAAAACTTTAATAGGAGTTGGTTTAGGATATATACAATTAGGCCAGCCAGCCACCACCTTATCAGGAGGTGAGGCGCAACGAGTTAAACTTTCAGCGCATTTAGGTAAAACTGCTACAGGAAATACGCTTTATATGTTAGATGAACCTACTACGGGCCTGCATTTTGATGATGTGCACAAACTTCTCTCAGTTTTAAACGCCCTTGTTGAACAGGGTAATTCTGTTTTAGTTATTGAGCATAATCTCGATATGCTTAAATGCGCAGATTATATAATTGATCTTGGCCCAGAAGGCGGAGTAAACGGAGGAAGCCTCCTGGCGTGTGGCTCACCTGAAGAAGTATCTAAAAAGAAACGCTCATATACTGGCCAATATTTAAAGAAAATATTGCAATAGAAAATACTATATGTTATACTTGTAGCCACCGTGAAGTTAAAATTCCCACTTATAATAATTCTTACCATAGCATTATGCCTTAGCAGTGTATTTTTGTGTGCACA
>Ga0307928_10003127_pt1 | contig 12660 bp, 6 predicted proteins | sample AceLakmetagen232_FD_201815 | JGI IMG/M metagenome (GOLD analysis project Ga0307928, IMG submission 201815) | Saline water microbial communities from Ace Lake, Antarctica - #232 | ecosystem: Environmental > Aquatic > Non-marine Saline and Alkaline > Saline | place: Antarctica: Ace Lake... | reverse complement strand
GGATTTGGCTTCTTTTTTGGAAACAGTTTTTTGGGTAAAGGAAATATCTTTCTTTAGTATTTCTTTCATTCTTTTTTCAATTTTAGGCAGGTCGTCTGGGTTCAAAGAATGAGCTAAGTCAAAATCGTAGTAAAAGCCATTCTCGATCGCCGGTCCCATGCCTAATTTAACTTTTGGGTAAAATTCAAGAACGGCCATCGCTAAAACATGAGCTAGCGAATGACGAATGTTTTCTATATTGTTAGGTTGTTTGCTCATAATTGTTCTCTAGTTTCTATATTGTTAGGTTGTTTGCTCATAATTGTTCTCTAGTTTCTATATTGTCAGGTTGTTTATCCATATTTATTCATATTTTATCATACTTAGAAATCAAATCAAAAGTCAAATACTTAAACCTGATTGAGGTTAGACCTCAACCAGGTTTCAAACAACAGAAGTGGGGAGGTCAAACCTCGCCACTAGCTAAAAATGTTTTTCTACATTTTTTCTTAATTTTTTGCTATAATAATAAAATAGATAGAAAATAGAAATAAGAATTTAATTTATGGCAAGGATTTTTGATCCATTAGAAATAGGAGATTATGGTCATATTTATAATCGCGGTAATCGAAAAATGATTGTTTTCCCCGATGTTTCGGATAAGTGGCATTATTTGAAAATTCTCCGCTATTTTAACGATGAAAATAGTTCTGCTGATCTTTTCCGCAGGATTGAGAGACAACCTGGGTTTGACCCTAGTCATCCTTTTGAATTTCAATGGCCTAAAGATTGGTCTCCTCAATCTCCTTTAGTGAAGATTCTTAGCTACTATATTGCGGATAAGCATATTCATTTATTTTTAAAGGAGATTAGAAAAGGTGGAATTTCGGAATTCATGAAGAAAAGTACGAATGGTTTAGCTGGCTATATAAATTTGAAATATAATGAGGTGGGTCGGCTTTTCCAGGGCAGCTATAAACGAAAGAGGGTGGGTAGTGAAACATATCTGGAGTATTTGGATGTTTATATTCAAGTTTTTAATGCCATGGAGAGATATAAAGGGGGAATTAGAAAAGCGATAAAAGAATTTGGTCGGGCTTTTAAATATGCCCTGGAAGATCCTTTCTCCAGTTTGGGAGAAAGTTTTGGTAAAAGGAATTTAGGTATTATTGACAGAGACATATTGGCTCAAGAATTTCCTACTTTAAGTGATTATGAGAAATTTGCTAGAGAAGCCATTTTATTAAGAGGCGCTAGAGAGATTCTAAAAGAAAATAAACTGATTATGTAATAAAGGAATAAGAAAAGGAAAGATGACTAGGGTTTAGGGTTTGATCCTAGTTATAACTAGGGTCAAACCCTAGTCAAGTTACGCACGAAAAAGCGAGTTAGAAAATTGAAATAGTTACAATGTGGATAAATCTGTTATAATAATAAGTGATATGAGCAAACAAAAATTTTACAATAATTTTGATTCGGCGAGCTTGGCGAGCCGAGAGAGAGAGAGAGAGAGAGAGAGAAATAAAATAAAATCGTTCGCGAAATTTTATACTGGAAATTTTTTAAGCATCCGTTTTTGAGGTGCTTTTTGTGTTTTAATTTTTTGTTAAATAACAACTATGAAAAGTAAAAAAACCAAAAACAAAAAATCACATTTAATAAAAGTGACTATCAAATCCCGGGCGCCAAAGTGGGAGCGGCATTTTTTGGAGAAAAAAGAGGCCGAGGAATATCTGCAAATATACCGTGACGGTGTTTCCCACCCAGTGATCAGGCGCATAAAAACGTCAAATCATTTTATGAAATGGGCGATTAAATTAATGGTGCCTGACTTTTTAATTGGTCATCCGAATTTGTGGGATAACCTCAAGACGCTCCGCAAACATCCGCGTTTTAAGCCGCTTAGAATGGCGCTTATGGCTTGGCTGATTTTTACCTTAACTTTGGGTTCGGCTGGGATTTACTCTTTGAATCAAGCAGTTCGGATATTGGCTGTCAGCCCGGTTACTGACACTTTTACCGACACAACTAAAATCGCCACCTCAACGCAAATCACCGTGGACCCCGTAGCCGGGCAGGTCAAGTTATCAGTAGCGCTTTGGGCATGCGGGGATGTTTTGACCGACTCTCGCGACAGCAAATCCTACGCCACGGTTCTGATTGGAACTCAATGCTGGATGGCAGAGAATATAAATTATGGAAGTTTGACTGTCGGCGCAAACAACCAAGGAAGCGATTGCCCTTCAGTCGCGGAAACAGAAAAATACTGCTACTCTGACATTGAAGGAAACTGCACCACAGACGGCGCTTTATACCAATGGGCGCAAGCAATGTGCGGGGCCGCGTCCTGCAACGGCACAGGCGAATCCCAGCCCGCCTGTACCACGCCTGTTCAGGGAATTTGCCCAAGCGGTTGGCACATACCATCGCATTATGAGTACACCGCGCTGGAACGGGAAGTTTGCGATTCCGTCACTTGCGCCACAGATTTTCCGTATGACGAAAGCACCACTGGCTGGCGAGGCACAGACGAAGGCGGACAAGTTAAAGGAACAACTATTTGCGGGACATATCCCTGCTGGAATTCTCCTAATACAGACGCCACAAACTCCAGCGGTTTTACTGCTTGGGGCGCTGGTTCTCGCGGTACTGACGGCAGTTTCTACCCTCGTGGCAGCTACACGATCTTGTGGTCGTCGCTCGAGAGTGGTACGAGTGCTTGGACACGGTACTTGCACTATAGCTACGCGGGTGTCAGCCGCGGTACCTACGATCAGGCTGTCGGTTTTTCGGTGCGGTGTCTCAGGGATTAGGTTTTGGTAATTTGATTTGGAATTTGAAATTTGGAAATTAAATAAGAAAACACATACTCCGCCGGATTTTTGAGGTATTTATCCGTGGAATCGGATAGGCTCTCAGAAGGGAGCGGTTAAAATTAAATCCGCTTTTGCCAGTTTCTTTAGTTAAAAACTTTAGAAACTATTGGTAGTCAGAGAGTCTCCCAAAATAAATAAGTTAGACTCCCGGAGAAAGGGAAAAGTGCAAAAGTATTAACGGCAGGCTCCGGCAGAGTGTAGTCAGTTTCTCCCCGCTGGTTATCGCAATACTGACGGCAGTTTCAACAATCGTGGCAACAACACGAACTTGTGGTCGTCGCTCGAGAGTGGTACGAGTGCTTGGAAACGGAACTTGAACTATAGCTACGCGGATGTCAACCGCAATACCAACGATCAGGCTTACGGTTTTTCGGTGCGGTGTCTCAGGGACTTGCTTTTAACCTCGGGGGATTAGTCTCCTCTGCGGAGTATTTAAAGAAAAGAAATGGACAGAAAACCTAAACTATATTTTAAGTTTTATCAACTCTTAAAATTTCTTTATCGGGCCGTGAAGAATTTTGAGAAGCAATATAAATATAGTTTAGGGGGAGAAATCTTAAGTCTAACTTGGAAATGTTTAGATTTAATAATTGAAATTAACGCCTTACCTAATGAAAAAAAGCTTTCTAGTATCAGAGATTTGGATGTTTGCTTTGATGAATTGAAAATTAGGTTAAGAATGGCTCAAGAGTTAAAGCAAATTTCAAAAGGCCAATTTTCACATCTTCAAGTTGAATATGTAAAAGAAATAGGGAAGATGATTGGAGGCTGGGTAAAGTGGGCTTCCTAAACGGAATATTATGAGTAAAACTATTTTTACTTTCGAGAAACCATATCAGGCTTATTTAGATTGTCGGAAGGATAAAAGGGGAACAACTAATGCTCTAAAGTTTGAGTGGAATTTAGAAAGAAATCTATTCAAACTACAAGAAGAATTACAGTCTAAAAGTTATGAGCCGGGGCGCTCAATTTGTTTTGTCGTTACCAATCCTTCTCCAAGAGAAATATTTGCGGCTGGCTTTAGAGATAGAATAGTTCATCATCTTTTAATTAATGAATTAGAATTAATAGGAGAAAGAATTTTTATCTATGATTCTTATTCTTGTCGAAAGGGCAAAGGAACTCACCGGGCAGTCAAAAGAATACGGGCTTTTATTCGTAAACTAACTGACAATTATAATAAAGAAGCTTATTATCTGCAATTAGATGTTTCCGGATTCTTCATGAATATTAATCATAATATTCTTTACGCTATTTTAAAGAAATTGATTTTCAAGCAACAAAAGTCTTATCAATGGAAAGAAGATGTTTTGTGGTTAGGTAAAAAACTTATTTTTTCTCAACCAACTGATAATTATATTATCAAAGGCAATCCTAATTTATTTAAACTTATACCGCCACGGAAATCGCTTTTTGCCTCGGGACCCGATAAAGGGCTTCCTATCGGCAATTATTCTTCCCAATTTTTTGCTAATTTATATCTAAATCAATTAGATCAATTTGTGAAAAGGGAATTAAAAGAAAATTATTATCTTCGTTATGTTGATGATTTCTTGATTTTAGGAAGAGAAAAAAAGAAATTAGTTAGTTTAATTGACAAGATAGATACATTTCTAAACGATAATCTTAATTTAGAATTAAATTCTTCAAAAACTAAATTAAAAAATATTAATCAAGGGATTGATTTCTTGGGCTATATTATAAAACCCCACTATGTTTTAGCAAGAAAAAGAGTTGTTAATGCACTTAGGAATAAATTATATAATGCGAATTCTGTAGATGAATCATGTAAACTTGATATTTTCGGAGATGTTCTATCAACGATTAATTCTTACTATGGCCATTTTAGACATGCAGATAGTTTTCATTTAAGAAAGAGTATTTATGAGAATTATTTCAGAAGGTTAAAAAATATTTTTAAGCCGAAGTCTAACTATTCTAGCCTTGAGTTAGCAAGGAGAAAGCAGCAAACGATTCAGTATTAGCCTTAATTAACCTTTAAGAATGTGATAAGATTAAAGAAATCTAGCAAGAAGCTAAAAATTAACCTAGTGCTTTTATTTTATTATGTTTCAAGAATTAGCTGGGAAAAGGCTAAAGACAATTGAGAAGTGAGTAAAAAAATAATTGGATCTCGTAGTAGGAAGACAAGGTTTCTTCGCTGCAGGGTTGAAAATTTTACTACGGGGCATGGCTACATATAATCATTTGCGATTATGACGAACTTAGCCCAAAAATTTAAAATAATTATTATCTTTGCTGTTATAATTTTGGCTGGTTTTTGGTTTGCCGGTACGGCTTCAGCCGCTTATTACACCAGCGGGAATTGGACTTCTGTCAACCTTCTTTTCGGCGAAACCGTTACCAGTATAGACAGTTTTGTTTATAATCTTTCTGTCAAGCCGGCTAACACAGACGCGACAATTCAGTTCAGCCAAGACAATACCAACTGGTACAATTCAGCAGGCGTTTTAGACGGCACAGATACTTTAACCACCGGAGTTGATAACACTATTAATTTGTCAGGGCTTGTTTGGTCAGGAGCTAATTTTTATTACAAAGTAGTATTTACTTCTGATGGTACCGACACCCCGGTTTTAGATGATATAAGCGTTGTTTTCACCAGCAACCAGCCGCCGAATACGCCGATTAATTCTTTACCGACAAACGGAGCCACAGGACAGAATTTGAACGCGGGTTTGACTGGTTCGGCTTATTCTGACCCGGATAGCGACCCGCAGACTGATGCGGATTGGCAGATAGATGATGATGCTGACTTTTTAACGCCTGTTTGGACAAGAACAGCTGGAGTGGCAGAGGCCACGACTACAATTAATGCCACCAATGGAACATTTGCCAATGAATTAGCGGGCAAGACAGAATTAGACCACAATACGACTTATTACTGGAAGGTAAAGTATAATGACGGAACTGTTTGGTCAAGTTATTCTACGGCCACGAGCTTTACGACCAATGTTATTACAACGCCAACTAATTCTTTACCGACTAATGGAACAACCGGGCAAGATTTAAATACAAATTTAGTTGCTTCTGATTTTTCCGATGATCAATCGGGGCATTCCCAGGCAGACACGAGCTGGCAGGTGGATGATGACGCTGATTTTTTAACACCGGTATGGACAAGGACAGCTGGTGTAGCCGAGACCTCCACAACAATTAATTCTTCTAATGGAACATTTGCCAATGAATTAGCGGGCAAGACAGAGTTAGACCACAATACGACTTATTACTGGCGAGTACAATATGAATGTTCTAGTAACCAATGGTCTGATTGGTCAAGCGCAACTAATTTTACAACAAATATTATTCATATTCCGACAAACCAGTCCCCGGCTGAGGGAGCTACGGTTACAACATTGAGCCCTTTACTTACAGCTTCTGCTTTTTCCGATGACCAATCAGGGCATACGCACGCGGCGTCGCAGTGGCAGGTGGATGATAACAGCGACTTTCTTTCAACTGCCTATGATTCCGGCGAGACAGCGTTAGGAGAAATATCACACTCGGTCCCGGCGGGTTATTTAGCGAATTTTTCTAGCTATTATTGGAAAGTTCGTTATAAAGGATCGTGTGGGGGGTGGACTAGTTGGTCAACCGCCACTAGTTTTTCTATTCAAATTTCGGCTACCTCAGTGGAAGTAAAACCAATCTTATCCGGCAATAGATTCAAGCCATCGGAAAACGTTCCTATTGAAGTCCAGCTTTTAAATTTTTCTGACGGCACACCCTTGAACAACGCCTCGACGACGGTGAGTATTTATAATCCTTCAGGAACCAAAGTGGTGAATGGAGCGACCATGACTTATGTCACCGCTTCAAACGGCACTTATCAGTATAATTATACCGCGCCTTCTATCTCTGGTAGTTATCGGTATGAGGTGAATGCCAGCCAAGACGGGGATTCTGGCTACGGCTCGGCTAGTTTTTATATTATCCCTCCTTATGTTGTCAAAGTTAGCCCTTTAGGTTCTAATGTGGATATTAAGGGTGGCGACAGCATTAATCTGGATGTGCAAACAACAAACACGGTTGACGACTCGGTAATTAACGATGCCACAGTAACTATTACTATTCGTGATCCTTCGGGCACGGCTTTAGTGAGCGACGCTTCAATGACTTATGTAAGCGGATCCAGTGGCATTTATCGTTATGCTTACACCACGCCAGTTACTACTGGCACTTACAGTTTTGAAGTTAAGGCTGTCAAAAGTGGAGTGACCGGATATGCAGGTAGTAATTTTTATATTTCACCGACCGCGGCAACAATAGAATCTGAAGCTACGGCGCAGGAAGCGGAAAGAACTGCTCAAACCACTTCGCGAACCGAGGTGTCAGAAATTAAAAAAGAAGTTGAGGCCGGGTTTTTGAACACGGAAAAAACAGTTAAGACCGGGGACACAATTACTATAAAATATCAGGCAGAAAACGGGTTGAGCGGAGTTAACAGGCCTTTACTTAATGTTTATGATGATGGTGATGTCCAAAGAGTGACCAATCAGCAAATGGCGGAAATCGGCTCTACTGGAGTTTACCAATATGATGTGCCATTTGATTCTGGTTGGGGAACTGGTTTTTTCACGATTTTGGGTTCTGAAACAACTAATAATACCAGCGACCATTTTCAATTGTTTGTCGGTACTTATGATATTGAAGATATTGGGATAAAAACCACAGACATTCAAACCAAGGTGACAGATGTCCAATCCAATATGGATATTTTAATCGGGGCGATGATTGTTACCCAATCAACGGTAAATGACGCATCGGCTTCTGCCACCTCTTTTATCACTGCCCTGACAAATGCTACTGATAATTTTTACAATAATGCGGTTTTGACTTTTACCTCTGGTAATTTGGATGGACAGACAAGACGGATTTCTGATTATGATGGAACAAGCAAAATAATTACTCTTTCCCCGGCTTTAACTTCAGTTCCGGCAAATGGGGACTCATTTACTATTGTCAAACAAAATGTTTATGTTGAGGAGCAGTTAGTAGAGCATGAAGCGGCGCAAGCAACCTCAAGAACGCGGGTTGAGGACATTCAAACCAAGACAACTGACATCCAAACAAAAGTAACAGACATTCAATCGACCGTGAACACGACTTATACTCTGCTTCAGACCGTGGATAGCAAGATTGACACGGTTGATACCAATGTAGATACTTTATTGACTAATTTACAAACAATTGATGATAATGTGGATACGATTGTGGCAAAATGGGGCGCATCCACAGCCCAGGATATTATTGATGATATTGCCGGAGTTAAAACAGTGGTTGACGGTGTCCGCTCTTCTCAACAATTAGATTACACAGTAGAGCTGTCTGATGTTGGCGAGGTTTTAATCGGCAATACTTATCGGGTAAAACTGACGATTTTGAATTTTGAAAGTCAGCCGACTGACGCTGTTTCAGCGCCAAGCATTACTTTATATGACGCTTTGCGGGCAACGGTGGCCACTAGCACAATGACCAAACTTTCAACCGGGGTTTATGAATATGTTTTTTCTGTGCCTTCTGACGCCACTTCCGGGCTTTGGGAAACAGTGGCGAGTGTTGATTTGGGCGGGGCTTTAGCAATAACCCGTCAGAATTATTGGGAAGTTGAAGGTTCGCCAGCTCAGGTGATTATCAATTCAATGAGTGATTTGACCACGCCTTCTATTACGGCAAATGTAACCATTTCCAATGAGGGCGCGGCTGGCAATGAATATCAGTATGAATGGTGCGTGGTCTCGGCTGAAAACAACGCTTGTGGCGGAGGCGATGATGTGTTTTATTCTTCGGCCGCAAAATATATTCAGACCGGCGAGGACTGGAACACCAGTTTAAACGCCACGGTTTCCAACACCGGCAGTTATTGGTTTAAGGTAGTGGTTTATTATGGCACTGAAGCAAGCGGAGCTTCCCAGATATTTACCGCAAATGAAGAAGAGGTAACGCCAAGTTCTGGAGGAGGCGGAGGAAGCGGAACAGTGGCGGTGAGCTTGACCACGGTTTACAACAAACTTTTGGAAGTGCAAAATGAGTTGGGCTATCACGGCAAAACCAAGACTGCTTATGAGGATATGCACTTGGTCAAAAGCTGGGTCGGGGCTTTGCCCGGACAATTAAGTCAGCCAATGTATAAAGAGGTTTCCGGCATTTCCAAATCATTGAGCGGGATAGAGGGCGCGACCGGAGTTGATTTTTCTTCTCCTGCTTTTCAATCGCTTTTAGATATTTCCAAAGTTAATACCGCTGACTTGCAGGATATGAAAAACAAACTGGCTGACTTGCGGGCGGTTTCTTCTGTTACCCGCAGATTAGTTGAGCAAACCATTACCGAGCCGATTGTGGAAACTTGGATGACTTTTAATTCAGTTGAGTTTAATTTCTTAATCACCAATCCTTTGACTGAAACCAAGACCTTAAAATTCAAATCTTATCTGCCGGTTGAAGTTAAGCCCGAGCATATTATGGATTTAAGCGGTTTGAGTATTGATTATGATTCCTCGGCGGTAAGTTATTATGTTTGGGGAAATATTACTTTAGGGCCCAGTGAGGCGGTTACCAAGAAAGTGGAAATTAAAGACATCTGGGTTTTTGCTGACGAGGAAATTGAATCTTTGAAAGCGCAGGCAGAAACCTTAGTTAAGCCCTTGGAAAAAACTCAATACGAGGCCATGGGCGCGGTTTTGAAAAATGAAATTGAGGCGACTTTAGATATTATTTTGTTAAACCAAAAAGAGGGTTATCGCACGCCCCAAGACCATGTTGTCGCGCATCGGACCAATGTGGCAAAAATGGAACTGGTGAAAAAAGATTTAGAGAAGATGAAGGATTTAGTGGTGCAGGCCGGGGCTTCGCAAGGCGTGGTCGGCAAGGTCGGCGGTATTCAGACCTTCTCTGCTTGGGGGATTATTTTGGCCATTGTCTTTGGTTTTGGCTTGCTAGCAGTGGTAATATTCGCTATGTGGCGGCACCAGACATTGCTGGCCATGGCGGCAATGAGCACGGACAAAAAAGAAATTTTAGCGCTTTTAGGCAAAAAGAAACGGCGGAAAAAGAAACCAGCTAAAACAGAAAAGATTTTTACCCCGTTTAGAAATAAAAAATTTCTAATGGGGTTGGTTTGGTTGGCGGTTATTAGCGTAGCGGTGGTTTTAGGACTTTTAGCTATTAAATATGTCCCTACTTTGCTTCAAGGGAAAACTATGACATTTGAAAGGGAAAAAATGCCAGCCGTTGCGCCAGCTGAAAAATCATCTCAACCTGCTGTTGTTTCGGAAACGCAAGGAAGTATGGAAATAGTTTTCAGCGAACCATTAAACCCCAAACTTAAAATTTTAGATACACCCACTAGCTGGCTTAATGTTAGAGATGACGGTTCGCTTGATGGAAATATAATTACCAAAGTTTATCCGGGCGAGCAATACGAATATACTGATGAGAAAAACAACTGGTATTTTATCACTATTCCCAAAGGGAAAAGTGGCTGGGTGTTTAAAGAATATGTCCAAGAAGTTAAAGATTGAATCCTTATTTAATACAGCAATCTATGGCACTTTGCTGATTATGGCTGGCTTAGTATTGCCTTTGATTTTAATCCCGTTGATTAAATTTACTGGCTACTCGGAAATTATTGAGGAGATAGTAAAAGCATTGGTGGTTCTCTTTTTAATTTTTAAACTGCCGACTGGGAAATCGCAAATTCTTGGCGGCATAGCTTTTGGATTTTTATTCGGTGTGTCAGAAAATATTTTTTATCTTAACAACATTTTTCAGCTCGGCGACTTCAGTGTTTTCTGGCAGAGATTTATCTGGACAGTGCCCATGCATATTATTACGGTTTTAATAATGGTGTTGGCGGGCTTGGCTGGCAAAAAGTGGATTGTTTTAGGATTAGCCGGCGCGATTATTTTACATACTTTGTTTAATGGGATTGTGGCGGAATTATTAATGCGGTAGAACAAAAAGAAGTGGGGAGGTCAAACCTCGCCACTAAGGCTGTTTGTCCATATTTATTCTTGCGAAATAATTTCTTCGACGGAATCGCAAATTAATTTAAGTTGATCGTGATGATGGTTGATTGATCCGTTAATGATTAAGATTTTATTCTCTTGTAAAAGAGGGGAGTATTGTTCTAAGGTATCGGGGAAGACAACAATTTCTATTCGGCCGCTTTGATCTTCTACTTCGGCAAAGAGCATCCTTTGCTGGTTGCGGGTTAAAACTCTAGTGATGCGGGTAATAATGCCCCCGATTTTAATCTTTTTCCTTTTGAGAGACCCATTATTGACGATTTCTTGGATGGGGGTTGTCACTTTTTGAAAAGCTTTTTTAAATTCATCCAAAGGATGAGCACTAACATAAAGACCGAGTAATTTCTTTTCCCATTCTAACTTTGTTCTTAAAGGAATATCTTTTCCATCCGGAAGATGAAGGCTCGGCTGAGAACCTTTTGATTGAAACAGGCTTTGCTGGTGAGACATCTTTTGTTTTTTTAAATCTTGAAGAAAAGAAAGTATTCGAGAAAGGTTGTTAATGATTTTTTTTCTTTTAATCAATTGGTCAAAGACGCCGGCTTCGGCCAGGTTCTCTAAACTTTTCTTTTCTAAACCATATGAAGCAATGCGAGTTAGAAAACCTTCAAACGATTTAAAAGGGCCGTGTTCTTTTCTTTCTTGAAGAATATTTTCAATGATTTTTTGACCGACATTTTTAATAGCGGAAAAACCAAAACGAATCTTTTTTTCTTGAGGGACAACAGAAAAATTGTAAAAACTTTGATTAATATCAGGTGGCAAGACGGGAATTTTCATTGTTTCGCATTCTCTGATAAGAAAAGCAATTTTATCACTATCGCCTTGGTGGGAACTTAGAAGCGCGGCCATAAATTCCAGGGGGTAGTTTGCTTTTAAATAAGCTGTTTGATAAGAGATCATAGCGTAGGAAGTGGCGTGAGAGCGGTTAAAACTGTAGCGAGCAAAGGGAACAATCCACTGCCACAATTTTTGAGCGACGGCTTCCGGGATATCATTGTCTCTGGATCCTTTGAGGAATTTATCTTTTTGGCTGATTAAGAGTTTTTCAATTTTTTTCCCGATAGCTTTTCTGAGAACATCTGCCTCCGAAAGACTGAAATTAGCAATAGCATTTGCTATCTGCATAATTTGTTCTTGATAAACGGCAATGCCGTAAGTGCTTTCCAGAATAGGCTTCAATTTTGGATGAAGGTAACGGGGTTTTTCTTGTCCGCGCTTACATTTAATATATTGAGGAATGAACTGCATTGGACCCGGGCGGTAAAGGGCAACCATGGCGATGATATCTTCGAACTTGGTTGGCTTTAATTGCTGTAGATAAGTTTTCATACCACTGCTTTCTAATTGAAAAACACCGGTTGTCTTGGCTTTTTGAAGGAGGCGATAGGTCTTTTTGTCATTGAGCGGAATTTGCTCAATTTTAACATCTTTCTTTTTAATGGCGTATATGTAATGCAATGTGTCCTCAATAGTCGTTAGATTTTTAAGTCCCAAGAAATCCATTTTTAATAAACCGAGAGCTTCAATCGGTTTCATTCCGTACTGAGTGATAATTTCTTCTTTCTCTTGCGGAGGATTCTGCAAAGGGACTATTTTTGTTAAAGGATCAGCAGAAATAACGACACCGCAAGCGTGGGTTGAAACATGACGGGCGGTTCCTTCTACTTTTTTAGCGAGATCAAGAAGCCGTTTCACTTTTTCGTTTTCTTCATAACGACGCCTCAATCCTCCAACACTATCGAGGGCTTGCTGTA
>Ga0307928_10003126_pt1 | contig 12661 bp, 24 predicted proteins | sample AceLakmetagen232_FD_201815 | JGI IMG/M metagenome (GOLD analysis project Ga0307928, IMG submission 201815) | Saline water microbial communities from Ace Lake, Antarctica - #232 | ecosystem: Environmental > Aquatic > Non-marine Saline and Alkaline > Saline | place: Antarctica: Ace Lake... | reverse complement strand
GAACAGAAACAAATCTCCATCATAACTCATATTAAATAAATCATATTTTTCTTTCCAAGTCATCGTTTTTCACCTGTGCCTATTAAGGGGCAGTTGTGTGTGAATATTCAACCCTCTTTCTCTCGTCATTCTAAGGTCAATTAATTTGCAATTAGCGACCCTCCTTTGTTTGATGACCAAAACCACCCCTTCGCATAAAGTCTTCCAAGTGTCGTATAATGTTTATTATACGACATATTTCCTTCTGAAAGCCTACGTTTTTTGTTAAATATCATTATTGGTCATAGCCTTTGTCTGTCCTTCTGTAAGTTTGGTCAATTTATCACGTATTTTTTTGGTTTGGTCGTCATCTAAAAGCTTCTTGACCAAAACGTCAGCAGTACCTAAGCTAACACAATTCTTACGATTATCATCCCACACTTGTAAATACTCACCATTAAGCTTGTATATCACTATTAACGACCTCTTCTTTCTTCTTAATATTGTATAGTGATTTTATTAGATCATCATATTCTTTTTTTAGTTTATTGTAGTCTTTTAGTTTTACGAATGGTCTTCCATGTGTGAATGGTTTTATTCTCCAACTGTTACTATATATTATTTTTACCATTTTTGCGCCTCTCATATGAATGTATTGTATAGCTCCTATATAAACCTTTCGTTTATTCATATGATTATTTCTTAGAACCCCTCTTACTCATTATCTTACTCCTACAAGAAGGACATAAAGTGTTAATCAATCTCATCATCTCTCTAGGAGTTGGAGGAAAACCTTTGTTTAACTTATTAACAATAGGAGTACAACGTAATTTTAGTTTAATCTTACAAGTATCACACAACAAATCCTCATACAAGTCACTATGCTCTTTCATATTATCCTTACTTAAATCCAAACTCATTCTATTTTACCATCCAATAATGAATAACCTTTACTAAATTCTTCACCCATCATTATTCCTATTAATATTAATATGATCGCAAACGTAACAATTATTATCTTAAGTAATATAATCATTTTTTGTCTCTCCTTCCACCGAAGAACTCCTCCTCAATATCTCCAAGCGTCTTTATAAATAGTTTCCAACGCCTAATAATAATAACAACAGGAATAAGAATCAGACCAAAAGTAACAAAAGCCACCCCCTGATTACCTATCCAAACAAAAAGAAAATGTATAGCAGTCAATATAGTAGCGTTGATCAACATATTCTTAGTAGCATTAAAAAAACCTTTACCAAAATACAACGATAAACCAAAACTAAACAACATAATAATCAATAATAATACAGGAAAGGAAGGCTTAAAGATAATTAGCAAGGTAATAAAGACAATACCACCAATAATAGTAGGTAAAAAAGACTTAATAATACTATATCTGTTCATTTCAAATCAACCCTGTTTACACTATTAAATAATTGCTTCCTCATTCTCATTCTTAGCCCCTGTATATGCTTTAATCCTCTTCCTTATAGCATCTCCACTTATATTATAATACTTAGCTAAAGTTCCATAACTCCAATCATTACCTTCTTTAAGTTTAATCATTGTTTCAGTTTCTTTATTCATAGCTTCATTAGTGCTTCCACTCATAAGCTCATTATATAATTCGTCTTGAATCTTGCTAATCTTCTCTTCTTTCATCTTCTTATAAGGAGCAGATAAAACTCCTTTGTACAAAGGAACACGATCACTAAATAATGGTTGTACACAAAAATAGTTTTTTGTCTTGCTAACCTCATTAATCTCAACAAGTTTCTTAAGACGCTGCTTACCCCAAAAATGAATTACTCCCCTCTTATTAGTATAAATAAGGTTTCTCACCCTCCTCTTACGAAAAAAAGTATCAAGGTCAAACAAATCAGGCAGTACAAGAATAGTAAATAAGTTCTTACCTCTTATGATACTGTAAGCTTTAACATAAGTCTTGTTAATCTTACTCATACTACTACGACTTGATAAGTCAGCTGCTTCATCATTAGCAAGAATGTCAAAGTTAGTCACACCTTTAATAACTCTTCCTAAGTCTTTACTATCCATAGCTATAAAACGATTAGCCATCTCAGGAGTTATAGTATTATACCTTTTCTTAAGCCAAAAATCTACTATTTGTAATAAAATATTGCTTTTACCTTTACCCTCATCTCCAATGATACAAAGAACATTATCATAATCCTCCAATACAACACCATCATAAATAATGTTTATTGCTCTTGCTAATCGGCTTTTAGGATTTAACATTATTCAAAGTCCTCTTTTAATTCATCTTCCCAGTTTTGTGCTTCTTTCTTAAAATATGTTATTTTGTATTTAAATAATAGTTTTACTAGTAGCATTTTTAATTTGTCACAAGCGTTCTCACCAAGCCATTGATTAACATCTTTACCATTACCAGTACTTAACAAATTCTCACAAATCTTTACTTGTTGCTCACAAATACTAGTTTCTTCATCACTAAAAATTGGGTGTACACTACGAAAAACATCTTCTAAAGTACGAAAATAAGTAATAGTATCTCCACTTATCTTAGCCTCAGTCACTAACTTCCATGTATCCTCTATCCTCTCAAGAAAAGCAAGGCTACTATTAAAGGGAGTGTTATAATTAAAACTATTATTACCAAAACTCATTGTTTTGCCTCACTCATAGTGGGTATCCTGGTACTTGGTGAGTAATCATTATCATACCAGTCAATAAATAATGTATAATTAGACTTCTCTAAAATAATATCCTCTTCCTCAACCTGTTCATCACCTACTTCTTCAAAAAGAAAAAATCTTTGAGTAACACAATCAGGACAATCACAAGGAGTACTATAATAATACATGAAACTAATAACCATCATAGTAAAACAAGCAATTAATACCACACTTAATAAAGTTCTTTGTTTCTCACTCAAATCCTTACTCATTCTTCATCCTCCAAGTACTCTTCTTCTACTAAGGGAGGATTATTAAGTTCGTGCTCTCTTTCTCCTCTCATCCAAGCAAGACTAATCTTACCATGAGACTGACGATAAGGAACTCTATCATGCTTATTTTTCATAACTACACACCTCATCTCCAGAAGCTATCTTTAAAGCTTCTTGCTGCAAATTATACACTGCTTTGTTATGCTTGTCAACTTCTTCCACCATCTCACAAAGGCGACGAATAAGAGGAATATCATTAAGAGTGGGCGCAAAATGAAAAACTTTAACAGCATTAGTCTCAGCATTATAAGTTTCAAAAACACCTACAACAACACTCCCAAAACGCTTTTTTTCATCGTGCTTCCAACCATTAGTAATCCTAATAAGTGGCTTAACAACCATTTTAACTCACACAATTATAAAAAGTTAATGAAACTACTATACCAATAAAAACACCAAGAATAAAATATGTCCAACACCAAAAGTCTTGTATTTTTCTTTCTCGTATTTTTTCTGATCTTTCTTGTATTTTTTCTAATGTTTCTAATCTTTCTTCAATATCATCTACCATTTTTTTATACCTCATACCTTCCAGAAAAACTTAAATTAAATCCTGTCGTTCCTAGAAATATTTGTTTTGGCTTGTTAAAAACATTAACAGCCTTATTATGCAATAAACTAAATTCTTCAAGCTTCCTTATACTAAAATTATCTTCTATTATTTTTTATCCTCCTCTCTTAACAATTTTATTATAGCACACCTTACAAAGTGAGAACGATTATCATATTTTTGTTTGTTAAGATAAACAACACGATCAATCTCTCTTTTCTCTCTCTTCCTTAAACGAAAATTGTTAGTGTCATTCATTATTTTTGTCATAATAAAGTACTCCATCTAACTCTTTAAGTCCTGGAAAAGCTTTTTTGTAATGTTCTATTCTTTTTGTGACTACTCTTTCTCCTACTTCAAAATTGGCTGTTATCTCAATTATTAGTTTTGGAATGTTAATTTCATCTCCACTTAGAACAGTTTTTATTTTGTTGTCAACATCTCCACATGCTTTCTTTACTTCTTTATAATAACTCATAATGCTTTTTCCTCCTGAGAATCATTTTTTTCTCCTCTCATTATTTGTTCATTATTTAGAATCTATTTAAACCTTTCGTTTTTTTTGTTTTTTTATTTTCTTTCACTCAAAGGTATATATATATATCTGTTTTGTAATACATTTATACATACCCTTTGACGACAAAACAGGAAAGAAAATAAAAAAAAGAAAAAGAAAAAGTGTTGTTAGAGGAGATCATAGAAGATACACGAGGTGCGAGTAACGAGCTTTTCTCCTCTAACAACGAAGAGAGATGAGAGTAAAAAAATTGAATAAAAAAAAGAAAAAGTATATACTACAACATACTATATTATAATATATGTTTAAGTTCCTGGTCTCATAAGATACCTTACAAGAATACCAATAAGTATAGCTGCAACAATAACAGTTACAATAATCCCTAACTTACTAGAAAACTTACCAACAGCAGTAATAGTATCACTAGTAGCATTAAAAGCTTCTCCACAAGCAGTTGTTACAGTAGAGTTACAATTAGCAGTATCATCAATCATGTCATCTTGAACATCACCTAATACTTGTAGTCCGAATCCTATTCCTATACCAGCGACTACTATAATTAGTGCTAATGGAAGAATGTCTCCAACATCAAATCCTTTTTTTCCTAATGTTTTCTTCATTCTTATGCTCCTGGTCTCATAAGATACCTTACGAGTATACCAATAAGTATGGCTGCAATGATAACAGTTACTATAATTCCTAACTTACTAGAAAACTTTGCTGTTGCTGTGATAGTATCATTTACTGCGCCTTCTTCGTCACTTCCACTATCCATATCGTCTCTAATATCATCCAGTACTTGTAGTCCGAATCCTATTCCTATACCAGCGACTACTATAATTAGTGCTAATGGAAGAATGTCTCCAACATCAAATCCTTTTTTACCTAAAGTTTTTTTCATAATTTAATCACCATTAAGCTTTATTAAAGAATTAGTATATATAATCCTATTAAACAAATATAATAATTATAAGACTAGAAACACTAAATATATATAAAGAGAGAACACCAATAAAACCTTTATGGGTATCATTGTTAAAAAAGGAATTGTTCTATCAGCTCATGGTAAAGTAATATTAGGAGAGGATACAAGGTTAGCAGTTGATTCTCAAGTAGGGAGAGAAGTTGATACTAGGAGTACTGGTTCTAGTAATGAAACCGATGGTGTGCCTTATTATGTTAGTAGTAGTGGTAGAAGACTTTCCCCTTATGAACAAGCAGCTATTAAAATTAGTGGTAGTCCTGCGACTAATGTTGTTACTGGAGAAACAAGTATTTATCATAATCCTGTTGTAATTCCTACTCGTACTATTCCTACTGTTACTAGACTAACTCCTCTTACTGTTCAGGATACTTTACAAGCTAAACCTTTTCAAGAGAGAGTGCAAGTAGCAGTCATACAACAGAAACAAGCTGGTAATGTTCCTCTTAATGTTGCTGAAACTCTCGCTGTTAATAGACCTACGCCTGCTCGTGAGGGTTTCAATTGGATAGATGATAATTCTCCTCCTTCCACTGGTTTTAGTATGCTCACTAGTAAAGCTTTTGTTAGTGATGTTGAAAGAGTTGTTCCTAAGACTAAGAACAAGATTCTTTCTCGTAATGAAGCGGGAAAACTAATTGTTAATTTTTCTAATGTTCCTAAGCCTGCTAAAAGTTTTGTGAGAGGATTTACAGATACAGCACGTTATGGTAGTCTGCCTGATTATAGAGGTGAGAATAAGATAGATAAAGCTTTTTCTTATCTTGGTGGCGCTTCTACTCTAGCGTCTTTTAGTAGTGGTGCTAAGGCTCTTAATGTTCTTGACACTACTGTCTTGTCTGTTGTTCCTAAAGGCGCTCCTCGTCTTATTGCTACTCTTGGTCTTGCTAAGGCTGAGGCTGTTGGTGTTAGCAAGTTTTATCAAGAGGGTTTAATGGGACGATCTTATACTCCTTTTCAAGACGCTGCTTTTCGTAGTGGATTAGCGAGTGAGAGAGAAAGTAAAGGTTTACTCGGTAAAGGATTGTATTCTCTTAATATTGGAACTAGCCAAGATACTGATAGTTTTGTGAGTGGTGTGAGAGGTTATTATGAGAGTAAAGGTTTGACTGGCCTAGACCAAGACCGAGAAGTCGCTCTTCTTCTAAATAGAAGATTATACATTGAGCCTACTCGTCAGGCTTTAGTTACTGCTAATGCTGGTCGTTTTAGTGAGATTGCTGGTCGTGTTAATTTGCAAGGTACTACTTTGAGTGTTAAGAACATTTTTAGTAAGGATGTTGCTAAAAAACTTTTTGTTCCTGGAGCTGCTGAGGGTTTAGGAGAATTACAAGGTAATCGTGCTGGTTATGGTAGTGATTATCCTTATCTTAATTTTGATAAGCCTTTACAGAGTGGTCTTGCAGAAGATATTATTATTGGTTCTGCAAGTGGCGCTACTGCTGCTACTTTCGGTGGTTTTATTGGTGGTAGCAGTAAACTTGTTCGTAAGAGTGCTGAGCAAACTGGTAATATTATGGATTTGAGTGAGCCTGTCACGGATGTTATTGCTGGTATTGGTGGTGTTCGTGTTCCTGTTAGTGTTCCTAGTTTTTCTTTTAGTCTTTCTAAGCCTGTTAGTTATAGTGGCGCTACTGCTGTTAAAGGTAAGAGTGTTATGCCTACTCTTACGCCTACTACTTCTCTTCCTCTTCCTAGTATTATTCGCCCTGTTGTTCCTGTTAGTGTTCCTACTTTTAGTGCTACACGTAGTTTAGTCAGCAGTCGGACAAGTATTAAGCCTATAAGTGATCCTTTCGTTCCGTCTGATCCTTTTGCTCCTGTTAAACCTATGAGTGAAGTTCGTCCTATGAGTGAAGTTCGTCCTATGAGTGAAGTTCGTCCTATGAGTGAAGTTCCCTCTAATGTTCCTAGTATTGTTCGCCCTGTTGTTCCTAGTTTCACTCCTACTAAATTAAGTATGTTTCCTCTTATTCCTTTTCGTCGTGGTGGTTCTTCTTATAAGAGTAATAAAAGTCTTTTAAAGCAAAAGAAGGCTTATACTCCTAGTTTCACTGCCTTAACACTCAATATTAAAGGTTCTAAGCCTTCTAAAGGTGTTATTACTAGTGGCTTAGGGTTAAGACCTATTATTAGTAATAAGCGTTCCAAAGGTCGTAAGAGGGGTTTGTTTGGTTCAACAAGATACTAATAGTAATAATAATATGAGTTTTAACCAGTCCTTCCTAGACACTAACATATTAAGCTTACGTCTTGACACTCAAAGATTATTAAGTGAAATAAAAACTTTTCTTAAAGGAAGTTATATAGAACGAGTAGCAGACGCTAATGGTAATGTAGAATTGAAAGAAATAATTACGGGTAGTCCTCTCATGAATGATGACGGTGTCCAAAGCATAATTAATACTTTAAGACTAACATTTTCTCCTCATACTGTACAAGGTAATTTTACTGATGATGATTTTAGAAGTTTCATAGCTGAAATGGACAAAAACTTCTCTTGTAATTTGATGATAAACCTTGACCGTTGGGATATTGATGAGAATGATTATGATCATATTATAGATAGTATTATGAGTAGTGCTCAAATGTTTGTTAGTCGTCTAATTGATAATAAAGAGAGGGATAGTTACGCGGCTACTATGAAGAGTGTTGAGAGTAACACTATTAGTGATAAAAAAGGTTTATTGAGTTTTGGAGGGAATAATAATGGTTGAGAATGAGATATTAAATAGTTTAGGTATGGGGGGTGATCCTACTGCTATGGTGGCTAGTGCTACTGGTAGTATCACTACTGTTATTATGATAATACTTATTAGTGCAGTGTTAATTGGTATTTTTTGGTTTGCTTTGTGGTTTTCTAGTTTTAAGATACATGTTATTATTCGTGAGGCTACTCACAAGAGGCGTTATATTACTAGTGATAAGGCTAAGATTAAGAATCTTGATGGAGTAGAATATTATTATTTGCGTTCTCGTCGTGTTTATCTTAATATTCCTCCTGTTGAGGCTTTAGAGATTACTCGTAAAGGAAGATATTTTTGTGAGGCTTATCATGATGGTGAGGCTGGTAAGAACACTGGTTATAAATGGATTACTGATATTACTGATGACTTATTAAGTGTTAGTAAGGGAAAAGATAAAGAGGATGATGATTCTTCTATTGTTGATCCTTTCAAGCCTCTTTCTACTCAGCGTCAGTCTGCCCTTGTTAATCGTATTCGTCGGGCTGAGGCCAGGAAAGGTAAAAGTTTATTGGAGAACATTTTGCCTATTGTTCAGACGATGGCGATTGTTATTATGGTTATTAGTATTTTCTTGTTTTATGGTGATTTAACTAAGGCTAACACTAATGCTATGGAGATGACTAGTAAGATTACTAACATGCAGGCTAAGATGACTGAGGAATTAAATAAGGGTTTGGACGTTCTGACTGGTAAGTTGTCTCGTGACGAGCTTGTTTTCGTTCAGGATATACCTATGGATCAACAGATTCCTCCTGAGTTGGTGATAGAATGAGTTTAGCTCTTGTTGTTGGTGTTGGTATTGTGATGGCTGTTATGTTGTTCATGGCTTTTAATCTTGATAAAGAGCATGAGTTTCTTAAGAGTATTCTTATAATTTTTAGTTTTGCGATGTTACTTATTATCCCTGCTAGTATATTTGATAATTGTGATAATTGTGACACTTTTATTTCTAATCAAACAGAATTATATGTTTATGGTAATAATTTCACAGATAATTCTATTCATTGGGATGAGGTTCATTCAGGGGATAATCCTGATTTTAGTGATAAAATTCTTAATGATCCTGATGGAGTGTTCTTATTTCACAAAAATATTACTTATGAATACGAAACTATTTGTTCTTGTGAGACTGGTGGATCATTAGCTTTTATTAAGGCTGTTAAGTGGGTTTATGTTGTTTTCATTGCTTATCTTATTGTTTACCTTTTTGTTAAGAGTAGTTTCTTCTTGTCTATGACTAATAATCGTCGGAGGAAGAGATGAGTAAGAAGAATAATACTTTGATGTTTGTTAGTAAAGCAGCTCACACTAAGATAAAGGTAGAGGCTTCTAAGGAGGGTAAGAGTATTACACGTTATCTTGATGAACTGGTAAAAGTTGACAATAATAATTATAAGAAAAAGGAATGGGGGAAACTCTTTTGAAACATAATAAGCGTGGTCAATTAGCTATTGATATGGTGACTATAATTATTATTCTTATCGTTGTCAGCTTCTCTTTTATTATTGGTTATAAGGCTTTGAAAGAGATTAATGATGATTTCCAGCTTGACACTGATTTTAGCGCTACTGCTAAAGATAATTTGCAAGGTGTTACTACTCAGTACCCTATTTATATGGATAACGCTTTCTTGATTATGTTAATATTATTTTGGATTATATTAATAGTTAGTACATTGTTTATTAATGCTAATCCTATATTCTTTATTGTTAGCGTATTATTATTAATTGTTGTTTTCATGATTGGTATGAGTATGAGTAATGCTTATAGTGAGGTAATGTCGGATGGTGAACTAGTTCTTTTTAGTGATTCTTTTCCTAAGATTAATTTTGTTATGAACAATCTTTTAATGGTGTTAATAGTGATGGGTTTAACTGCTAGTATTGCTCTTTACGCTAAGAGTCAATCAGGAGGAATAACATGAAGAAAACAATATATTTATTATTGTTAGTTTTGTTACTTGTTCCTTTAGCTAGTGCTTTAACTCCACCAACAGGAGGGATTTCTTATTATAATTTTAGTAGTGTTACTGATTTGTGGGGAAGTAATGACGGAACAGCCGCAGGAAGTACCCCCCCTTCAAGTATAGCTTCTTTCCCAACTTTTAATGTTGAGGGGAATAGTAGCCCTAATAGTTATAACTTTGTTAAATCTAATCAAGGTTATGTTGAGTTAAATGCTCAAACAGGAACAAAATCTTTTTCATTTTGGATTTATAATGATGTTACTATTAATAATGTATTACAGGAAGTTATGAATTTTCAAGATGATAATTATGGTATGGCTTTTGGTAAAATAAGTACTTCTCAACCAGCTACTACTCTTATAAGTATTATAAGTGGAGCAGGTAATTATTATAGCTGGACAGAAGCAAATATAGGTTCTGCTTCTTTATCTAGTGCCTGGCGTAATTATATTTTTGTTTGGGATGGTGTTAATAATTATAATTTAACTCTTGATGGTGTTAATATTGGTTTAGGTACTGCTTTTTCTTCTCCTCCTGAATTAGTTTTTACTGATATAGAGATAGGAAGAAGGGGTTCTTCAGGTTATGATAGTGATTTTTTTGATGGTAAATTTGATGAAGTAAAGTTTTTTAGTACTAGTTTAACCTCAGAAGAAATAAATAATTTGTATGATTATGGAATTATTGATATTATTGATTATAGTTTTAGTATTAGTGCTAAAAATATAGTAACTGGTTTATCAATAAATAATTTTAGTGCTGTTGTTAATGGTACTAATTATAACACTACTAATGGTACTATAATTACTAGTATTTATAATTCTACTAGCTTAATAAATTTGAGTGTTGACAGCGTTAATTTTAGTAGTGCTACTGAGAATAATTATAATGTTAGTTTTGATTATATTGCTACATTGTACCCTGAGAATACTATTAACATAACTTTTTATGATGAATTAAATTCTTCTCTTATTAATTATACTAATATTAGTGTTGAGCTTATCAGTGATGATTACTCTTATAATTATACTACTAGTAATGGTTCAATAATTCCTACTCTTATTTTTCCTAGTTCTTATTATATTCGTTACACTGCTGATAATTATGCTATTGGTAATTATTATTTTTCTCTTGTTGATGATACTTATAATACTCTTAGTCTTTTTATGATCCCTATTGCTACTAGTGATAATCTTACTGTTAACGTCTTTGACACTCTTTCTAACGCTGTCGTAGGCGCTAATATTAAGTTACTTAAATATTTTGTTGTCACCAACACTTTTTCACAAGTAAGCGCTGCACAAACTAATTTTGAAGGTAAAGTACGTTTCCCTATTGAGAAGTACACAGAGTTTTATAAGTTTCTTGTTGAGTATGAGAGTGAGACAGTACTAACTACTACTCCTACTTATATTACTGGTGACGAAATAAACTTGTACGTTAATTTATTGGAGAGTGGGTTTGACACTTTATTCTCTAATACTGGTTTGTATGGTAAAATAAGTTATTTGAACACTACTAATATTCTTAAGTATGTTTATGATGATGAGGATAATATTGCTAGTGGTGGATGTTTTTATGCTTATAGGTTATCTGTTAGTGGTGAAACACTTGTTAATACTAGTTGTGGTAGTGGTTCAGCTAGCACTGTTTATATGAGTGTAGCTAATGTTACTGGTGTGAGTTATAAGATTAAAGGTTATATTACTAAGGGTGGTAATACTCTTTTTGTTACTGATTACTTATTAAGTTTTGGTGATTATGCTAGTAGTGATGTTGACGGTCTTATTCTTGCTATTATATTATTGTTAACTTTTATTTTCGTTGGTTTTTGGCGTTTAGAAATAGCTGTTATCCTGGCTGGTGTAAGCATTTTTACTATGAGTTTAATTAAACTTATTATTTTGCCTTTGACAATGGCAATCCCTATTTTCGTATTAAGTTTTGTTATTGCTGTTATTATCCGGAGGAGTAATAAATGAAGCTTAGTTCTTTCATGGTGGGATTCGTGATTATTGGTCTTGTTGTTACTGTTCTTAGTTTGTTCTATGCTGATCTTAATGATAATTATGGTTTGAGTTCTTATGATAATAGTACTTTGTTGGCTTATGAAAAGTTCTCTGAGCTTAATGAGGTTAGTAGTGATATTAATGATAGTTTAACTACTGTCCAACAAGGTAATGTTATAGATGTTGTTGGTGGTTTGTTGAGTAGTGGTTATACTGTATTAAAGACTACTTGGGGTAGCTTTAACATTTATACTAGTATTACTACTGATGCTGTAAGCCAGGCTAATCTTGGTAGTAGCGCTGAGGCTTTTAGGACTGCTGGTCTAATTATTGGTTTCTTATTGTTCATGTTTGCTCTCATCGCTGTTCTTACAGGGAGGACTGATATATGACTTATAACTTAACATTTCTTGATAACGCCACTCTAGGAAGTGTTATAACAAACATAAATCTAGCTAGTGATGGGTGGATGATAGGATTAATATTAATAGTTACATGGATAATAATTATAATAAGTTTTTATAATAAGTCAGAAATAGATGACTTATTAATTGGAAGTGGTTTCATAATGGCTTTGGCTAGTGGATTATTATTTACAGCAGCTTTAATACCACCAGTAGCAATACTATTTCCTATGTTAAGCTTGATAATAGGATTACTAATGAAATATATGAGTTAATATGATAAAAAAGGTAGCTTATTATGGTTAAATAGTACGTTTGCGAACAATAATATTATTAGCTTCCTCTAAAGACAATACTTCACAGCCTATAATCATAATCAATAGCTAATGGGGAATATATCATTTGTGTATTTTCACATATCTTTCCATAATAGCTAAAGTATGTTCTTGATAATTATCACTTAAACTACATCTACCTTTTCCATATTCTCTACTATGAATATATCCTTCTCTTTTAAG
>Ga0307928_10003123_pt1 | contig 12666 bp, 21 predicted proteins | sample AceLakmetagen232_FD_201815 | JGI IMG/M metagenome (GOLD analysis project Ga0307928, IMG submission 201815) | Saline water microbial communities from Ace Lake, Antarctica - #232 | ecosystem: Environmental > Aquatic > Non-marine Saline and Alkaline > Saline | place: Antarctica: Ace Lake... | reverse complement strand
CATTAGACCAAGTAGTTAATGTTTGTTATGGAACAGGTGTCACAGGACCAACTGCTTCAACTACAACAGAGGGGGCATTATATGTTCAATATACTGCATAGTAATGGCATTAACTAAACACCAATTATTTCATCTTGATGCAATATTAAAAGAAGCTGATGAAACTAGAAATCTTATTAGTATTAATAAAGAAAAGTGGATGATTGCAAAGAAAATTAAATCTGGTGAATATGAAAAATATCTTGACCAAGTTATTAAAGATGTGGCTGAAATAAAGAAGTCTGAGGTATTTCCTGATCTTGAGAGTGCTTCAAGTATTCATGATCATATAGAAGAAGAAACTAAGGGGGAATTCCATGGCGGATAAAGTAGTAGACGCAGAAAGTGTAATAGCTGTACACGAATCCCAAGGATTATGGGGTCCCTATTGGATAGATACCCTTAAGGGAGCTGTAATATATTTAAGATCTTTTGATTTATATTTAGGTTATACAGATGACGGAGGAGCAACTTGGAGCAATACACTTATGGAAGCAGGTACAGAAAGACAGCTAGCAGTGTGGTTTGATAGGGAAACTCCAGGAGATACAGGTACATTATTGCATCTTGCATGGCTTAATACTGAGGACTCTGATGTAAGATATGTTAATGTTGACATTGATGACGCAACTGTTGGGACCATTCGTGATGTTGACACAGGAGTTACTGTCGGGGGGACAAATACCTCTAATAGAATAGCTATAACAAAAACTGTTAGTGGAAATTTAATTTGTGCATTTTCAACACCAACAGAAATAGAATGTTATAAATCAGATGACTTATTTGCAACAGCTGGAACTGATATTGCAGATCCATATGAAACAACAACTGAAGAAGATTGGTTACTTTTATATCCAGCAGATACGGCAGACGAAAATGATGCCTGTGGAATATTTTGGGATAGAAGTGCTGATGCTATTAGTATTAAGATGTATGATGATAGTGCAGATACTTGGACTGAAACAGCAATATCTAGTTCTATGAATGATAACCAAACATATATTAATATGGACGCAGCATTAAGGCAGTCAGACAGCCATATTTTATTAGCTGCACACACATCATGGGACAACAATGGAGATGATTTAAAGACTTGGGATTTAACACCTGACTCTATTGCAACTCCCACAGTAACAGCCAAAACAAATATATTTACAAATCAGAATGAAAGTGCCCAAGCAGCAGTTATGATAAATCAACAAAATGATGAGGTTTATGTTGCTTATTTAAAAGGTGGAACTTGGCAGAGTGAAACAGATGTAGTCTTTCATAAATCAGATGATGGGATGGCTAATTGGGGTTCAGAGCAAGCATATAGCGAAGCTGCTGCAGATGATAATAGAAATTTAAGTGGGGGTAGAACTGTTGGAGATGATGGTGGAAGAATTCAATGGGCTTGGTTCAACGATGATCTTGGAAAAATATATGTAAATTTAGTAAATGATATTATTTTACCAGTTGTACCAATAACTAATTTTCAAATAAATATAGATGACGCTTGGAGAGATTATGATAATATAAAGATTAATATTGGAGATACTTGGAAAGATGTAGTAGGAGTTCAAATCAACATAGGAGACACTTGGAAAGATGTATTTTGATAATATGAATGAATTGTATCATAGTAATGGAGGAAAATTAAACTTATGGAATACACAATTAATATAGAAGATAAATATATCCCATTCTTAGATGAACTCTCGGGGACAATTGAGATAACCTTGTTTATAAAAAATATTATAGAGGCAAAAGCAAGAGAACTCATAAGGGGAAGATATAGTAAAATTGCTGAAAATTTAGGAGAAACAGATAAAATTAATGTTATATCTACAGCAGAACTCCCAGTGGATATATTTGCACAAAAGATAAACCTAGAACTTGAGAAATAAATTTAATCTGTAAAAATGTTATGAAAGATTTAAATAGTGTAAATTCTATTAATATTTATGGTGACATTAAGTGTATGCTTAATTGTAAAAAATGAGGAAGCGCATATTAAAGATTGTCTTAATTCTATAAAAGGGGCTGATGAAATAATTGTTTTAGATACTGGTTCCGACGATAAAACTTGTGAGATAGCAAGACAATTTTTTATAGAAAATCCAGAACAATTATTTAGGGTAATTGAAAATTCTTACAAATGGGAAGATAGTTTTTGTAAGGCAAGAAATAAAGTGTTATCTTTTTCTGACGGAGATTGGATACTTTCAATAGATGCTGATGAAACTTTAGAAGAAGGTGGAATTGAAAAGATAAGACAAGAAATAGAAAAAGTAAAAGAAAAAGCAAAAACAATTAATATTAAATTATTATCTAAACGAGGAAAAGATGTTCATTATTTTCCAAGAGTTTTTAAAAGATGTCCTGAGGTTTATTGGTGTGGAGCAATACATAATTATCTAAATGTTTCTGAACAAAACAATACAGATATAAAAATTTATTATGGTTACTCTGAAGCACATAAAAAGGATCCTGATAGAGCATTTAGGATATTAAAAAAAGAAGTGGATGCGAATCCAAAGTGTACTAGAGAAAAGTTTTATTTGGCTAGAGAATATTGGTATAGAAGAAATTATCAAAAAGCGATAGACATATACAATGAATATCTTAAAGTAGCTTACTGGGCACCTGAAATCTCTGAAGCACATATGGTAAAAGGAAGATGTTTAATGGGATTAGGAAAATATGATAAAGCAAAGGATTCATTACTTCAAGCAATTAAAATAAATTCTAATTTCAAAGAAGCTATTATTTTATTAGCCAAAATATGTGGCCCTGGAAATATGAAGAGATGGAATGGATTTGCAGAAACAGCAACAAATGAAGGGGTTTTGTTTGTAAGAACATGAGTCCTTATTGGTATCACGAAGAAAACATGAATCAGATTACAGGAAGATCAATAAAGATTGATCCAAGTTCTCATGTGGCAATTAAATCTTTTCTAGATAGAAATCCAAACGGAAGTATTGAGATAGGAAAAGATTGTACAATCTGTGAAGGAACTTATATCTTAGTACATGATGCCTCAACTAAAGTGGTTGGTTTACCTGGAAGATTCGGAAAGGTAAAAATAGGAAATAATGTTTTTATTGGAATTAATTGTAATATCTTAATGGACACTACAATAGGGGATAATGTTATAATAGGCGCAGGATCAACTATAAGTGGAAATATTCCTAGCAATGAAGTATGGGGTGGATGTCCTGCAAAATTTATTAAATCGATAGAGGATTTCAAAATTGCCAACAAGTAGACCTCATCATTTAACCTGGTTAGCAAATAAGATAATTGAATTAAAACCAAAATCAATTCTAGATGTGGGCATAGGATTCGGTGGAAAAGGAATGTTATTCAGAGAATATACAGATATTTGGAATGGGAGATATAACAAAGAAGCATGGAAGACTAAAATAGATGGAATAGAAATATTTAAAGATTACATAGGAAATTTACAAAAAGAAATCTATGATGAAATTTTTATAGGAGATATTAATGAGAAGGACATAAAAGTATATGATTTAATTTACTTAGGGGATGTAATTGAGCATATAAATAAGGAAGAAGGAAAAGATTTAATCAAATATCTTAACTCAAAGTGTAAGAATTTGATTATTGCTACACCAATTGATGTAAGGCCTCAAGGAGATGTCTTTGGTAATAAACATGAACAACATGTTAGCCAATGGGGGTTTGAGGATTTTAAAGGGGCTCAGGTGGGGAAAATAGGAGGAACTTTAATAGCACATTATAAATACAATTTATGTGTTTATTATTGTCCAGGAATGAGTTTTTTTGGTAAATGTGCAATTAAGAATTTAGGTATGAAACCTTACAACCCAGATGCATCTTGTTTTTTTGTGGGATTATATGAAGAAGAAGATTATAATGTACTCGAGAAGCCTAGAGTTAAATCAATAGTCTTCTGGAATGGTAGTGATGTTTTAAGATTAATGCAAAGAAAAGACTGGCAAAACAGATTAAAAAAAGTAAATGCGGATCATTATTGTCACAATGAAACATTAAAGAATGAACTAGAAACTTTGGGAATAAAAGCAATAGTTAAACCTTTATTTTTTGGAGATCTATTAAAATACAAAACATCTTTTAATCCAGGTAAGACAACTAATTTTTATATGATTGCACATCCAGGGAGAGAAGAAGAATATGGGGTTAATCAGGTAATAAGAATAGCTGATCAAATTGAAGATGTAAAGTTTCATATTTATGGAGTAAATGGAAAATCTACTGACAAAGTTAAATTCTATGGAGTAGTAGATGAAGAGGTAATGGATGATGAAATAAAATATTTTCAATGTTGTATTAGATTAAATAAACATGATGGAATATCTCAAACAGTAATGAAATCTATGTTAATGGGCCACTATGTAATATATGAATCAAGTGATCAAGAGTTTATTGAAAAAGCGAAAGATATAAAAAAAAGGGAATCTTATAATAATCAAATAAAAGAAGTGTGCAACTTAATAAAAGATAGAGGATGGATATATGGATATTGAAGCTTATGTACAAGGGGTAACTTTATGCGAGGATAACTTAGCAAAATTTGGGAATACCTTATTTAAAAAAAGGGCTTATGAGGGGAAAATACATTATTGTGGGTTATCAGCAATGACTAAAGGAAGTGATAGATTATGTGAATATCACGGAAGAGAAGTTTGTGTACCTGACGGAAAAGGAAAATCTATGGTTGTATACGAATGCATGCATGAAAGATCATAAAGAATAAAATAGTTGTAGGAATTCTAGAAACAAATAAACAGATTGGCCCATCTGCTAGAGAGTTATTCAGAGAAATAAAAAATAGAAATCCTGTAATCGTGCGTAAAGGATTCAAGAGTTTTGTCAAAGTTATTAATACTTTTAAAGAAGTAGAACGTACAAATAGGACTTATTCTAAGAGGTAAGTATTCAATAAAGTATAAATAACAGAAAATCCATAAGTTATTATGGAAAATAGCTTTAAATTCGTACTACCTTTGGAAAAAACATCTGATAGCGAACTTCGTGGTATCGCAAGTGCACTTTCTGTAGATAGAGATGATGAGAAAATGAGTGAAAAAGCACTCAATATGATGGTTGATGATATTAAAAAAACAGGGGTTAATTTATTTGGTAATCATGAACACAATTGGGAAAATACCCTCGGTAGAGTTAAGAATGCTTCTTTAGTAAATGATGAGGTAGCAGTGGATATAATCTTAGATGATGCCTCAACAAATCCAAAAATACCTATGTTATTAAACAAACTTAAGAGAGGAATCCAATTGGGCCTAAGTGTAGGTGGAGCTGTTACAGATGAGAAATGGGATTACAACAGAGAGATAGGAAAAAAAATAAAAGTCATAGATGGGGTAAAATTATATGAGATCAGTGTGGTTGGCATACCAAGTAATCCAGATAGTTTATTGTCTCTTCCACAGTTAATAACTAAAAGCAGAAAAGAATTAAAAGGAGATGAAGAAGAAAAAGAAATGGAAGATGAGGAATTAAAATCAGAAATGGAAGATGAAAAGATAGAAGATAATACTACAAAATGTTGTGTATTTTGTAAAAGTAAAGATATACGAGAAGTCACAGGATTAGACACAAACAGAAATAAATATTATCAGTGTATGAAATGTACACAGAGATTCACGTTTAATTAAATTCATAGGAGGTAAAATAAATATGAGAAAAATCACAAAGGAACCCAAAGAAGAACTTGACGGCGAGAAATGTAGAAACAAAGCTAAAAAGGAAGCCTACGATGGAGAAGAAACTCCAAAAGAAGAAGCTGAAGAAGCTAAAAAGAAAAAGAAGGCTAAAAAAGAAGCTGAGGAAGATGAAGTCGAAAAGGAAGAAGATGATGAAGATGTAGAAAAATCTGAGGATGAAGAAGATGTAGAGAAAGCTGAAGATACTGAAGACGACGAAGAAGTCGAAAAAGAAGAGGATTTAGAAGAGGAAGAGGAAAAGAAAAAAAAGAAAGCTAAGAAAGGCGAAGGCCTAGCTGAAAATCCTGAAGAAGATACAGCATCTGCTACAGACGACAATTCCAGTACAAGCCCAGGAATGGGAGTACCAAGCACACAGGACGTTTTCGAACCTTCAACAGAAATCAATCCTTCAAGAGAACAAGTAACTCCAATGGGCAAATCTACTGTAAAAGTAGATTTAACAAAGTCTCCTTCATTCGTGAAAATGAACAAGTCTCTAGGCGAGATGCAATCAGTTATAACCAAAAAGTTGGATGCTGTTGAAAAAAGCTTTAATGATAGAATTTCTAATTTAAGTAAGAAATTAGATTCTGTTGAGAAGTTTTATTCAAACCCACTTTACAAAGCTATAAACGATGCAGAAGCACAGAAATTTGTTGAAAAGAATAAGTCTTTTAAAGACAAAATTGCTGAAGGCAAAGTAAAATATTCTTTATAGTTATACAGATGAAAGGAGGTTTAATAAATGGAAGAAATAAAGCTTAATTTTAGAAAAGCTTATATCGGTGAATTGCCAGAGAAAATGGTAGTCAGTGATGGTATGAGTAACTACGATATGAGAAAATCCATCTGTGAAGAAATGGGTGGATTTACATTGAGAAAGGCGTTGACAACAACACTTTCTACATACGCAGCAGCAGGTACCTTACCAGTGCTTATCCCAGTTTACGTAGATCCTGAAATAGTAGATCTAACTCGTAGAGCAACCCCATTAGTGGAGTTGATCCCAAGAGTAACAAACTATGGTAAGACAGCAGATTACAACCAGATAACAGCAATCGCTACAGCACAAGTTCTAGGAGAAGATGCAGCAGTAACAGAGCAAGAAGATTCATATACAAGAAGAAGTGTATTAGTAAAATACCTTTATTCAGTAGGTAGAGTCACAGGCCCTATGTTTGCAGCTTCTAAACAATATTTGAGTGCAGGTGGATATGTAGATGCTTTAAGTCTAGAAGTCAAGAATAAAACATTGGCTATGAAAAGACTTGAGGAAGCTATGATATTACTTGGAGATACTAACGCTGATTGGACAGAACCAGTCAATGGCACTACAATGTCTTCAACCAATTCATATGATGGATTATGGAGATTAATTGGATCAACTGTTGTTGGAGGAAGTACTTCATATAGAACAGATAATGCTGGAGCAGCTATTAGCATCTCAGCAATAAGAACAGCTATCAGAACTTCAAGAACTTCAGGAGGAGAACCAAACTTGTTAGTCACAGATTATGCAACTTACGACGCAGTTAAGGGATTAATTCAAGACCAACTTAGATATGTTTCCACGCAAACAATTGCATGGGGAATAACTACAGTTAGCTTTGAAGGATTACCTATGATTGCTAGCAGGTTCTTATCAACAGACGCAGGAGCAGGTTCAGGAGTTCCAGCAGACGCAAGAAGTATGTTTATTTTGGATACTAACGTAATCGAAATGAGAGTACTTCAAGATGTCAGTTATGAAGAACTAGCAAAAACAAATGATAGTATAAAGTTCATGTTGAAGTGTTATGAAGTTTTAGTTTGTAAGGCACCACAGTTCAACCATGTTATTATTGACATAGGAGCTTAAGATGGCAGCAATAACAGGGAGTACAATTCAGCAATTCGCACCAAACGCAGGAGTAAGATGTGAAATTATTACCACACCAGCAACAGCAGACAGCAATGATACAATAGATGTTTCAAGTTCTACTGTTACAGGAGGTAATACATTCGAAACTATCTACTACGTTCTAGCAAGTGATTTAACTTCAGCAGATTCAGTAACAAGTACATGGAGTGGAACCACAATAACACTAGACGCATCAGGTGGAACAACAGATCACACTTACAAAGTTCTTGTTTGGGGTATATAAGCTGTAAAAGGTAATTTTTTATTTTATTTTTTATTGTTTTTGGTTATCAAAAAACCAAAGGATTAGAGTATAAGGAGGTAAAATGGCAGTAGTAAAAGTAAAAAGTTTTGTAATAGATAATAGTGTAACAACGGATGCAGAGATAGCTACAGGTATAAATATAACCTCAACTGTGTTCAGTGTAAGTGTTATTCCTATTTCAAATACTCAGAGTAGGGTAATAATGGTTTACAACTAAGTATAAATAACAGAACATACTTATATTTTTGAGGATGTTCGTTATCCGGATAAAAACGATAACTAGTTCTCAATACAATTGAAAGGAGGTTTAAGAAAAATAAATGGAAGGATTAAGAAGTAGTGTAGGAGTAGCATGTGCGCCCTTTACAAAAGGACCATATACATGGGATCAAGATTTAGCTTTAACAAGTGATTTTGCCGTAACAGGTGGAATAACAGTTACAGGATTAGCTACATTTGGAACATTTGCAGCACCTAGAACAATTACTACAGCAATTGAACAATTGATAATGGTAAGTGGGGATGTTACTGCAGATTTAACAGCAGGAGTTACAAGAGGAATATGGGCTCGTTCTAAAGTTAGTGATGACCAAACAGGAAATTCTATTATGGGTGTAGAAGCTCAGTGTAGAATTAATGGAGCAGGATCATCTGCAAATACATTAGGAGCTGGTCAATTTACAGGTATATGGGCTTATTGGGAACAATCAGGAACAACTGCATTAAATACAGGTAATTTGTCTTCAGGAGCATCTTGTACAGTAGAAGGAGAAACATTAACAATAGACTCTGGAGCTATACTTGCTGGATTAGTAGTAGACTCTTCAGTTACAGATGGATTTATAAATAATGGAACTTTTGATGGGATATATATTAAAAAAGGTTCTGGAAAATCTGATTTTGTTTCAGGTATAGAGTTTACAGATTGTGTATCTAGTGAAATTTTCAAGTGTGCTGATGATGGAACAATAGTTAGTGTTACTAATGGTTCAATTTTGAATGATATTCATGGAACAGCTAACGCAGGATTCATCAGAGTAATGATTGGAAGTACTACAAGATATATAGCGGTATATGCTGCAAAATCTTAAAAGCTGATAGTTAAAATATTTTATTTTTTTTATTTTTTTTATTTTAGGAAGATATAAAAACCTATGGAGGTTAGTTAAATAAGGAGGTAAAACATGAGAAAGATACAAATTGAGAAATGGAAGGCAAAGATGCCAGACGGCAAAGACATCGACGAGAGTCTGCTTGTTATGCTGAATGTTCTCATCTCTAATAAGAAACCAGAAGACATACCAAGAGGTTTAGATAACTTCAGGTTAATGAATAGGATTGCAAAGGCATTCGATAATGCAGGAAAAACTGGTGTCTTAACTCTAGAAGAATCTGACTATAGTTTTTTAAAGAAGACTATAGAAAGTGATATCCCTAGTATTTGGGGATCAAGAGATGAAACAATGAAAGCAGTTGATGCGTTCATAAATGCTAAACAAGAATAAGGAGGTAAACATGCCAACAATAAAAGGATTTCATATGAAAGATGGGAAAATAACCCCTGAAACAGTTGCAAAACTGGAAGCAGTAGGAGTTAAAATGGACTTGTCTGGATTAAATAAAAATAGTCCTAAAGAAGAAAAAATAGAACAAAAATAAGATGTTTAAATTTTTTCAAAAGATTAAGAAGAATTTCATATTTACAAATGGTAAAACCAGAACGTGCAAAGTACGGAGAGGATCCGAGAAGTGTGATAAGCCAAGACGCAGATCCAATAGAGGAAACTCCGAACGATGTGAAGACACCAAATAATACAACAAGGGATGAAAGGATCAGGGGATCTAATTCTGATAAGAATCCACAGACTGGATTCGGAAGACATATGTCTGCTTGAGTAAAGTATAAATAACAAGAAAGGTTGATATAGTTACCAAGAGGTATTAATCCAAGAGGATGGGAAATTACACAGACGCAACAGCAGTATACTTGAAGTCGGGTTTATCGGCAACAGAAATAGATTTAACAGCTGGAGCACAAATTATAACTGACGCTGAAAGCGAAATGGAAATGCTCACAGGTAGAAAATTTACAAATTCTAATTCTATGACAGAATATATTAATGGACCTAAAAAAGATATTTTAGGATACACTGGGACTAAAGCTAAGAGTATTAATGTAAGCAATTGGCCAGTTTTAACAATTACTTCTTTTTTAAGTTTAAATGTAGATGGTACAACAAATACTGATTATGGAGCATGGACAGGAATTGTTGCAGAAGGAGACTATGAAACAGATGAATATTGGGTAGATACAATGGAAGATTCATTAACTCAAACAATAAGTCCTTATGGAAAATTAACATTAAAGAATACAGAATTTGTTCCTGGTACAAGAAATATTAAAATAGTTTACACTTATGGATATGCAACGGTTCCAAATAATGTAAAAGCATTAGCAAGTTGTTTGGCAGGAATGAGGGCATGGGTAGCTTTTATGGGAGGCCAATATAATAGAATAGATAGTTATTCAGTTCCTGAACAAACAGTAAGCAAGGGGGACTTTACTTCTAGAGCAAATTCAGCAATAGATAATTTAAAGAAAGAAGCAGATATGTTGTTGGATAGAATAGGCAGAAGACCAAGAACATTATTTTATTCAACAGGTGGAGATAGATAATGTCAACAACAGATGATTTTAATCAAATCTTAGCTGATTTGACTAGAACATTAAGTTATCAAGTTGTAACTAAATCAGTTAATGGATTAACTGGAGATGAAACAAGTACTTATGCTACTGCTACAAATAAGGCAATGATATTTTTTCTAAATCAACAAAGATGGATTTTTGAAAAAGAAGGATTAACTGAAGTAGGTGATGCTTATGTAATGGCACCAACAGCGACGGGAATTAAAAGATATGATAAATTTGTAGTAGATGGAATTACTTATGTTATTGAAAAAACTTTAAGGAGGTACATTCTCGGAACAGCAACATATGATTACGGGATATGTTTCAAAGTCGCATGAATAAAGATGCAAAGATAATAGAAGAAACAGAATTAATAATACAACCAATAGAACCTAAAGAAGCAATAGGACAAGCAGAGATGATTGGAATAATAAGAGAAAGATTAAATAATATTATTAGTGTTTTGAATATACTCAGAAAGGAAACAATTAAATTAAAAAAACCTAAAAAATGAAAGAAGAACAAACACCTGAAGAATTAGCAAATAAGATAATGGATCTAATAGGCAGAGCTGTAGTCAGTCGAGCAAAAGAATTGGTACCTAAATGGCATGGAGATTTAATGAGATCAATAAGTTATCAAGTAGTAGATGATGGAGTAATAATTCAAGTGGCTCAACCTTATGGAGAAGATATGGAATTTGGAAGATTACCCGGTCCAATAGATGATCCTGAAAACTTACAAGAATGGGCATCAGAACATAATATCCCTTATAAATTTGTAAAAAGTAAAATTGAAAAAAAAGGAATTAAAGTAGGAACAGTAAAAAATCCAATGGAAACTTTTAGTGGATATAGACCATTTTTAAGACCTGCAATATTCCAAGTTTCTCAACCAGAAAAATTAGCAGAGGTACTTAGTTCAATATGATAGACATTCAAAACATCAGAGATGAGATAACAAATTATTTAAGAAGTAGTGATATCTTGGCCATAGGAATTAGAGGAGTAACAACAACTACTGATAATTTTGTAGCAACTGCAGGACAAACAGCATTTACATTGGATCATACTTTAGTAAGGAATATCAGAACATTAACAGTTGATGGGACTAGCTTGAAATATATGAAAGATTTTATATTTAATCCAAGTACAGGGGTTGTAACATTAGACACAGGGGCTACATTAGATGATGCTGTTGTAATTAATTATGATTATTCAACTGCAGGAAATGAGAAGATATATCCTGACTTTCCAAGAGAAGATTTAAACTTACAATCTTATCCAAGAGTAGGAATGGAGATCACAGCAATTAATAATAATAATTTTAGTCTAGGTGCAACTGATCAAATAAGTGAAATAATGATTACAATCTTTGCTTTTGTCCCAGTAAATAAAGATAGTTCAGTAGCAAGTGGATTCGGGGGAACTGAAGATTTAAGTGATCTATTAACTACAATAAGAGATGAGATTAGAGAAAATCATAAGTTATTTTATAGTTTTCCTTTCATGTACCCAGTAAGCACAAACCCAATTATCAAGGGTCAAAACAACAAAATAATCCACCAGAGTACAGACTTTGTCTGTAAATTTATTGTGGACTAACTATAAGGAGGTAAAAATAAATGGCACAAACACCAACAGGAGGATACGGAGCATACGTTAACTACGGTTATGAAGCAAGTTATGGAGCTGGGGCTGTATCAGCAAGAACTTTTGGAGCAGGTAATAAATTATCTGTATCAAGAAAGAATAGTATGGAGAAGATCTACGGGCTAGGCAATAGAAATGCTGTAGCAGCAGTAGCTTTGAAATATGCAGGAACAGCTAGTGTTGATTTTGTATTATGTAATGGGAGCTTTTGGAGAGCAGTATTAGGATCAGTTGCTGATGGAGGAGCTACACCTTATACACATACATATACAGAAGCAGATGAAATTCCTAGTTTCGCAATTGACACCGGAGTAGAGCTTGGAGGAGATGATGCAGTTACTGAATTGAAAGGATGTAAAATAATGAGCTGTACTTTAACAGCTGCGGTCGGAGAGACTGTAAAA
>Ga0307928_10003119_pt1 | contig 12678 bp, 11 predicted proteins | sample AceLakmetagen232_FD_201815 | JGI IMG/M metagenome (GOLD analysis project Ga0307928, IMG submission 201815) | Saline water microbial communities from Ace Lake, Antarctica - #232 | ecosystem: Environmental > Aquatic > Non-marine Saline and Alkaline > Saline | place: Antarctica: Ace Lake... | reverse complement strand
CACAGATCCATTCTATTTGCTTTTGAGGATCTTTATGAAAACTAAATTCTACAGTTGAGGACCCAGCATGCTGAGCTTTAAAAACCTTAGAAGCTTTCTTTGAGCAAAGAACAGGAAGACCAAACATATAAGCATCCCGAACCTCAAGCAGCCCTGCGAAACATTTCACAGTGTTTTCTTTTCCTGCTCCTGTAAACCCTGTTGTGGTCGCTGTAGATGGAGGAGTAAACGGAATTGGGAAGCCACGAGAATCTTTTAATGTTTCTGCGTTCTCACTTCTTTGCAGAGGAATAATCCAGTCGTTAATCAATGCTTGGAAAAGATAGCAATCTTTGTCCTTATACAAACCATCCGCATGATCAAGCATGTACTGTCGTGCGCTATTGATATCATCTTTAATCGCCACTTCTGGTCTTTCTGCAGCTATTGTTTTTAACGCTGACTCAGTAATATTTTCTGCAGCATCCCACCATGACATAAGTATCTTTTTTAAGTATGCTTCTTTTAATGTCTGTCTAATCGCGATGTAAAGTTTTCGATATCCTGGCAACCATTTTATTACGTATCTTGCTCCTACATACCGCTCTATCAGAACAGCAGTTACTTTTTTAGCTAGCTGTTCTTGATAGACTTTAGAAGCAGTAGCAGAAAACTTAAGGCCGCTTTCTGCTGCTACGAAATATTTAGGCTCAAACTCTTTTTCATTCTTATATATTATTTGCTCGATCTCTGCTTTCTTTTCTATAAGCTGAGACTCTGAACCACCATACTTTGTTGACATCATATACTCTAAAGCAGCTTGTTCAAGCATGGAACTTCTAGTTACGTTTGTGTTCTTTTTAATGAAGCGTCTTGTGACCATATGAAAGCAGTAACCTTCAAAAAGTGTGAAAGCATTACCACCATTAAAAAAGTTTCTCTGTCCTGAAGAATCGTTATCGGCTACACTATCAAGTATATTATTGATGCTAGGATTAAGATAAGTTTTCTCTTCATTAGTCTGCTCGACCTCCACTTTATCAATAGTTTGGTACTCGTCGTCGAGAGAGTCACGAATTTCTGTTTTGGTTATTTTTCCGATTCTACCTTCTCCATCTTTGGAGTCCAAAGGCTGCATAGCAAAAGGCTGAAACCCCGGCTGGCTATCGCCAACATAACAGTGAAATTGTGTAACTCTATCTGGAGGGTTACTTGTATTCACAGCCCATTCAACCTGTACCGTACATTTGCGGTATTGATGAAAAAACTTCTGTGTCTCTATAAGCTCTGAAGTTTCCTCAGTCATACTTGGTATTCTTAGCTCTTGAAAAGCAGCATACTTTTGTGCATCTGTAAATGCTGTTCCTTGGTCTTGAGACCAGTTATGAAAGTTCGCTCTATAACCCATTTCAATCTCTGCCGAAGTAATGGGATTTCCTTTGTTGAACAAAGCATCATTCGGTTGGTTTGTATCAAGCCCTTGATTTGCGCTGGTTGTGACTGCAGAGATACCTGAGTCTCGCAGAGCCTCAGAAATTCTCAACTGACTGCTTTCAATAATATTAAAATTAGTTATATAGATATCAACATTTATCAATGTCTTTTGATACTGTGTATACGTCACACGGATCTCTGGTTTCGGTTGACAAGTTTTAAATTTTAATCTGCCTTGAGACCATATTGGTTCATAGTCTGAGCGCAGAGTAAAAAATGTTTCATCTTTACGCTGAAATCGAATATTTATAATACGATCAAAAAGTCCATCAACATCATCGTTGCGATAATCAGCACTATAAAATACATTATTGTTCATATAATCTAATCACACATTGTGCCATATTATCCCAGGTTAAAAGCGTCCCAAGAATAGTTGAGTCGTCTGACAGCACCCCAGCAAGATTATCACCTACACCGATGATAGAAGTAGAAAAACTTCCGGAGACTTTAGCACCTTCAGAGTCATAGGTTGCGATAAAAATATTCACCCTATCAACTTCACCGAGATCATTATTGCCTGAGAAAGATTCTTTAACAACTATAAAAGTTGCTTTCTTATTTGTACCAAACTCCTGAGTAAAACGACCGCCAACAAAATTTGCTTTAACTAATTGCACATCCATAATTACCTCTCTTTAAAATAAGTCTATTGTATTACCTGTTGCATTCTTTGTTCCCGGTGCTCCTGCTTCATCAACAACCCCTGTGACGGACATAAACGGTAAAGCTAATGCGAGGTTAAGTACTCGCGCTGTTTGCGCAGCACCGTATCGAGCGGCATCTTTCCAACTAATCGCTGATGTTGAGACTTTCTTCTGACTAATATTTAATATCGGTGTTTCTTGAAAAGTAATTGAGCCTCTGTAAACACCTTCTTCAGTAGGCTTCTTTGATATATCTATCTTTGTAATCAAACCATAGCTATAATCGTACCCAGTCCATTTCTTAAAAAGAACTACGTGTCCTTTGCTCGCCATTGCTTGCAGAGAGTTCTTATTTATCGTAGACATTTGTGAGGAGCCAAGTGTAGCTCCGAGAATCGTATCTATTAAACTCGTAGCTGTTTCTACAGTATCAAGAAACGACTGCACAAACCTTAAGGTATTCGTAATTCCATTTAAGAGTGTCGAGTCTGATCCGGTTGTGTCCGCCATATCCATATAGAGAAGCAGAGCTTCCAATCTTGCCAGACCTTGTTTATGATAAGGCCCGATTAAACTATCAGGAATAATAACTTCCATTTGATACTGTTTTGGTTTTACTACCACGTTATCCATAATGACTTCAAGATTATTTTTGTAGGCTGGATGTGCTGTACTTGTCGCAAAGCCATCATTGGCCACTGGAGCCTCATAAAGTATTACTCTCTTTTCAGCTCCTTGTGCTTCGATAGATTCTGTGATACTTGTTATGTGCATAAAAGCAATTGGTGTCGTAGAGAGCGCAGGATCAAACTCCCAAGTCTTATCATAAAAACAAGTCATATTTGTCCAGTATTCTATCTCTTCTGTACCTACCTTAAGGACAGTAGGCAGAATAATATCTTTGTTTCTATTCTCATCAACTGTATTAAATATACCACTCATACTGTCTCCTTAACTATCATACGAAGTTACGTTTGAACTTTTAAAGTAAGAATTTTTTCTTTGCGAAATATCAAAGTTTTCTGAGCTTTGACTAATAACTTTTCCATTATTACTAATTACTACATTGTGCGTTATTACAAGCGGATCTGAACTTGCACCACCTACAGAAGCACCAAGATTTTCTAAGGTCGGAGGAGAGGAAAGAGAATTACGCATAGAACCTGCAGTGGATAACGCAGCGACAATCTCTGAACTTAACTCAGAAGTCCTTCTCGGAAGATAGTTTTGACGAGCTATATCATCTACACCTTGAACGAAAGGACTTTGGTAGTCGTTTTCTCCACTATTCACTCCTTCTGTGTACCGATTGTTTACCTTGGAGTCCCCTCTTTTTTTACCTGCGGGTATTGTATCTGTATATGGTAACCAACCCCAGATAAGCGTTTTTTCATATCTTCTTGGTGTTGTTACAGCATTTGTTCCTGCTGTGTCAGCACGTAACTCACTTAGAGTACTGTCTTTAACATATTTTTTCTTTACTGATTGAGTCCATTTATAAGAAGGCTCGTGTCCTCTTACACCGTATGTCTCTCTGCGTTTGCGCCAATCAGACTGTTCCAACATATCAAAAATATCACCAGAAGTATCAAAGATACCTTTTTCTTTATTGTTATAGATACGATCTAGTACTTTTTGCCCGTGAGCGTACGCTGCAGCAGCGTGTACAGCCTTTGCTCCACTACCCCCGGAGGTAATATATCTGTCACTACGTGATAAAGCTTCTCCTTTTACGAGTTTTGTCATCACTTCATTTGTTTTATTTGTAAGCGCTGAACCGTGATACCCTTTATCTTCAAGTTTTGCTCTCACCCTAGATTCTGCTTCAAGCCTATATTTTTCTGTGTTTAAATTAAGATTCCCGTAACCTTGAACAGCCATTCTTTTTTCTGTTTCTTTAACCTGTTCTTTCTGTTCTGCACTCCCCCACATTCTAACTATTGCTCCAGTAAGTGCTAAAAGAGCTTTAACTATTATATCCATATAAGACAGGAGCATCATGTATAGTGCGTTTTGAATCTTACCAAGATCCCCAAGAACATCATTCAAACGTGCAGTCTTACCTTTTATTCCTGATGAATCTGCAGCAGCACCAGTAAGTGTGTTTAAATGTAAGCCTGTAGTTTCAAGTTTATCTACACGATCTGCATGTGTAGCAATAGTAAATATATTTTTTGCGTTACTTGGAGTGAGTAATTCTTTAGCCTCTGTAGCTTGATACATAGCTGTATACGCATGTGCGTAAGTGCTGCTAAACATGTCTGTTAAGACACTGTTCTGTGTTTTAAGTTCTTGCCTCTTTGCCTTATCCCCGTGTGTGTTCTGCATCCGTGTTGCTAAAAGACCAAAGATTTTTTGCATTGCATCCAAAGGATTTTGGTCTATAGCCCCTTCAATCACAGGCTTAAAAAGTTTCTCGTACTGATGATATCCTGCAGATTTAAAACCGCTTGTACTTCCTTCTAGTCTTGTAACATCACCAAACTTAGCTTGTTGTACTTTCAAAGCATCCATAAGTAGGTGATCATTTCCTTGTGCGTACGTAGGATTAGCAATTCCCCATCTACGCATCCTGTCTGCTAACTCAGAGTCAATACCAACCTCTGCAGAGTCAGAAGCCATACGTCCTAAATCTACAGATATTTTTTTGAGCCAACCGATCATATTACTGACCGTAGTAGCAATCTTTTTCACTGTGCTTCCTATTGCCGAAACGATTGCTGCTGCGCCTTTCGCTACATTTCCTTTACCAGAACCACTCTTGTCCTCTTTCTTTTCCTTCGGCTCTAAAAATCCTTCGTCCTCAAGTTGTTGTTTAGCTATTGCTGTGTTTTTACTCTCCTGATCCTTAAACAATAACTTACTTCTGGAATCTTCTATAGACCTTGGTTCTTTCTTTTCCTTCGGCTCTAAAAATCCTTCGTCCTCAAGTTGTTGTTTAGCTATTACTGTGTTTTTACTCTCCTGATCCTTAAACAATAACTTACTTCTGGAATCTTCTATAGACCTTGGTTCTTTTTCTATATCCGGATCAATCTCACCTGATGCTCGTAGCTCTTCTTCTGCTACTGCCAGCGCATCTTTCTGCCTTTGTTTTAAGAGTAGGCCGCTTCGTATTTTTTCATTGGAGGGTGCCCCCGGTTCGTCAAGTTCGCCTGTAGCAAGCGCATTTTGCACAGTCTTACGTCTGGTAGAAATGTGCTCCCTTTCGGTTTGAGTACCGAATACGCCGGCTAAAGGACTTTTGTTGTCCAGACCGTTCTCTAAATCAACAGCCACCTTCCGTACATTATCATCAGCGTACTCTGCCTGTTTCTTTGTCAGAAAGGAGGTGTTTCTCCGGTGCTCATTTTGACCGCCTGATATTACAGTTTGCGCTCCTGTCTGCCTTAAATACGCATTAGTCATTTTTTCATTGGATGATGTAAGTGGGTTCATTGAGTGCTTGACAAAGTTTTCTCTGCTGAACGCAGTCATACGCTTGTCAGCACCTTCACCGACTTCCTTGATCCCACCGACACCTTGAGACTGCAGATAGTCAGGAATTGACATCTTTTGTTTTTCTGCTACTTCACCGTATCTTTGCTGGAGACCTATTGTGAACTGGTTCTCTAAACGGCTCTGCACAGCGTTGCGATCTTTCGCATTAGTAAAGACATTACTCTGTGATATGGAGGCAGGACCACGCAGCAAGTTTGCTCTCTCGCCACCAGACCCACCAAGCCCCTGCTCACCCTGCATGAGTTTTCGCACCTCATTATACACTGTAGGATTCGCAGAGAGATTAGTTTTATCGAAAAGTAGCTTCCCTGTTACCCCGGATCTGTTTTGCGCTTGTATTTTAGGATCAATTCTCGTCATTTCACTTCTCCCAGTCGCTTTGTATATTTTTCAATCAGGTCCTCTACCTCTTTTAACTTACTAAACTCAAATAATTCTATATAGGACTTTGGCCTAGAATGGTAACTTTTATAAAAGGCATACGAGATAAATAATAAATCATTTGGAAAATGCTCTTCTTTAAGTATTTTAAAATATGACTCTAAAGGTCCTTCTGATTCTGCTTCTTGTTTTTTCTTTCTTTTCTTCCTGCCTTTGGCGGGGTCGTCTCTGTCTCTATAGACGTTTGCAAAGGCAGTGGAAACTTTTTTAACTCTAACCCAACAATAAATTCCACCAACCAATTAACAATAATAGGATGCTCATTTAATGCAGGGATTGATTTTAAATCCATGTCACTATTTACTATCTGAAACTCTGCGAACAGAGAGGTCGTTACATTATCGTAATTCTTTAGCGAGATCTTAACCGGTTTCCCTGCCAACATCTCAAGTACTGTCTCGTAGCAAAGATCAAAATTATCTGTCGAGAACAACATTCTACAACGATCTAAGAGGTCTATGTCATTCATTCCACCGGGGAATTCAAAGACAACTCTATGTTGTTTAATCTCTTCTTTGATAGCATCAAATTCTTCCTGATTCTGTAAAACTGAAGAATCCAGTATGAAGCTACGTGGTTTTTTATCCTCTATAACATTATCCATAATTTTCTCCTTAAAGATTATTAACCAAAGAAAGAGGATAATGTCAAGTAAATAAAAACTCCCCTGCTTTCACAGGGGAGCTTAAGAGAGAGAAATATAGATGTTAAATCCTATTCAGTAAAAGGAACCATAACAGGATCTGTGCTTGCTGGATCGATAACAGTAATCTCTCCGGGATAGTCAAGAACACCAGCCACGACATCCGCAGGATCTAGCGGTCCGGGAATATCGCTGTACGCAGAAAGATCATCCACGTTACCAATAGCATTTGAGTGTATCGGTACAGCCGGAACACCAGTAGCCAAGTCTTCTGGATCAGTAGCATCCACACCATTCTCTGTAAACGGTCTGTAGACACCTGCTGTTCCTCTGCTGTTACCAACAGCCCAGATGTATTCTTTACTAACTGTGTCATCAGAACCAACACCGTCGAACCATCCTGCGTAATAAAGCTCCACCGGATAAGGTACAACTGCATTACCAGCAACCTTCTCGTGCGGTACTCTTTTTACAAAAACTCCGTAGTAAACTCTGACTCTTGTGATACCATCAAAGTTTCTTACAGTAGTGAATGTACCTCCAACGCTATCTCCGCTGGACTGTACAAGTTGAAGCCCTGTAATAAAGCAGCCTCTACCAACGAAACCTCCCTGCTCAAGCACCTGAAGTGTGAGAGTACCAGCGAGAAGCGTGTTAGTAATAGTGATAACTGAACCGTCAACGAGAACTTCCTGATAAGCACTGTCCATTGCTGGTGCAGCGTCAAGAAAAGTATCGTTCAGTTTACACGCGCGACTAACATTGATCTCGTCAATGTTAGTCCCGTTAAAGACATGCCCTGCAAGCTTTGGATGCCTGTAGAACATTTCAATTCCACCAGCCTTTATCGCTGTGGATTTGGGGTGTTTACCCCATCTATTAGGACCATAAGACATTGGACACCTCCGTTATAATTCTGTGATTCCACCAGTTACGGTGACTTTATCAAGATCATCTATATATAATGCTGACCATGCTGATGCGGCTTCTAACGCTGTAAGCCCAGTCTTAGCGACAGAGAAAGCAGGAAAGGCAAGTTTAATATTATAGAGTCTTTTTGTGTCTGCAAACTTAGAAAGATTTGAGCTTACAATAGCTTGTATTTTACCATACGCTTCGTTATTTGTCAGAACAGGATCAACCAAAGTTCCTTTATCTGTAATAAGCTCTGCGCAACCCATAGCAGAACGGTAATCTACCCACTTCGCCATCATCTTAGCGTTCAAGGATACATGATCAAGAGTTCTTGCAGTAGTTAGCCTACAATCCTCAAGACTGCTATCAGAGATAGTCTGAAGATAAGCGACACCTTTTACAGCAATAACAGCTACTGCTTTTGAATCGTTCTCATTCACTGCATTGTTAAGCGGTGAAGGCCATCCAAGAGGCTTAATGTTGCTACCGGAAAGCCGGATATTGTGTACTTTGTTACCTACATAAAGTCCGGAAGCATTTGTTTTTGTAAACCATGTTGAGAGGACTTCAGAAAGAATATTCTTTCCTATACCATTCAGATCATTTGGCTCACAATGCACGGCAAGAAAAGTATTATCAGCTTGCATTAACATCAATGCTCCCCAGAAAAACTTCGCTCTGGTTTCTGCTGAAGCAAGAGAAAGGTTAACAATTCCTGCAGCCTCTTCTGCCATTGAAGCAGATCTGATCCAACAATTGTTTGGGTCATAATCAGAAAGGATTTCTCCTGCACCAAGTACATTGTTCGGAAAACCATCTTCAGAAAGCTGAATACGAACTTGCGACCAAAACTGTGAAAGCGATGGGTTTAGCTTACACATAAAAGCAAGTGCAAGAGAGAGGTCAAAAAACTCTGAAGTAACAGAGATATCAAGTCCTGCATTTGTACCTGCTACAAAAGTTCCAGCAGTAAAAGTAAGAACTACTGTTCCAGATACTAAATCACTGGTAATCTTACCAAAGTCAGGATCAAAACCGGTTCCTATAAGAGTAACTGAAGCTGCAAGATTTCCAACAGAAGCACCTATAGCTTTGATCGCACCTGAAGGTACTCCACCAGAAGCAGTTAAGTTAATGGTGTTTGGAACATTCACATTGTAAATAACTCCAGCGTCTGTGAACTCATAGTCACCAGCTTCAAGAGTAGCGCCTGTTGCGTTACCTGCTGTCTGGCCTGTGTTCTCAATAGCAGAAATAACTATCGTCACAGCACCCCAAGTTAATGGGTCTGATGTAGCAAGAGTAGTAAGGTCCAATGCTATTAAAGGCAGCGCCAATGGGAACACACCAGTGAAAGAAGCGTTGGTGCTGATGATTACGTCAACATCATCAATTGCACCAGTACCATAAGTTACTGTCTCACCTGCAAGAATATCAACATCTGCAGCCAAGACAATAGTATACTCATTGTCAGTAACCACAGTTCCTGCAGGAAGAGTTATATCCGATCCTGTAGGATTCTCTATTGTTCCTGAGACAGCACCTTCTGTCCTAAGTGTTACTGAGGCATTGACAACAGTGAAATCAAAGTGTGCTTTAGTTCCTATGCTTGGGACCGCTGCTGGCTGGCCATTCATATTAGGGTCAAAAAGCATCTTAATAAAACTGATGAAATACAACTTCTCAAAAGCTGCTGTTAATGGTGCGTGTTGAATCGTTGTTGCTGTGACATCCCAATCAGTAGTTGTGCCATCACAGTAAAAAACAATTAAGTAAATAGTTACTGCAACATTAGAGTCACTTCTGTAGATCGGTTGCATCTGCGTAAGTAGGTCTCCCTGCATTACATCTGCGTAGTTCTGCACATCACAAGAATAAACAAGCGGTTTTGTTTTTGTGAGCTTAACTGCGTCATTCTCATAGTCCTGAATAACCGCAGGTGCAATATTCGATGGAATATACACAGAAAGACAATGAAATGGTTCATTAGATATTGTTTCAACAACATCAACAGAAGAGCTAAAGATCATATTCTGCTCTGCGAAACTACCTATGTAATTTACATTCATTTAGTAGTACCTCCTTTTATTATGGCTGCTCGGTAATGCCGTCAACCGTATCCAGCGTTTGTACTATATTATCTATATCTCCTGCTGCAAGCGAAATATACATAAGCTTATCAAGAACAGCTTCACCCTGCTCAGGTCTATAGTCAAGACCTTCAGTATATTTGAGATTAAAGCTGAGTGTAAATGCTACTGTTGTATTACCTGTTCCAAAATAGTCTACAATTGTAGGTATAATGGGAGTAATATATTCTAAAGCTTCACCGTTACAATAATGATACCATATCATGTTCGGTGTTATTCTACCTGAGAGATGATGAAACGCTTTCGCCCAAGCTTCTGCACGTACTCCTAGAAATCTTAATGTGATATGCGCTAACTTTTGTGTCCAGTCTATCCCATGTTTAGAGTAATCTTGTGCTAGTTTATCATCATTGTCAACCCAAAATTGTATCCATGTATCTTGACTCCCAGGTTCTATTGGTTGTTCAAAGTTATGCTGCATTGGAATTACGTAACCTCTACACTCTTCCAATTCTTCGATAGGCATCTCTTCGTACTTAAAATACAAAGCCACAAGAGCTTCTTTAACTGTGTCAAAGTTTACACCGTATATACGTAAATCTAATCCTGCCATCAGACTGCTCCTTTGTATGTATCTGAGTAGTGTATCTGACCGGTATTAGAAGCACCCAGAATTACATGTACCTGTATTTGATTTATGAGCCAAGAAGACGCATAGAAGGGTGTGTCCCCTAGACCCAAAGATAATCTTTTTTTAATTGTTGATTGAGCTAAAGAAAAGTTTAAAGGTATCAATCCTATGCTTAAACATAATATTATATCTTGCCTTATCTCTCTACTAAATCTTGCTAAGGATCTTTTTAGATGCTCCATTTGTGTGGATTGGTATCTGTAGAAAGCTGACCACTGGCCACCTTTTAACTTACCCTCGTTCCATTTTGCTTCTATTCCAGTCTGTACTTCCTGTACCATTTCTTCCAGCAGTAGATAAACTGGTCTTGAAGAGAAGAGTCTGTTGAAATAAGTATCTACAAAACGCTCACCACCGTTAAAACCACTGCTTAGAAATTCATATAAAAAACGAGCAGACCAATTAGCATTACCATAAGAGGTCTTCCCTCTTGTTGAACTGGAGAAACTGTAGAATACCTCAAAGTCTGGTTTGCTTTTAAGCACTACTTGACGGTGTGTCTTTATCTCTTCAAACCTTTTACCATAGCTCCTCTCATCGTCCGGGTTCTCTTCCATATAAAGAGAGACCCCAGCGATAGCAGCGTTTTCTTCATCTGTCATGATGTCTTGCTCTTCGTCATTGTACCGGATCTTGCGATATTTTTTAGATTTTAGTTTCGCATATCCGGGACTATCTTCAGAAAGATGTCTGGTAAAAGATTGTATTTTCATATTATAAAGGGTAATCCCCTATGGTGCGCGATTCTACATTTAAGTTTTCGACCTGCTTGTCTGTTGGTCCTTGAACTAACTGACAACCGTAAGCCCCGAAACCTGCTTCCTTTGCAAAGATTTGATCATCATTTATCATAAAGATCTGGTTACCGTCTTCAAAGTAAGTTCCTTGTTTTACCAGTTCTGAATTTTTAATCTCATAGCAATAAAAAACTCCGGCCTCATTTGTAGTCCTTGCTTCTCCCTGTATGGCAGTATGACTTCTAGCTCCTTTGAGGAAGCTGCCTGTCTTAACAAACAACATTTGTCTATTATCATATCCACCACCAGCTAAAGGTTCCATAGTGAAGAATTGGTATTCCTTTAACAGCTCAGGAAAAGCAGAGAGCATTTCACCATAAGCAGACATTATTTTTGTCTCTTCTTCGTTGGCTTATCTACACCGGCATCCCTTACTATTGAAGCTACTGGTGATGCTACAACATTTGTTTTTGTAGCTTGGCCTCCGTTTACAAAACGAACCTTCTCTTTATAGAATGTTACCGTCCCTTTTGCTTCAAGCTTATCCAGACTTTTTTTAGCGAAAGGTGGTATCTTATAGCAGATTGTTGGTCGATACTTAACCTTGTTTATTGTAAGCTCAACTTTTGTGGAGAAGTATTCTAGCTCCGAGCCTTTTTTTCTAAACATTATAACTCCTTGCCACTGTTGGCCCTGTGCTACCATTAGAGATTTTTGCTCTACGGTAGGTTGTCTTTATCATAAGATGTGCTTTTGCACCGAAAGCATTAGAAAGTAATGGTGCTAATAGATCAGCAGAACTCGCTGTTAGTGCTTCTTTATTAAAGGTTATGTCTATAGGACCTATCTTTTTTCGCCCTATAGGTAACCCTCCCGTGCTAAGGATACCCCTTGCAAACTCAGGGTAAAGGTCAGCGATGTACCAGCAAATTAGTAACCTGTAGCACAGTCTGGTTTTTTCAACCCATACTTGACTCCCGTGTCCTTGCCAGAGATATGAAACTCCTACCCACATAGAGTAGACGGCTGAAATGGCCTCAGCCAGTATCTCCTCTGCTACCTCTGCCTTGTCTTCATCAGCGAAGACAGGGAAAGATTGCAGGTGATATCTGCGCCAATCTTGAGGTGTGATTGGCGCAGGTAGCCCGGAAACAAAAAGAGCCTGATCAGCTTGTGATAAACTGACCGTTTCCATTTATTCTTTTTCCTCTGCATTTACTACCATAGACTCTTCAACCGCTACTACTAGCTGCGAGTCCAAGGCTTCGATAACTTTTTCCTGTTCTGCTATCTTAGTAAGAGCCTCAGCAAGTTCTTCAGCATTTTCATCCGAAGAGTCCATGCTGGCGAGCTCTCCCGCTTGCTTTGCGATTACTTCTTTAAGCTCATCGTTCTCTTTCTTAAGGTCATTCAATTCCTTTACAACCTTAGCAGAACTTCCCTTTCCAGAAGCTTTCTTCAGTAACGCATTCTCAGCTCTTAGCGCGATAACAAGTTGCTCAACAGACATAGACTCAAAAGGCAGATTGTCTACGACAGT
>Ga0307928_10003118_pt1 | contig 12678 bp, 13 predicted proteins | sample AceLakmetagen232_FD_201815 | JGI IMG/M metagenome (GOLD analysis project Ga0307928, IMG submission 201815) | Saline water microbial communities from Ace Lake, Antarctica - #232 | ecosystem: Environmental > Aquatic > Non-marine Saline and Alkaline > Saline | place: Antarctica: Ace Lake... | reverse complement strand
TTAAAAAAGTTGAAGTGGCAGAACCAAAAAAAGAGAACGAAAAAAAAGCAAAAGAAGAAAAAAAATAAAACTTTTCAAAGTTGATTTAAATGCCAGGAAGACCACATAAAAAAAATGAACGACTTCGAATAAATTTAAAACGTGTAAATGTTGAAGCACATGCCCAAAGAAAAGCTACTAGAATACAAAAACCAAAACTACCCCAAGAACAATTTCTTTCACGTGTTCAACTATTAATCCACCAAGAAAATATTTCACAAGCTCAAGCAACTAAAAGAGTAAGTGAAAAATACGAACTTGAATTTTAAAATAATCTTAAAAAATAATTGAATTAATGAGTTTTGAGAACCTTTTTAAAGGTTTAGTTGAAGTAATTTATTAAATAACATTTAACTATTTGTGATTTTTTTATGGTCCAAGATATCAAAACAGGAACTACTACAGTAGGATTGATTTATGACTCAGGCGTTGTACTTGCAGCGGATCAAAGAGCAAGCATGGGACACATCGCTTATGATGACGAATCTGAAAAAGTATACAAAATAACTAACAACCTAGCAGTAACAAATGCAGGAAATGTTGGAGATAGTTTAACAATAATCAGATTCTTAAAAAGTCACGCGAAACTTTATGAACTTGAACGAAATGAAAAAATGACTGCAACAGCAGCAACAACATTTATTTCAAATATTTTAAACGGAAATAGACACTACCCATATATTGTACAATTAATTATTGGAGGATATAATGGTAAAGCAAGTTTATTTGATTTAACTCCATACGGAGGAATTCTTGAAAGAGATAAATTTGCAGTATCAGGTTCAGGAACAGAACAAGCACTTAATACTCTTGATTTAGGGTACAAAAAAAACATGACTGAAAAAGAAGCAATAACTCTTGCACTAAAAGCAATAGAATCAGGAAAAAGACGGGACTTGTATTCTGGAGGAGTTAGTTCAACAGTATTCATAATTAATGAGAAAGGAGTACAACAAATAAACAAAGAAAAAATAGACTCTATAATTAAAGAAGTAGCAATAAAATTATAATTTTTTTAAAACTTTATTCTTATTTTAAATAAAAAAAATAATAAACACAAGTGAAAATCTAAATGGATTATCTGAAAGACATTAAAGCAGTAGTAAACGCAATAGTTCCAAAAACCGCAGAAATAACCTCTGTAGACCTTGAAGGCCCAGAAATCGCGATTTATACAAAAAGACCAAAAATTTTTCATGAAAATGAAGACTACGTAAGGAATATTGCATACCAATTAAAGAAAAAGGTAAACATCAGAGCAGACAAATCATTACTAATTTCACAAGAAAAAACAAAAGAAAAAATAAACGAACTTGTGCCAGAAGATGCACAAATAAGCGACATGCATTTTGATGAAGCATTTCATGAAATAGTAATAGAATGTGTAAAACCAGGATTAGTAATAGGCAAAGGTGGAGAAACAAGCAAAAACATAATTTTACACACCGGATGGACTCCAAAAATACTTAGAACTCCCTCAAGCCCAAGTGAAATTTTAAAAGGAATAAGAAGACACTTAGTAAAATATTCAAGTGAAAGAAAAAAAATCTTACAAGAAACTGCAAAAAAAATATATTCAGAAAAACCAAGTCCAAGTTGGATAAGAATGACTGCATTAGGTGGATTTAGACAAGTTGGAAGAAGTTGTATCCTATTAGAAACAAGAGAAACAAAAGTATTAATGGATTGTGGAATAAACGTAGCAGCACAAACAAATGAAGATTCGTTCCCCTTTCTAGACGTAATAAGATTTCCAATAAACGAATTAGACGCAGTAATTCTAACACACGCCCATATGGACCATTCAGGATTTATCCCCTACTTATTTAAACTTGGATATAGAGGCCCTGTTTATTGTACTGCCCCAACAAGAGATTTAGCAACATTACTTGCATTTGATTACATTGACATAATGGCAAAAGAAAATAAAGAAGCACCATATAATGAAAGAGACGTCAAAGAAATGCTAAAATATTGTATTACAAGAGAATACAGAGAAGTAACTGACATCGCACCGGACATGAGACTAACTCTACATAACGCTGCGCATATTATTGGAAGCGCATCAGCACACATAAACATAGGCGAAGGAGCACACAACCTAGTTTATAGCGGAGACATAAAATACGGATTTACACGATTATTCAATAATGTAGACATCAATTATCCAAGATTAGAAACTTTAATTGTGGAAAGTACTTATGGTTCAAAAGATGATGTTCAAACTCCAAGAGAAGAAACCGAAGCACAATTCCTAAAAATACTACAAGAAACCCTAAATCAAGGCGGTTCAATGTTGATTCCTGTATTTGCAGTAGGAAGAGCGCAAGAAATACAATTAGTAATAGAAAATTTTTACAGAAGAGGATTAATTGACCCAGATACAAAAGTGTACATTGATGGAATGACAAAACAAAGTTCGGCAATACACACAGCATATCCTGAATACTTACGAAATGCAGTACAAAAAAGAGTATTACAAAATGATTCACCATTTACATCAGATGTTTTCCAAGAAGCAAAACCAGAAGACCGAGCAGAAATAATAAAAAATGGAAAAAGTATTATCCTTGCATCAAGTGGAATGCTCACCGGAGGAGCAAGCGTACATTATTTTTATAGATTAGCAGATAACCCCATAAACACCATGGTATTTGTAGGATACCAAGGAGAAGGAAGTATGGGTAGAAAAATCCAATCAGGATTAAAAAGCATCCCAATGACAGACGACAAAGGAAGAACCAAAAAAGTAAACATTAACATGAGACTAGAAACATTAGATGGGTTCTCAGGACACTCAGACAGAAGACAATTAGTAGCATACGTACGAAACTTAAAACCAAAACCAAAGAAAATACTACTTGACCACGGAGAAGCATCAAAAACAATAGAATTATCAAGATACTTCTCATCAAAATTTGGAATAAATTCCCAATCAATCAGAAATTTAGATAGTTTAAGACTAAGATAATTAATTTTTATACCCCTAATTTAATTTCTAAAAAAGTATTAGTTAATCTAAAAAAGTTTTATAAAATTCATTTTGCCAATTAGACAACAAACTACCTACCAAAACAGTAATATACATAACTGTAATTTTACCTGTTTTTTTAAAAACAAAAAACAAGCAAGAAAAAATACAATATACATAAGAAAAAGGCTAATTTGAGCTTTATTTTCAAAATAACTGACCAAGATTACATTAGACAATGAACGAAGGTCAATTTGAGCTTTATTTTGGCGAAAAGTATATATATGAGTTCAGCTATATTGAATATGCTCTGAATAGGGGATTTATTTATGGCTATTGACATTGGGAAAAAGCTCACAAACCAAGAAAATGATTATAAAATAGCCAAATTAATCGAATGTTTAGAGCAAGGCGGAGAAAGACTAAAGGACGAAGCTATTGGCTTAAAAAAATTAAGTTCACAACCCCTGTGAAAAATACTTCGTTTTTTGTTCACCCCGAAAGGTCTTTCTCCCCCTAATTCTTCTTTTATTACTTTTCTAACCAAATAGATACATGAAAATAGGAATTACTGGAACCCCCGGAGTTGGAAAAACAAGCGTTTCCAAAATAATAGCAGAAAACTACCAATCAACTTACTTAAATGAAAAACAATTTGCATTAAAAGAAGGAATTGGAGAATTTGATACTGAAGAAAACGAATTAATCGTGCCTTTGCCAAAATTAGAACAAAAACTTAATAATTTATTAAAAAAAGAAAAGGGAATAGTAGTAGAAGGCCATCTTATATGCGAAATTAAAGTAAAATTGGATTATTTGATTTTAATTACCTGCGACCCAGAATTATTAGAATTAAGATTAGAATCTCGGGGATATAAAGCAGAAAAAATACAAGATAATGTATTCTGCGAAGGAATTGATTACTGTAAAAAACATGCTTCACGTAACTACCCTAAAGAAAAAATAATAGAAATCAGAAGCAGGAAAACTATAAAAGAAACAAGCGACGCAATAATAACAGAAATCAATAAGAGGGAACATCCATGAAATACAAAATATTGCTAATAACTCTGCTTATGTTTGGCTACATAACAAATGCTGGAGCAATAACAGAATTTACTTTTGAAGAACAGGGGTATGATGATTTCTACATAAATGGAGTTGATTCTTTTGATTGTACTAAATTTAATTTTTTTTATAATGAAGATTATAATAGCGCACTTTTTCCTTTTCTTTCAATAAATGCTGAATTTTTTCCAACTGAAGGAAAAAACACACAAATAATAGTTTATTTTAATGATGATAATTCTGAAGCAGACTTAACTGCTTCTGATTTTTCAAATAATTTTGCAAGAATTGCACTTTCTAGAGAAAAACTTAAAAAAAATAATGAAATTCGGATTTGTGGAAAAACTTCTTTTTCAGTAAATAAAATCAAAATTTCTTCAAAATCTTATTTTGGGGTTTATTTTGCGCCTTTGTTTAAAGAAAATGGTTTTATTTTAGAACTTGATTCTTATCACCCAACTAAGGATATTCCTTTTAGCATTAATGCAGTGGCAAAAAATTATGGAAGTAAGGAAACTAAAGTAAACATTGAGTATCGAAGGCCTGAACTTGAAGAAAAAACTCCGGAAATAAGCATTCTTACAGGAGAAACTCAAAAAGAAGGAGTTATCCCTCCTTGCCAAAAAAGAGATTTAGATTTAGACTGCGTGATTCCAGGAGAATATCAAATTAGTTATCTTGCAGTTGCTAATATTTCAGGACCAATGTCTTTACTTCCTGCAATTTTAAGTTACGAAGATGTTTTTGGAGAAACTCGGCAAGTAGAATCAAATAGACCCAATATTGGTGTACTTGAACCAGAAGATGAACTTTCTGCTCAAATTTTTTTAGATAAAGATAATCCGTTTACTGGAGAAGAAATAAAGACAAAAATTAGAGTATTAAATAAAGGCAAAACCAGAATAAACAATATTGATGTTTCATTATTAACTGGGCTTGAAGTTATTGGGGAAGAAAACAAAGAAATTGATTTTATTGAAACTGGCCAAACAAAAGAAGTTGCATTTACAGCTAAAGGATTGACTACGGGAGAATATTCTCTAAGTTGTAATGTTCAATATAATGGAAAAGAAATAGATTGTAGCAAAACAAAAATATCGATTACAACCGAAAGTTTGAGTAATGAAATATTATTAGGAATTGGATTTGTAATAATCGCTCTTGCAACATTTTTGTACTATTACCTGAAAAAATGAAATAAAAAAATCAGTTCGGTTAAGATTATGCTATTTTGAATCTAACTAATTGATTATTTTTTAATTTATTAATTCTTTCAACAAATTCAGATTTAAATTCCATTTCATCCACCGGATGCCAATCATTCCTCTCCATCCAGTCCCATTTGCTTTTAGAAATAGGTTTTTTGTCAAGGTATGATTCAAGAATTTGTGATTTTTTTTGTTTTTCAACTTCTTCTTTAATTTCTTCACTTACAGATAAAGTATTGCCCATAATCTCGCCACCGATATATGTGATTCACATATATTTAAATTAATCTTTTTAATCAAATTACAAAAAATCAACTTATTTTTTTTATTTTAATTAACTTTTTTGGTTTTTTTTCTTCTGCTGTTTTTTTATAAACGTAAAATGCAACTCCAAAAATAACTAATATTAAAGGATAAACTGGCAGAGGAATGTCCAGAGCGATTGGAATTGACGCCATTCCAGTAAGATTAACTGCACGATTTGAGTTCAAAAGAGATGAGGCATAATTCTTTTTTTCTATCGCGCCCCGAGAATTTAAAAGCAAAGAATCTAACTCTGGAGAAGTAGAGCTCTTTCGTTTGTTCACAGCAACATTATAAGAAGAAAGCGAATTTTCCTTTAATGTATTAAGTGCAGAAGATGCTTCTTTTTCCGCAAATTCTAATTCTTTAATTAATGAATCAAAATTATTTTTTTCTGCAAAAACAACAGCCTGTTCAAATTCATTATTATCCAAAAGCTTTGAGAATTCAGAAACCGGAAAAATAGGTTTTTGAGAAAGTTCTTTTAATTCAGAAATTCGTTGAGTGCTAATTGGAATAAATCCACTAATTTCATTAAATTCAGAACTTGAAAGTTCAGCAAAATTAGATTCGAGAATAGTAATTGTTTCAGCGATTGATTTTTTCAAAGAACTTATTTTAGAAAGCTTCTCTAAATAGGACAAAGCAGAACTTTTAAAAGAATCATTAGATTTTTGAGAATTAACAAATAAAGAAAGTTTTTTTAGTTCCTCTGAAGCAAGATCTAATTTATTTAAATCAGTAAAAAAATCAATTTTTTTTGCAAAAAACTCCACTTCGGATTTACTTTTAGGATTTTTTTCATTTGATTCTTCAACTAAATTATTTTTTTCAAACAAAATCTTTGTTTTTTCAAAAGCAGTTGAAGAAAGATTTGTTTTTTGAATAATTTCTATTGGTTGTTTTGTTCCATTCAAATCCAAAATAATTGAATTTACTCCTTGTAAAAGCGAAGAAAATTCTAATTTATTGTCTTTAGAATTAAGCGAAATATTAGTAGTAGAAAATACTTTTTCAGCATAAACTAAATTTAATTTTGGACTAGTAAAAAATTGCCCATTAACCTCAGAACAAGGATTATTGAAAGAAAATTTTACTAAGGAATTAGAAAACTCTTCAAAAACTAAGTCTTTTAAAAGTGCCTCAGAAACAATTGTTTTCACTTGGACTTTACTTTCTTCAAGTAATTTTCTTGTTTTTGATAAAATACTTGAGGAGGTAGATAAAGAATCTATTTTAAGCATGTTTTTAGAAAAATTAACTGAAAGAGAATCAAAATCGGAAAAAATTGAATTGGTAGAAGAAACGGAAAAATTTTCATTAAAACAACGAAGTAAAGAAATATTTTCTGAAAGAGAAGTAAAATACTCAGAAACTAAAACAGAATCAGGACTATAAACTAATTTTGATTCTAATGCTTGTTTTATTGCATTACAAGAACTTAACACCAAATCTGAATTAGAGTAAGGTTGAAGGATTCGTTTAAGCGAATTGATTTTTTCAACGAATTCATTCGACTCATCTAGAATTAAAAGTTTTTCACAATGCACAAAACACTCTTGAATAAGAACTGAAACTTGCGCCTCCGGAACAGAAGAATCTAATAATTCATACAGCTCATCAAAAGTATTAATTACTGCAGAACAAGACCCGAGATTTTGAGTAGATTCAAAAAAACTAATTTTATTTTTTAATCGAGAAACTAAAGATACAATCGTCGGAGTGGACGAGGAAAATTCAGGAGTAGAAATTTTTTCTTTTATTATTAAAACTTCAAAATTACACTCAATAATTGAACTTGAAAAAATTCCATCTACCTGTTCAAGCTCTTCAATTAAATTAATTGAACTATTAAGCAAATTCTTTAAACGCATTGTTTTTTTGCCAAGAGAAAGAACCCCTAAAAAATCGCTTTCTTCAATAGAATACAACTCAGATTTTAACATTGCAATTTTTGAAGAAAACGAATTACTAAAAGAATCAAGAGAACGAGTGGAAAAATCCAAAGAAGAAATTGTTGCGTTTTCAGTTGAAGAAAAATTAGGAAGAGAAGATTCACCATATTTTTCAATTATCTCGTTAAATTTAGCATCAGCAATAATTAATTGAGAAGAAATATTTTCTTTAACGACTTCATTATTTACTTCAATAGTTTTTTTGTGAGAAGACTCATTTACAAAAATACTAAAAAATTCATAAACCGCAGAATTTTCCCTACCTGCAATAGAATTAATTGCAGAAAATAATTCAAAAGAAGGAATATTTTTCAATGAAGAAACTGAAGACCCCTTAGTTAAAAAACTAAACAAATAATCAGAAATCCCAGAAAAAATTGGAGCAACTAAAGAAATAGGAAAATCTCTCTTTGCAACAGGTTTAGTTAAAGAAGAAGAATTTTCAGAAATGATTGACAACACACTTGTTTCGTGAATCGTACTTTGCAAATCAAGCGCTTTTGCAAAAGAACTAAATTTTTCTACTTCTAAAAGAAAACGAGAAGCAAAAGTTTTATTTAGTAAATTTTTTTGAGAAAAATCAATAACATTTTGATTCAAAATAATATAATCCTCAAAAAGAAATTCCTCCCGAATATTATTAACATCATTTTCTTCAAGCGAATCTAATTCAAAAGAAATTGTTTTTACCGCAGACTCATTAAACAAATCAATTTCCTCTCCCACAATAATGAGATTACTATTAAGCTCATTTACCTCACGAGGAACACTGGAAAAATTATCAGAAGAATAACAAATGTCGTGAATTGACTCAAGATTACCCCTGGCTTTGTTTAAAAAAAGCCAAATGCGAGCAAGACGATTTTTTGCACTAAATAATTCACCCCTAACCTCTAATTCAAAAACACTAGTATCAAAAGAAAAAGCAGAATCCACCTCTTTAAAACACGCTTCCTGAGAAGTACACTTAGGAACAGTAGTAAAAGAAAACGAAGTTAATTCAAGACAAGCTAACCTATCTTCAATGGAAACCTCCTCAATACACCCTGAACAAAAGAAAATCAAACAAAATAATGCAAAAAAATTTAAATTCATTAAAAAATATACTATAAAAACAAATATAAGTATTACGTCAATTGACGAATAACTGTTTTTTGAGTAGTAAGGAATTTATTAAAGAAAAACCAGTTGTATTTGTATGATTAAATTTAATTTTGTTAATGAAATTCTTGCCCGACATGATAAAAATTATTTAGAAAACGAACGAGAAAAATTAATCACTAATTCTAAAGAACTTGATTCATTGGTTTTTAGAGGCGAATTATCAAAAGAAGAATGTGAGCAAAAAAGAAACGAAATTGAAAAACAATTAATCAAATTAGATTTAGAAATATCCTTTAAAAAAATAATAAAAAGAATAGATAGCATTTTAGAAAAACAAAATCCAAAAAAACTTAATAATTTAAGAAAACATGAATTGGATGAATTAATATTAAAGAAAAAAAATTGTATTAAAGAAATTGAACAGGCAAATAATCTTTATTCAAAAAATAAATTTCCATTTGATTCACTAATCCTTACTTTAAAAGAAAAACATTCAGAAATAATGGAAATAGAAGAAGATTTGAAAGAACTTTTCAGAAAACAAGTCCAGGCAAACGCCAAACAAACAGACATTCTTTTAGCAACCACAAAAGAACTTGAAAAAGAAAAAGCAAATGAAATAGTTGAAGATTTATATGATACACTAAACCCTCAAAAAAAAGCAGTTTTAATAGAATTACCAAAAAAACAAAAAATAGAAATAAAAAATCATAAACTAGAAATCAAAAACCCTAAAGCAGAATCAACTAATCTAAGAAGACAAAGACACAACCATAAAAGAGAATTAATTTAAAATTAAAAAAAAGAAATTTTACTACTAAAAAAAATTAATTAATCTAACTACAAGAAGAAGGATTTATTTCATTTTCAAGAAGGCAATTATAAAGTTCATCATTTCTTGAATCAAGCCGAGTGTTTAATTCAGAAAGCGAATTTTGATCAGAAACAATTCCCTCATTAATAATCGGGTCAATTACTTGGTTAGTAATTGCGATTCCGATAATTAAACCAATTACAAAAACTCCAACTAAAAGAATTTTTTGAGTATCCCAAAAACCATTTTCACTCATAACAACAAAATAGGAATTGGATTATTTAAGTGTTTCTAACATTCAAAAAATAAAACCCAAAAGAATATAAATAAGGAAATCATATCTATAACATTATGAATTTTAAAAAACTATTTATTTTAACAATAATCTTTATCAGCCTTATTGGAATTGTTACAGGTATAGTACCAAACCCAGGACATTCTTGGGCACAACTTGAAATGCCATCCTTAACCGCAACATTTCCTAACATAGTAGCTAACAATAATATTTATGCCAGAGCAGGAATTCTAAACGACCAAACTGCAAATGACGGAATGGTTTTCATTAGCGACACAGCAGGATTAAGAATTGACGGAGATCATATAGATTCAGGTATAGCAGGCGCATTATACCTTGACCCTGATTCTGATGGCGCTAACACAGTTTACATTGGAAAATCAAGCACTGATACTGAAGGTGATGATTTGCTTCTACCAGATGGATATTTAAAAGTCTGTTCGGGTGGAGATTGCCCAATATTTTCAACAGCAACAGGTGACGGAGAACTTGCAGTTGAAGGAGACCTCGAAGTTGATGGGACACTTGATGTACAAACAATGACTAGAAAAATTTACAGCACCAAATACACCGGAACCTTATGCGGAGGACTTGATTATTCCACAAGTGGAGATACAGAAATTGGTATTTATGGAGTAGGACAGATAAACAAGTGTACTTGGCCAAATAATGCTACTTCAAAAGCATATTTTCGTTGCCCTCCAGGGTATATCCCATTACATATACGTGCTGATGTAGACAGTAAAATAACATATGTAACAAGACCTCAAATTCTTACAGATGATAGCTTTACAGAAATCGGTGTTTACGTAGATGCTTGTTGGGCAAATGCAGGAAATTACGAAGCGTCAAACTGTCTAGCAGGTAACGGAACAAGTCAAGGTTATATAAACGAAATCGAAGTTATGTGTGGGAGAATTAATTAAATAACAAGGTGATGAAAAAATGAACTACAAAAAAGTAATTTGTATTATAGCAATCTTAAGTTTTGCAATCAACTTGTCTACTTTTGCATTTGCAGAAGAAGAAATAGAGATAGTTGGACCAGACATAGAAGGAACTCCCCTTTCTCCTGATGAAGAAGGAATAGGAGAACAATCAACAGGATCAACTACTGACACAGAAACAATAGCTCCTGAAACAGCACCCCCAGAAGAACCTGCATACGTTCCACCAACATTGAACCCACAAACAACAACCACGCCTACAACAACACCTACACCAACAACCACACCAACTACTCCAACAACGCCTACTGAACCAACTACACCTACTGACCCAAGTAATCCAACAATTGTTACAAATCCAACTAACCCTCAACAACCACAAAATCCACAACAACCAGAAGCAGGAGAAATTAATGCACCAATAATTACTGAAAATAATGCTAATCCAATTAATAATGAAGAACTTATTGCAATTGCAAGTAAACTTGATGAATTAGAACAAAACTCAACTGAATTAAAAGCACAATCAGATACTAATTTTATGATGGCTGCAGGACTTGGAGCAGTAGTACTAATTTTAGTAATAATAATTATAATCAATGTAGTGAAACAGAATTAGAAATCTATTCCTTCTGTTTCAATACCCATTTCTTCTCTTGCAAATTTAAACTTAGTACTTTTATCTTTCAAGTCTTCTCTTACAAGTAAAACAATTCTGCTTGGAGGAGAAGAATCTTTGACAACGTAACCAGATTCTTTAGCAAATGCATTTGCCCAATTTTCTATGTCTTCAAAAAGAGGCATGTTTTCATGAGTTAATCTATCTCTACTTAATCCAAGATGCATATAAGATTTAACTTCAACAAATTCAGGAGACATTATTTTTACTATTTCACTCCATTGTTTTAAAAGTTCTTGAGAATCATTCAAATCTTTAATCAAAGTAATTCTAATTAATTTTCTTGTTTTTAATTTAGAAATAACTTTCAAAGAAGCTAATAATTTGCTCCACCCATCTTTAGCATAAGGCCTATTTACTTTATTGAAAAGTTCTTCATTAGGCGCATCAAGAGAAACATAAAGTTGGTCGGGGCAAAAATCTTTATTAGCATCCATTTTTTCAAACACTTCTTTTTTCTGCGCATTAGTAACAAGAAAAACGCTTTTTGTTTCAGGCATTGCTTTTAATTCAACTATAAGTTCACAAATTTTAGGGTAAAGAGTTGGTTCGCCAGAAAGACTAATAGCCCAATGAGAAGGAATCAATGCTGCTTCAAATCGCTCCTTGCTAAGACTATCCAGTCCGCCATAACCCATTAATAATTTTGTTCTCTCTTTTACAGTTTCATCAATGATTTTTTTAGGTTCGTCAATTTCAATTTTACTCATATCAGAATCTCGCATCCATTCCATTGGACGCCAACAAAAAATACAATTTTCATTACACCACAAAACACTAGGAGACATTTGAGCACATTTTTCGCATTCAACCCCATAAAACTTTTGCTTGTAACAAACACCTTCTTGTCTTAAAGCCTTTTTATTCCAAGAACAAATTTGAACACCTGAATGAGCTCCGGCAATACCATATTTGGCATTTTTTAATTTACTAATTTGCTCAGTAGAGAGATACTTAGTTTCACTTTTATCCACAATCATTAAATCACTAGTATAATTCATAACCCAAAAGAATAAAAAACCTAATTATACATAACTATTTTTAATTCAAAAAAAACCTTAAAAACACAGTAAAAACCCTAATCCGTGTTATGTATAGCTATTTTTGGCGGAAAATATTTAAATAAGTTAGACTTTTCTATATAGAATTATAGTAAATAAAACGGAGCTGTATTGAAAATGTATAAGTACACAATCGCAAGGCAACTTGCAACAAAAAGAGTAATAACAAATAGAGGAGACGAAGTAGGAAAACTTGTGGATTTACTTGTTGATGAAGCAAACGGAGATATTGAA
>Ga0307928_10003117_pt1 | contig 12685 bp, 22 predicted proteins | sample AceLakmetagen232_FD_201815 | JGI IMG/M metagenome (GOLD analysis project Ga0307928, IMG submission 201815) | Saline water microbial communities from Ace Lake, Antarctica - #232 | ecosystem: Environmental > Aquatic > Non-marine Saline and Alkaline > Saline | place: Antarctica: Ace Lake... | reverse complement strand
TTTTATTATTCATTAGAAAATCTGTTGATAAAGTTTTTATTGATGAAGATCTCTTCAAAGTGGGTAGACCTTCAATTAATCCAAAAAATTTGGTTAAAGCTATTTTATTTTGTGAAGCTATTGGATTGCCTGAAAGGCAAGCTCAAGGTTGGTTAGGAATTGTTGGTCCATTTTTAGGAATTTATGAATCTCTCGACGATAGAGTTATTGGAAAGGCATATGAAAATCCAGAAGTAATCAAAATTCTTAAAAAGATCTTTGAAGAAAATAAATCTTCAGATGGAATTTTGGGAGGGGATGGAACTGGACTTGAAAGAAGTAGAAAAGATAATTATGAATCTACAAAAAAGAAAAAAGCTGGTCAATATATGACCAGTATTGTGGATTCACGAGAGGTTGTACAAGCATTTGATATTTCTGGTGTGCAAGAGTGTCAAATTATGCATGAATTGATTAAAAATGTCGACGGGAAAGTATTAACTCTCGACGCTGGTTTTAATGATAGAAAATTAGTTTCTGAAATTTCTCAATTAGGAATGCAAGCTTATATTTTTCCAAAAAGAAATAATAAAATTAATGGAGATGTTTATTGGCAAAAAATGTATTTGGAATTTTATCACAACACAATAAATTGGTTAATTAATTATCATCAGCGAAGCCATACTGAAAGTTTCCATTCAAGTTTTAAGAGGGTGTTTGGAATTATTACAAAATTGAAATTTTGTTCTAAGTTTACTCAAGTTTGTGCAAGGATAATTATTCATAATCATAGGAGATTAGTTTACTTTGAAAGTTTAGATAATTAGTTTATACGCAAAGCCGAAAGAGAAAGTTTATAAGCTCTCTAAAATAATTTTAAATATGAATATTATTAAAAAAATTGCTGATAAACAAATTGATGATTCTGTACACCAACAATTAATTAGATTTGGAAAAGGTAATTATGAGGGGAGATTTCCCTTGAATTTACATAAAACAAAAAAGGTTAAAATCAAATCTGGTTTTGAATTTGCAAATGATCTTGTTTTATTATGTGCTGAATTTGGTGCTTGCGTGGTCTCTGGAATTGTTTTGAGTAAAGAAAATATCTCTGATATGATGTCTGCTAAGAATATCCAAGGACACTCTGAAACAAAAAAAGGAGGATTATTTTATTTAAATAATATTGATAGTCAAGAATTAAAACCTGAACAATTACGAGAATTAGGAAAAGTCTCTTATTTTTTATTGCTAGATGCTAAAGGGGAAGACTTTGAATTAAAAATCCCTAAAAAAAAGCTTCCAAAACCAGGAAAAAACGCAGACAAAATAGATACTAAATTTTGCAGATTAACTGTCGATGAAAAACATTATCAAAGAATAAAAGATGATTTTTTTTGGGATTTTCCAGACACTAAAAAAATTCAAATAAAACACACTGTGGTTGTTAATGAAATCCTTATGCCTGAAGGAGAAAAGGATTTTGCTAAAATTCGTGAACAATCTAAAAGAAAAGGTAAATTAATCAGAAAAGCTGTCTTTGATGATAAAGAACAAATAAAAGAGTATGATTTTGAGGCGTAAAAAGCTTTAAAAAGACCTTTTTTCTAAATATCTTATCCAGGGTAAGTAAAATGATAATTTCCGCGTTATTAAACAATATAGCAAATGCCAACAAGAAAATCGCCAAGAAAAGGAAGCTTGCAGTTTTGGCCCAGAAAACGGGCTAAAAAATTTCTGCCTCGTGTTAATTGGGATGCTATTAATTCTGGAAGGAATCTAAAAGGGTTTATTTGTTATAAGGCTGGAATGGTTTCTGGATATGTTAAAGACACTACTGCAAATTCTATGACAAAGGGTAAAAACATTATTATTCCTATGACTATTCTTGAATGTCCTCCCATGAAGATTTTTTCTATAAGATTTTATAAAAACAATAAAGTTGCTACAGAAATTCTTGCAGAAAACTTAGATAAAGAATTAAAGAAAAAACTTAAACTTCCAAAAGATAAATCTAAATCTAAAAAAATTGAGGACATTAAATCTGAAGATTATGATGATGTGAGAGTTATTGTTTATTCTATTGTTAAAAAATCTGGGTTAAAGAAAAAACCTGATTTGATTGAGGTTGGAATTAAAGGAAATTTAGATGAAAAAATGGGATTTATTAAAGAAAATCTAAACAAAGAGATTTCTGCACTTGATATTTTTGAAAAAAGTGACTTGATTGACTTAAGAGGATTAACAAAAGGAAAGGGTCTTTCAGGACCTGTAAAAAGATTTGGAATTAAGTTAAAAGCCTCAAAATCTGAAAAAGGTAGAAGAAGGCCAGGAAGTCTTGGACCTTGGCATCCTGCAAGAGTTACTTTTAGAGTTCCTATGGCAGGCCAATTAGGAATGTTTACAAGAGTTATTTATAATAATAAAATAATTGACCTAGGTAAATCTACAGATAAACCTCTTAAAAATATAAAAAATTATGGAAACATTAACACTGAATATATTTTAGTTTATGGATCTATACAAGGATCTTCAAAAAGGCAACTTATAGCCTCACATGCTCTTAGAGAAACAAAAAAACAAAAGAAAAAGGAGTATGAATTACTAGAAATAAGATAAAATGAAAGCCAATATTTTAACTATTGAAGGGAAAAAGAAATCATCAATTGATTTGCCCAAATGTTTTACTGAGAAAATTAGAGAAGATCTAATTGAAAAAACAATTGAGACTAAAAAACAAAAACAACCTTATGCTCCTAGTCTTGTTGCTGGAAAACAACATTCTGCTTCAGGAAAACTTGTTCACAAAAGACATGTTTGGAAAAGCCAATATGGAAGAGGAATGTCAAGAATTCCAAGAAAAACAATGTCTCGAAAAGGATCTCAATTTACTTGGGTAGGGGCAATTTCTCCAAATACAAGAGGAGGAAGACGTGCTCACCCTCCAAAAGCTATTTCTATGATTAATACAAAAAAAATAAACAAAAAAGAATTAATTTTTGCTTTACGATCTGCTATAAGTGCCACGGTTAATCCTAAATTTGTTTTTAAAAAATATTTTACAATTAAAGATGAGAAGATAGATGTTCCCTTTATTGTTGAATCTAAATTAACAACATTAAAATCAAAACAACTTATGATTAGTTTAAAGGCCATCTTAGGGACTTTATTTACAGTTGCCCAAAAAAAGAAATCAATTCGAGCAGGAAAAGGAAAATTAAGAGGAAGAAAATACAAGAAAACTGCAGGTGTTTTAATTGTTATTGGAAATAAAGAAGAATTAAAATCAAAATCTTTTGATATTGTGAATGTGAATTTATTGGGAGTTAATGATTTAGCTAAAGGTGGTGTGGGAAGGTTAACAATTTATACTGAGGTAGCAGTTAAAGAATTAGGAGAGAAATTAAAATGAATTTAAAACCAATTGTTACAGAAAAAGCAGTAATGATGATTGAAAGAGATAATACTTTAACTTTCCAAACATCGATGACAGCTATTAAAAAAGAGATTAAAGAAGAATTAGAAGACTTGTTGAAATTTAAAGTAGAAAAAATAAGAACTTTAATTAGAAAAAATAAAAAATATGTTTATGTTAAATTAAAAGGAGACACTTTGGCAATTGATGTTGCTACAAAGTTAGGATTAATGTAATATGGGAAAGAGAATAATTTCACAAAGACGTGGAAGAGCAACTTCAACCTATAGAGTTAGAAAAAAGGCTTTCAAATATAAGTTACAATTCTTAAAGAAATTAGAAGGCAAAGGCACTGTTCTTAAACTTGTTAATTCCTCGGCACATAGTTGCCCTTTAGCAAAAATCAAATCAAAAGAAGGTATCTTTTTTATCCCTGCATTCAGAGGAATGTATGAAGGACAAGAAATTAGTTTTGAAGGAACTAAAATACAAGATGGAAATATTTTTAAATTAAAAGATATCCCATTAAAAACAAAAATATATTGTATTGAATCTCGTCCAGGAGACGGTGGAAAATTCATAAAAACAGGAGGAAATCATGCAGTAGTTAACAGAAAAATTGGAACCAATACAATGGTATTAATGCCTTCAAAAAAGGAAAAGAAATTCCATGCAAACTGTCGGGCAGTTATTGGAGTCATCGCAGGTCAAGGAAGATTAGATAAACCCGTATTAAAAGCAGGTAAAAAACATCATATTAAAAAGGCTAAAAGCAAATTATGGCCTAGAACAAGCGCTGTGAAAATGAATAAAATTGATCATCCATTTGGTTCTGGTAGAGGGAAAAATCCAAAAAGTAAGATTGCTAAAAGAAATGCTCCACCAGGTAAAAAAGTTGGTTTAATAAGACCAAGAAGAACAGGTAAGAAAAAATGAACATAGAAATAAGAAAAAAAGAATTTACATATCGAGGAAAAACTCTCGAAGAATTGAAAAAACTAGATGTAAGAGAGTTTGCAAAACTCCTGAGAGCTAGAGAAAGAAGAACTGCTTTAAGACAGTTTCAAGAAATTGAAAATTTTGTTAAAAGAGCTAAAGATAAAAATAGTAAAAACAAAAAAATAAGGACTCATAGTAGACCGATAATTGTTGTTCCTGAAATGGTTGGATTAAAAATACAAATTCACAAAGGAAATCAGTTTGTTCCAGTAGAAATCACTGAAGAAATGCTTGGCCACAGATTAGGAGAATTTGCGCCTACAAGATCAAGAGTAGCACACACAAAAGCAGGTGTTGGTGCAACAAAAGGAACTAAACACAAATCAAAAAAATAAAATGACAAACTTAAAATTAAAAATTTTAGTAAAATCAATTTTGAAACAAAAATGACAAACACAGAAAAACCCTCTACAAAAGCAGAACAAAAGAAAACAGTAATTGCACAACCAAAAACAAAAAAACAAGATATTAAAACTCCTGTAAAAAAAGTTGAAGAAAATAAAAATGCAAAGACTGAAGAAGTAAAGAAAATTGAAGAAAAAGTTAAAACTCCTTCAAAAGAAAAGAAAACAGAAAGCAAACCTAAAAATAAAAAAGACACAACTCCAAAAATAAAAAAGGATTTTGTGGTGGTAAATGGAAAAAGCCTTCCTGTTTCAACAAAATATGCAAAATATATTTGTAAATTCATAAAAAATAAATCTATTCCAAAGGCCATTGAGGATCTTGAAGAAGTTTCAAAATTGAAAAAAGCAGTCCCAATGCAAGGAGAAATACCTCATCGAAAAGGACAAATGATGTCTGGGAGATTTCCAGCAAGAGCATCAGTACATTTTATTATGTTGTTAAAAAGCTTACAAGGAAATGCAAATATGCATGAAATAGAAAACCCTTTTGTATATGAAGCCATCGCAAACCTTGCACAAAGACCTTTTGCAAGAGGTGGAATAAAAAGAAAAAGAACACATATTATGTTAAAAGCAATGGATAAAAAGAAATTAAAAAATAAAAATAAGGAAAAGAAAAAATAAAAATGGAAGAAAGAAAAACAGTTAAATTCAAAAAAGACGAACTTGCAATTAAAGAAAGAATGAAATCTGAAATTGGAAAAGGAAAAATTAGTAAGGTAATCATAGAATATACTCCAATGGGAGAAAAGATAATCATTTCTACAAGTAAACCTGGTTTAGTTATTGGTAGAGGGGGAGAGAAAATACAATTTTTAACAGAAGTCTTAAAAAAAGATTTTGATTTAGAAAATCCTCATATTGAAATTGATGAAATTACTGAACCAGATTTAGATTCTCAACTTGTTGCAGATGATATTGCATTAGGATTAGAAAGATTTGGGCCTTTAAAATTCAAAGTTCTTGCATATAGAGCCCTTCAAAGGATAATGAAAGCAGGTGCACTTGGAACTGAAATAAGATTAAGTGGAAAACTTCCTAGTTCAAGAGCAAGAACATGGAGATTCTCTCAAGGATATTTAAAAAAAGCAGGAGATAATGCAAAGGTTGTTGATAGAGCTCAAGCAAAAGCACAAACAAAACCTGGAACTGTAGGAGTTAAAATTAGTATCTTAAGGCCAGGTGCTATATTAAAAGATAAAATACATATTGGAGAAACACTTATTGCAAAATTAAAGGAAAATAAAGAAAATTATGAAAAACCAAAAACAATTAAAAAAACAATTAAAAAGAAAAAATGAAATCAAAAGATCTTAAAAATATAAGTAAACAAGATAGAGAGAAAAAGTTTAAAGAATTGAAAATAGAACTTATGAAATCTCAATCAAGTGCTCAAAAAACAGGAAGTTCAAGAATAAGAGAAATTAAAAAAACAATTGCAAGAATTTTGACAATTGAATCAGGAGAGAAAAAATAAAATGGAAATTTGTCCTAAATGTGGTTTACCAGAACAAGCATGTGTGTGCGAACAAATAGTAAAAAGCTCGCAAAAAATAAATATAAAAAATGAAAAGAAAAGATATGGAAAGGTTGTTACTACAATCTCTGGATTTGAAAAAGATATTGATATTAAAAAAATGGCAAAAGAACTAAAAAATGAATTGGCTTGCGGAGGAACTGCAAAAAAAGGAATAATTGAACTTCAAGGGGGCCACAATAAAAAAGTAAAAGAAGTATTAATTAAATTGGGATTTGAAGAAGAATCAATAAATTAAAATGACAAAAGAAAAAACACAAGAAAAAATAAATTGCAAAGATAAAAACTGTCCTATTCATGGAAATTTAAAGGCAAGGGGAAGGATTTTCAAAGGAATTGTTATTTCAAAAAATCCAAAAAGAGTAGCAATTGAATTTGAAAGAATGGTTTATGTTAGAAAATATGAAAGATACGCAAAAAATAAAACAAAAGTTCATGCTAGATTGCCAGAATGTATGGAAAAAGAAATTAATATTGGAGATTTAATTAAAGTCCAAGAATGTAGACCTTTAAGTAAAATAATCCATCTTGTGGTTCTTGAAAAACTAAAAGATGCTTTGGAGGTAAGAAAGTAAAATGAAAGCAATAAGTGCGAGAGCAACATCTGGAATAAATATTGGAAGTAAAATGATTGCAGCAGATAATAGTGGAGCAAAAATAGTAAAAATAGTCTCAATAAAGAAGGGAAAAGGTAGAAAAGGTAAACAAGGATTTGCAAAGATTGGAGACTGGGTAAAAGTGAGTATTAAAAAAGGAGTTCCAGATATGAAAGGAAAAGTTTTTGATGCTGTATTAATAAGACAAAAAAAATCTTGGAGAAGATTAAGTGGAGAAAGAGTTGCATTTGAAGATAATGCTGTTGCAATCTTAAAAGATGAAAAAGGGAATCCAAAAGGAACTCAAATTAAAGGACCAATTCCAAAGGAGATTTTGGAGCGATGGCCGTCTGTGGCAAAAATCGCTTCAATAGTATATTAAAATGAAAAAAATATTTAGTAAACACTGGAAATCAAGTAAACAACCAAGAAAACAAAGAAAGTATTTAGCAAAAGCACCTTTGCACATAAAAAGGAGACAACTTTCAGTAAATTTATCAAAAGAACTTCGAGAAAATCAAAAGAAAAGAAATGTTGAATTGAGAAAAGGGGACAAAGTAAAGATAATGAGGGGCAAATATAAAGGAAAAACTGGAAAAGTTAATGAGATTAAAACAAAAAGATTAAAAATTTATATCGACGGCATTCAAGTTAAAAAGTTAGACGGATCAAAAACAAATGTTCCAATAAGACCCTCAAATTTACAAATAATTGAATTAAATAAGGGAGATAAAAAGAGATTTAAGAAAAGAGTAGAAAAAACTCAATTAATTAAAACCGACCAAGAACAAATGGAAAAAAATAAAAAATGACACACCTAAAAAGACAATGTGCACCAACAAAATGGCCAATTCCAAGAAAAGGGACAAAATTTGTAGTTAAAACTAGTTCAAAAGGAATTCCTGTTTTAGTTTTATTAAGAGATATTTTAAAAATTGCTAGAACACGAAAAGAAGTTAAAAAAGCTATTTTAAATAAACATGTTTTAGTGTGTGGTAAAATAATAAAAGATGATAAAAAGAGTGTTGAATTGTTTGACACCTTAACAATTGTGCCTACTAAGAAAAATTATAAATTAATTTTATCTGAAAAAGGAAAATATTCTTTAGAAAAAATAAAAGATTCACAAAAAGAAAAAAAGATCTCAAAAGTAGTTAATAAAAAGACTCTAAAAGGGAAAAAAATCCAAATAAACCTTTTAGATGGAAAAAATTATCTTTCAGCATTAAAATGTTCTATAGGGGATTCAGTAATAATCGATCTTAAGAAAAATCAATTAGAAAGATGTCTTTTATTAAAAGAAAACTCTAAAATCTTCATCATTGGAGGAAAACACATTGGAAAATACGGAACAATCGAGAATATCAATAAAAAATTAAGAAATGCAGAAGTAAAGATTGGTGATGAAAAAGTAAAAGTCTTAATTAAACAATTAATAGTAATAGAATAAAATGAAAGAAAAAAAACAAAATAAAATGGAAACAAACCCCAAAGAAAACGTGATGAGAGAAATAAAAATAGATAAATTAGTTTTGAATGTGGGTGGAATAGGAGACCCTTTAGAAAAAGGATTTAAACTTTTAAAATTCTTAACTGGAAGAACTCCTAAAAAAACAAAATCAAAGAAAAGAATTCCTTCATTAGGAGTTAAGCCCGGTTTGGAAATTGGAGCTGTTGTTACAATTAGAAGAGATATTGATAATTTATTAAAAAAATTCCTTATTGCAATAGATAATGTACTTAAAAAAAGCCAAGTTAATGAAAATGGGCTTTCTTTTGGAATCAAAGAATATATTGAAATACCTGGAACAGAATATCAAAGAGATATTGGGATTGCTGGATTGGATGTTACAATTTCTTTTGCAAGATCAGGAAGACGAGTTAAACTAAGAAAGATTAAAAAAAGTAAATTCCCAAAAAGACAAAGAATATCTAAAGAAGAAATAATCACATTTATGGAGGAAAAGTTCAATACTCAATTCAAATGACAGCAAGCGATTGGAAAAAAGTCTTTAAGCAATTAGATGCTAAACCAGAAATTAAGAAAAAATTTCTAAAGCATTGTAAACCAAAAGAAAGAAAAACTGGAATAGCTGCAAAAAAATGCGAGAGATGTGGAAGATTTGGAGCACACATAAAATCTTATGGCATTAATCTTTGCAGACATTGTTTTAGAGAAATCGCAGTAGAAATTGGATTTGAAAAATATAGTTAAAATGAAAAACAAAAAAAACTCAAAAATACAAGGGAGGATCCATAACTAAAATGGCACATGATATAGTTGCAGACGCATTAAATATGATAAAAAATACTAAGAAAGCTAGAAAAGAGCTTGTAAAAGTCAAAAGGATCTCTAATCTTTTAATAGAAATTTTAAAAATAATGAAACAAAAAGGAGCTGTGAAAAGATATAAGATAAGTTCTACTGAAAAATTTGTTGAAATTGTTTTGGGAGATATTTCTGAATGTAAAGCTATCAAACCAAGATTTAGTGTAGATAAAACTACTATTGAAAAATATAGAAGAAGATATTTGCCTTCAAGAAATCTTGGGACTATGATTATTTCTACAAACAAAGGTTTAATGACTCATCAAGAAGCTCAAGAAGAAAACATAGGGGGATGCTTAATTGCTTACTTTTACTAAAATGAAAAAAAATATTTTAAAAGAAATTGAAATTCCTGAAAAGGTGGAAGTAAAACTAGAGGAAAATAAGTTAATTGTTAAAGGTCCTGAAGGAGAAAATTCTAAAGAACTTAAACTTAGAAAATTAAATTTTGAAATAAAAGATAAAAAAATCTTTTTAGGTCACAAAAAAGCCACAAAAACTGAGAAAAAAATGATAAACACTATAGAAGCGCATATAAAAAATATGTTAAAGGGTGTTTTAGAAAAGTTTGAATATAAATTAAAAATTTGTTTTGGACATTTTCCATTTACAGTTAAAATAGAAAATAATGAAGCTATTGTAAAAAACTTTTTAGGAGAAAAAATTGATAGAAAAGTAAAACTTCCTAAAGATGCAGAAATTTCAATAGATAAAGAAATTATTACAATTATTTCTACAAATAAAGAAATTGCAGGACAAGCTGCAGCAAATTTCGAGGCAGTTACAAAGATAAGGGGAAGAGATAAAAGAATTTTTCAAGATGGGATATATATAATAAATAAATGTGGTAAAAAAATATAAAATGGCAACACTAAAATTTTTGAGACGAGATACGAAAAGGTTTTCTAAATTTGGTAAAAAAAGAAAAAAATTGCTTTCTTGGAGAAAACCAAAAGGAAGAGATAATAAAATGAGAGAAAAGATAAAAGGATATCCTGTGGTTGTTAGTATTGGCTATAAAAATAAAGATAAAAAGAATCCAATAATTATTAATAATTTAAATGAATTAACTCAAGTTGAGAAAAATAGGGATATTTTAATTGGGAGTATTGGAAAAAAGAAAAAAATAGAGATTGCAAAAAAAGCAAAAGATATGAAATTAAAGATTTTAAATTTAAATGTAAAATCATATTTAAAGAAAATCGAAAAACAAAAAAATAAAGAAACCTCGGAGAATAAAAAATGAATTTAAGAAAAAAGAAAAATTTAGCAGCAAAAACTTTTAATGTGGGAAAAGATAGAATTGCTTTTGTTAAATCTGCTCTAAAAGATATAGGAGAAGCAATAGCAAAAAGAGATTTAAATGATTTAAGAGCAGAGGGAGCAATTATTGTTAAGAACAAAAAAGGAAGAACAAAGAATCTTAAAAAGAAGAAAAAGAAATCTACTGGAAATATAAGGAAGAAGGTTAATAAAAGAAAACAAGAATATGTAATTATTACTAGAAAACTAAGAAAATATGTTGCAGATTTAAAAAAGAAAGAAGAACTTTCTAGAGAAGAAGTTATAGAAATAAGGAAAAAAATAAGAAATAGAAATTTTAAAAGTAAAGCTAATTTAAAACAATATGTGGAGGGATTAAAAAAATGAAGACACAAAAGAAAAGAAGAAAGCAAAGCAAAACAGATTATAAGAAAAGATTAAACTTACTAAAAAGTGGAGCTCCGAGATTAGTTTTTAGAAGAACAAACGCTTGTTTCAAAATTCAATATGTTGAAAGTAAAGAAGCTCAAGATAAGGTTATTTTTGGTCTTGACTCAAAGATTCTTCTTAAATATGGGTGGCCAAATGAATTTAAAGGAAGTTTAAAATCAATTCCTGCAGCTTATTTAACAGGTTATTTAACAGGAAAGAAAATGCTCAAAGATAAATTAAAACAACCAATTGTAGATTTTGGAATGATAAGAATGATTCATAAGACAAAAACATATGGTTTCTTAAAAGGTTTAATTGACTCAGGAATAAAAATAGAATGTAAAGAAGAAGCATTTCCTGAAAAAGAAAGAATTGAAGGGAAAAATTTAAAATCAGATTTCTCAAGTAAATTTAAAGAAATAAAATTAAAATTGGAAAAAGCACAAGACGTGGCTTTAAGTAAAAAAGAGGTAAAGGCATAAAAATGGAAGAAATAAAAAAAACATCAAAAGCGCATGGAACTCTTTCAGAAGAAAAATCCTTAGTCGCAGCTGAAAAAACAAAAGAAACTACAGAAAAAATGATTAAAAAAGAAGAAGTTAAAGAAAAAGAAGCAGATAATAAAGACAAAGCTGAGAAAATAGCAGAAGCTGAGAAAAAAGACAAAGAAGAAGACAGAAGAAGAGGGGGAAGAAAAGGGGGAAGAGGAGGAAGAGGAAGATTTCAAGGACCAACTATTGAAGAAATAAGAGAAGCTTGGGAACCAAAAACACTCTTAGGGAAAAAAGTTAAAGAAGGTAAAATCAAAAACATCGACGACATCTTAGACCAAGGTCAAAAAATATTGGAAGAAGGCATTGTGGATTATATTTTGACTCTTGAATCTGATTTAATGGCAATAGGTCAAGCAAAAGGAAAATTTGGTGGAGGAAAAAGAAGGGCTTGGAGACAAACTCAAAGAAAAACTAAGGAAGGGAATGTATTAACTTTCTCTAGTATGGCTGTAGTTGGAGATAATGATGGACATGTTGGAATTGGTGTTGGAAAAGCTTCTGAAACTTTACCTGCAAGAGATAAAGCCTTAAGAAAAGCAAAATTAAATATTATAAAAGTTACAAGAGCATGTTCTAGTTTTGATTGTTCTTGTTCTGAACCTCATTCAATACCTTTTGAAGTTACAGGAAAAGCTGGAAGTGTTAAAATTACTTTAATTCCTGCGCCTCAAGGAACTGGATTGGTTGTTGCAAATGAATTAAAAAAGATTTTAAAATTAGCTGGAATTAAAGATGTTTATTCAAAGACTTTTGGAAATAGAAGAACAAGTTTTAATTTAGCAAAGGCCTGTATTGAAGCGCTTAAAAAAACTAATGGAGGAACTAAAAAATGACTATCGCAGTAATAAGAATTAAAGGACAAGTAGGATTAAACAAAGGCATAATTGAAACTTTAGATAGATTAAGACTTAGAAGAAAATATGCTTGTGTTTTAATTGAACCCACAAAAGAAAATATGGGCATGGTAAAAAAATTAAGAGATTTTGTTGCATTTGGAGAAATTGATGAAGACACTAAAAAAGAACTAATTAAACAAAGAGGTAAAAAAGATAAAGACGGAAATTTAAAACCTTTTTTCAGATTACATCCTGCTAGAGGTGGAATTAAAACAAAAGTGCACTTCCCAAAAGGTGTTTTAGGATACAATAAAGATAAAATAAATGATTTGATAAGG
>Ga0307928_10003116_pt1 | contig 12688 bp, 15 predicted proteins | sample AceLakmetagen232_FD_201815 | JGI IMG/M metagenome (GOLD analysis project Ga0307928, IMG submission 201815) | Saline water microbial communities from Ace Lake, Antarctica - #232 | ecosystem: Environmental > Aquatic > Non-marine Saline and Alkaline > Saline | place: Antarctica: Ace Lake... | reverse complement strand
GTCAAACATGCTGCCGGTTTTAACGTAAAAAAATTATTTTTTTGTAATTCACCACGAAAAGAATAAATCAATAGAAGATTTAAATAAAAGGATAGAAAATGCCAGAAAAAGGTCAGAAGCTCAAGCGGTCATTAAAGGCCAATTTTGAGAGCCTTAATCAGATAGATATTTCGCGGATATTTCATGTGTCAAGGCGGACGCTCATCGATTGGACATCGAACGGGTGTCCCCGAAACAAGGATTTGACGTATTCGATTTATGAGGTTCACAATTGGCTGTTATTGCGGGATTCAAATAAGGATACCGACAATCTGAGCAATGAGAAGGTCCAGAAACAAATTGAACTCATGGAGATAAAAATCAAAGAGCAGTCCGGAAATTCTCTCGGGCGTGGGTTGGTAGAATCTGTAATGGCGGACCAGGCGCGGGAATTCAAAGGTTATTGGATGAACCATTTACCATCGAAGGCGCCGCAACTGGCAAAGGCGCTCGGGCTTGGCGGTCCCAAGGTCGCAAAACTTCGGGATGTGCTGATAAGTGAGGTAAAGGGATCAATGACGGCATTTATAGGTGCTGCGAAAACGCTTGTATGGGAGAAGGTTGATAATGACGTATGAACAAGAGGTGAAATGCATTGACATTCTTAACCGATTGAAAGCAGTCGATGAAACGCGTGATAAATTACTAAAATTGATAGCTGATGCAAATACGCTAATTTGTTCAATTGAACATCGAAAGAGCAAATATCGTTTCTGTAAAAAACATGGCTGTCTTTATGAAAATGAATGTTTTTACTGTAAGGTTTTAAAAAAATGAGTGATATTTATTTACTTCCGGGGCAGATTGATGCTTTAAAAATCAAGAAGAGGCAACATCCTTCTGAATGGACTGAAAACAACTTCATTTTGACAAGGTCATATGCGAGTCAGGGTAAAATAAAGCTCTTTCCGTGGCAAATTGAGCCTATTAATTCAATTGAGAAATATGACCGGATTATTTTCATATCCCCGACACAGACCGGGAAAAGTTTATTGACTGAGTGTATATTTGGGTGGATGATTGACCAGAACCCGATGAATGTCATGATTGTCTATTCGAAGGGCGATGTCGTGAAGGATGTTTTCGACGAACGCCTGAAACCGATGATTTTAGAGATTCCGACACTGCGGCAATATTGGGATAATGATTATGACAATTTAACGAAGCGCCGCATTAAGCTCAAGCACATGGTCGCGCGGGTAGCCGCGGCCGGTGTACGATCGGATATTGGTTCCTGGAATGCTGGCACTATTATCGGGGATGAAGTTGCTAAATGGCCAAGAAAGCAGTTTGATGCTGTTAAATTGCTTTCAGGACGTAAACATGCAAGCAGGATGATAGGCCGGGAAGTAAAGGAACTCTATTGTACGTCGCCAATAGACGAGCAGGATCGGTCCTATTCGCTGTCGCATGCGCCTGGAAGCATATTTCTTCAACCTCACTTTAAATGCCCGCATTGCGGGCTATATCAGGTATTGAGTGATTACAACATCAGGGAAAAGCCGAATCCAAAAGGAGAGCGGGACCATAACCCTGAGAGAATACGGGCAGAAAGTGCCGCATTTTATGACTGTGTGCACTGCAAGAAGGTAATCACCGAAGAGGCCCGGGTTCAGATGTCCGGATCAGTTATTTGGGCGGCAATTAATACGAAAACTGGCGAAACGTGTGAAAAAATCACACCAAAAGGAGAAATACTTGGCCGGAAGGAATCAAAAACAGTAATCTTTAACTGGAATCGCTTGGTCGACGTCACATGGACATTTTCAGAATGTCTCGCAAGTTACTTCGAAGCTATGCACTCACCCGAGGGGACCGCCCTTCAAGATTATCAAAACGAGGACATGGCGCGATGGGTAAAGACTTCAGCCCATAAACTCGTCGAGACATTTCTTCAAAAAAGGGCAAAACAATCAAAATACAGCCAATTTGGAACAGGTGCGTATGTACCTGATGAGGTAATGCTTTTACTGGTTGGCATGGATACTCAGGATGATGGGTTTTATTGGGTAGTGCGCGGATTCGGGAAAAACATGGAGTCTTGGCTCATAAGGGCAGATTTTTTTAAATGCGAGATGGACCAGGGGCAATACAATAACCCCGGGGAGGTTCACGATGCATTGATTAAAGAGTTAAATCGATGGCCCTATCAGAAAAGGGATGGGTCGACTCTACCACTGTTTTGGGGACTGATAGACCGCGGCGGGCATAGGGCGGATGATGTCGATTATATTTGTAGTCATTCGCCCTTTTTAAATCCATATATCGGATCGACAAGGAAGGACGGCCCGCTGATTCGTCGAAACGAAAAAGGGCTATACTTGGGGAATACTGAACAATTGAGCCGGACTGTCGATAAATGGATGAAATCTGACATATGGCATCTTCCGAAAGACATCCAATACGAATATTGCCAGCAGGTAACGAATCAATACGAGCAGGAATACACGGATACGCGCGGGAATACCAAAAAACGGTGGGTCACAATGGATGATCACGGCCAGCCTGACCATTTGCGCGATGCTGAAAACTTGATTGTTGGATCTTCGATTGCCATTGATTTGCAGGGGATGCTTTTCAGCGATGTCGGGCAGGAGGCGATAGAAAAGCACATCAGGAAGGAATCCGAGAACAAAAAACGTGGAACTGTTCATGAAGTTAACGACGATTCGGCATCATTTAACGGGCAAACTGTGGACGATTATTTAAAATCAGGAGGTTGGTCATGAGCAAAGGATATTCGCGCGGCGCGGTTGCCGATCGGCCGACGCGCTTTGAGCAGGAAACAATATCAGGCAGAGAGTGGTATCTGGAAATAGCCGATAAGTGCAATGTTCGAGATAGAACCGGGTGGAGGCTGGCGAGGATAATCGATTGCAGGAACGGCGAAATCGTATTGTTATGGGAAAGGAAATAGTGAAAAGTTATATGTCATTGATTTATATAGTAATTCAAATTTAGTTTTGACAGGATGGTGATTTTTATATATAATTTACCTAAATCGGTAACAATACCCGAACTAGGTAAATTATGGCATTTACATCCACAGACCTTGCCACAATAGAATCCGCAATACGCTCAATTCTCTCGAATCCCACAAAACAAGTCGAGGTCAACGGACGGTCGTATACGAAATACGATCTTCCAGACTTAATGAATCTCCGTGACCGAATTCAGGCCGAGGTAAATGCCGCAACTTATGGCGGGGCCGTTAAGGTAGCCTTTGAAAGGGTTACTGAATGATGGTATCGAAGTTCGGAGAACGCATACAATCGGCCTGCCTGTCTCTTGTTGGCAAAGACAGATATACCGCCGCGGCAAAGCGCCTTGAGGCGTGGTCTGACCATTACAGCAAAATGCGGCTTGGTCATTACAAGGGGGGGGACACTGGCCGTCTACAGGGTGATTGGGCGACAACATACGATACGCCGTATGGGAACCTGAAAAACAACCGGACGAATCTCATTGCCCGGTCAATCACCCTGATCGATAATAACCCGATTGTAAAGGGCCTGGTAGAAACGATTATCAGCGATGTTGTGAATACCGGCCTGAAACCGACTCCACGGGTTAAATTCGACAATGGCGATCTCGTAATTGGAATCAATAAACAACTTGCAAATGATTGGGAGCGGTACAATGACCAGTGGGATTCAACCGGGAAAGAATCATTTTACGAAATACAGAAAATGGTTCTTCGAGAAACAATAATTTCTGGCGGTGTACTGACAAATCGAATAAAGGATGACCGGGCAGAATCGCATCTCAATGTTGCGAATCAGGTTGTGTCAGTTCTACGGCTCGACACATCAAAGGACGCCGGGGCGCCGACGTATAGTGATAATCAAGCAGTAAGCCAGACAGTGCACGGAATCAATGTTGATAGCTCGGGACTACCGATCAGCTATTGGATAAAGGGTATAAATAATCCAGTATCCGCAAAAAATATGCATCAAATTTTCGTCCGCAATATGGCTGAGATGTATACCGGGGTTCCGTGGCTCGCGCCTTCCCTTCGGTGGCTCTGGGCGCAGGAAGAACTTATCAAGGACAAGCTCATTGCATCGAGAATTCAGGCAATGATAGGCATAATTTTCCCTGATAACATGATGGGAACATTGCTTGGTAATGATACGAATTCAAGCAATCAACTGCAATTTGAATCTGGCAAAGTGTATCATTATAATCCACAGTCGGGTGGCAAGCCTGAAATTCTTCAGGCTGATGACAGTGTGCAAACTGTATTGCAGCCCTTGATGCGTATATTGCTTCATGCAATAACGGTATCGCTTGGATGGTCATATCAGACGGTCACGCGGGATGTGAATGATGTTTCTTTTGCCTCGGCGAAAGTCAATACAAATAAAGATCGACAGTTCGCAAGTATGGGCCAGAAATGGCTTTCGAAAGATTATTGTCAAAAGGAATGGGAGTATTTCGTATTCAGAGAATTTCTTGAAAACAAAATCCCCGGGAAATCATTAATAGATTATTATGATGATCCCTGGCGATGGTCACAATGTCAATGGCGGGCTCCTGGATGGGATTTCATCGATCCGGCAAGGGAAGCACAGGCGGTACAGATTCTCCGCGAAAACAAACTCATGACTTTACAGGATTGGTACGGACAGCGTGGCATTGATTGGCGCGATGCTGTTGATCAGCTTGCAGTCGAGGATCAATATCTCAAAGAGAACAAAGTTGAAGTTAAAAGTGAACCGGTTCAGCAGGGAACGAATGATAATTCGAGGGAATACAGATAAAAACGAGTCAAAGATAGTCCTTTATAGCAAAGGGTTATCTGTTCCGCAAGAAATATGCATCAAAAACCATAAAAAAGGGAATTCTGATGCCAAAGAAAAAGCATGAACTGTTTCGCTCAAAGCCCGCACGCGGGCTCAAGGACAGCTTTCAAGCAATCGATAGGGAAAAGAATACCATTTTTGGCGCATCAATCGTTTCAGTCGGGGAACTGCTCGGGCATGATGTAAACGCCGATGAAACAACCGTCGATCAGGTTGTCGAACATGGCAATATGAGCAACCGCGGAATCAAAGCCCGGTTTGGGCATCCTATGATGTCGGCAAATGCGGAGGGTCGTTTCCTGGGGAGATTTGACAACTTTGTGCGCGACGGAGAAATTGCCCGTGCCGATCTTCATATCGCAAATGCCGCATTCAGTTCGCCCGAGGGAAATATTGGAACATATGTCATGGATCTTGCCGAAGAAGATCCGGATGCTTTCGGTGTTTCGATGGTTATCGATGGAGAGCGTGAACACCTGAAAGATGAGGATGGAAATCTTGTCAAAAATGATAAAGATGAAGTCCTTCGTCCGAATCTTCGTGTAAAAAAGATCTGGGCGTCTGATGTTGTCGATGATCCGGCGACCGGCGACGGGCTTTTTTCCCGTCCTGATTTCGCAAAGACTGTTCAACTTTCGGCCGGATTTACGGAACAGCTCGACAAGTTGGTTGATTCACCTGATGCGCCTGAAATCGCAAAGGCATTTCTTGAAAGGTATGCATCTGATCGCGGGAATAAATCTCTGCTTATAGATGGATTAAAAGGCCATTTTGATCGACTGATTACCGGAAAAGAAACGCAGGAAATAGAAGGTTTTGAATCCGGAAACAATGTAACACAATCATCTTTATCGGAGGGAGCGGAAATGCCCGAAGAAACCAAAACCCAGGAAACCGTCGCACACGAGAAGGAACTTCTCGAAGCTCGCACAGAGGCGGCAGCGGTTGAGCGGAAAAGGATAGAGACTGTCCAGAAGCTCGGCGCGAAAATGTCTATTTCGAAGGAATTGCGGAACAAGGCAATTACTGAGGGGTGGACAATCGAAAAAACGGCTGATGAATTTTCCGCAGCCGAAGTCCTCACCACCGCGCCCGCAGCCGAAGTTAAGGTTGTCGCTGATGGGATCGAAAAGCGGCGCGACGGCATGACAAAGGCGCTTTCTGTGAATTGTGGGATCGAAAACGACCCCGCAGTCAAAACAGAAGTGCGGAAATCCGAGTATTCAAATCTCGGCCTTCGCTCCTTTGCGTCAGAGTGTCTGAAAACCGCCGGTGTGCCGAATGTGCACATGATGAGTGGCGACGATCTTTATCACAATGTTATTCGCATGCAGTTCGACGGGAGCATGGCGCAGGGCACCGGTGATTTCACGAATGTCCTTGCGAATGTTGTGAATAAATCGATGGGAAAAGGATGGAACAATGCCCGGACAACGTATCAAATGTGGTGCGGGACCGGTCAGGCATCCGATTTCAAACAGTTCCGCATTGTTCGCCTGACGGATTTCTCCGATGTTGAAGAAATTCCCGAAGGAGAAGCACCGAAAAAAGGCGTCATGAGGGACACGTATGAGGCTGGCCGCCTGTTCACGATTGGGAAATCTTACACGCTCACTCGTCAGGCGATCACGAATGACGACATGAATGCCCTTACGCGCATACCTGAGAAGTTCACGGCAAGCGTCCGCCATTACATCAATCGTTATGTTTATGTAACGATACTGTATGGCACGAATTTTGCCGGGCCGACGCTTAATGAGGACAGTGCGGCGATGTTCAGTACTACTCGCACGAATCTCGCGGCAGGTGCCGGCGGAGCTCTTTCACAGTCAACGCTCGATGCTGGCTACGATGCATTTTTCAATTTTGCATCGCTATCCCAGGGCGATGATTCGAATACGCGATATCAGAATGTCGGGCCGCGGTATCTGCTCCATGCTCCGAAGGATTATCTCATTGTTGACCAGCTTCTCCGCTCGCCGTTTTATGCTGCATCCGGAGTTGATGGCTCGAACAGTGGATCGCAGCTCGTCAATCCCTATGGCCCGGGAAGCGGCAGGCAGGTTGAGCCGATTTCCGAGGTTCTTTTGCAGCATGTTGACTCGACATATGACACGCCCTTTTATCTTGCCGCTGATGCATCGGTTATTGATACCGTTCTCGTTTATACCCTGAATGGTAAAGACACGCCGGTAACTCGAAGCGAACCGTCAGCGGTTGGTGAAGCGCAGGGAATGAAGTGGGATGTCACGTATGATTTCGCCGCTGTCGCCGGTGATTGGCGCGGAATGTTCTGCAACAAGGGTGGAGCCTGATCGCAAGTTCACTGATTTAATCATTTTTTCATAAGGAGCATTTAATGGCTACCAGGAAAGCAACGCTTATCCAGAATATTGATAAGGCGGTGCAATGGACCTGGACGAACGCAACGGGATCGACGCTTGATGTAGGCGATCCTGTTGCCCTTTCTACCGTTGCCGGGAAGAGGATGGCGGGCATTGTTCTGAACAATTCAGACCGTGCATCTGCCGACGTTGCAAACGGTGAGACTGGCCAGGTTGCCATTCGCGGGCGATTCAAAGTCGCAAAGAGCACATCAACTGCCTTTGTTCAAGGCTCTGTGGTTTATTGGGACTATTCCGCAGATCAGGCGGACAGTTCAGCGACAGCAAGCACCGTCAACGATTTTGTTCTCGGTGAATGTGCAAAAGCTGCGGCAACGGCAGATTCTTTTGTCGAGCTTGATCTCAACGAAGGGCCTGATGCCTATTCGATGGGGTCCAGCTCGTCCAGCTCGTCCAGTTCGTCGTCCAGTTCGTCTACCTAATAAGGGGTAAATAATGGCAACAAGAAAAGCGACTCTTAGCAAAAACAACGATGTCGCAGATCAGTATACCTGGACGAATGCCACTGGAAGCACCGTGTCTGTCGGTGATGTGATTGGTATTTCTTTGATATCCGGAAGACGCCGGGCCGCGGTAATCCTTGGGAATGCAGATAATGCATCCGGGACTATCGCAAACGGTTCAGTCGGACAAATGCTTATCAGGGGACGGATAAGTGTTCAGAAAAACACATCGACAGCTTTCGTTAAGGGCGCTACCGTATATTGGGATTATTCTGCTAAACAAGCAGATAATCACGCAACGGCAGGTGCTCACAATGATTTTGTCATTGGTATGTGTTCGGATGATGCTGCGACATCAGATACTACTGTTGAGGTTGATTTGAACGAGGGAACACTGGCGTATTCGATGGGGTCAAGTAGCTCTTCGTCTTCGTCTTCGAGCAGTTCGACTTGATGGCCTGATTGAAGAAAGGAAATCGTATTTCGCAATGGGGCGGGGTTTAAAATGCCCCGCCATCATTGTATAAGGGGGACACATGACGCTGACACTTCAAGAAGATATGGAAAATGTTTTTCTCGAATCTGGTTTCGAAGAGGATATTGTGTATACGCCTGATGGCGAAAGCGCAAAAACAATATCCGCATTCGTTTTCAGAAATGGCTCTGTTGAATCAATGGGGCACCGCGGTGTCCGAACCGATGCCGGTGATCGTCGTTATAATACAGAAATATTGATTTCAACCGACGCAACGGCCGGTGTTGCAAACCCAAAAATCAATGTTGATACAGTGGCGCTTTCCGCGTCAATAGGGGCAACACCCTATACCTGGACTGTTGCCGGAATCATTCAATCAGACGCGGGTGCGCACAGCCTGGGACTAAAATGATAATCAGAGGAAAAATAAAAGGTGATAAAGAGGTCGTGAAGGCATTGAACAAGGCCCCGCATGTCTTTTTACGCTTTTTTCGTGCTTGGTTTTCTGATGAAAGGGCGCGATTCCTTGGTGGGAAAGATAGCCGCGGAAGGATCAAAAGGGGTTATCGTGACATTATTTCGAGAAAAAGGCGATGGAAACGCCAAGGCACATGGTCTTCCCAGGTGACAGGATTATTCAAGGGATATATCACAAAAGCCCAAAAACTCAATGACTTGAGAATGGAAGCCGGGGTTGGGCTTCATAATCCAAAAAAGATACATCAGGCATTGTATTTTCTTCAGAGCGGTGGAGGTCATACGAGTACGAAAGAAATGCCGATACCATTTTACAAGAATCTATCGAGAATAGGTATAAATAAGGGATTTTGGAAGGGGAAAGCGTTCAAGTGGATGATAGACAAGGGGCAGCTTGTCCGCCTGAAGCCTGGCGGTGTGGCGTTTTACTTTTTAAAAGAGAAAAGAAGAAAATCTGGAAAAAAAGTAGGATCATTCCCGAGAACGGCGCTTATGTTCATGGGCGTTCATTCAATGACGGCGAGAAGACAATTCATTAATCAATATGATTTTTACGGCCGCTGGGGGCGCATGCAGCCAGGCATTGCGATGCATGGCAGAGGTGTCGCTGATAGGGCTACGAAGGCCGTAGAGGCCGGGAGAATGAAGTAATGAGCGATTCCAAGGTTGAACTCATCACCGCGAATCTAAAGAGCGTTCTCGCCTCTCTCTCGACGTATGGCGGGAAGGTAGCTGCAGTTGAGCGCGAACGATTCATACTGAATATTAATGGTCGATATCCGTATGTCCAGCTTTGCGGTCCGGTTTGTGAAATTGAATCACAGACCTATAAAGTCGGGATGAATAGAATATACTACGAAACCCGGTATTTTATTAATGTGAACGACGAGGGTGTTGCCGCAAATACAGAAATTACATATCTGACCCGCAATGTTGCCTCTGATATAATAAAGCAGGTCCAGACAGACACGACGCAGGATGATAATGCATTGATTACCAAGGCAACTGATTTCGGGTATGATTTTTATATTGATGACAACAGTGCCGAATTTTTCATATATGTCGATTTTGAGATTACAGCACGAATCGACACATCAGATCCATATCTTAATGCATAAGGAGTGAAAAATGGAACGTTCACAAAGACTTTTTCTTTTCAAACGGCAAGCTGCCGAAGGAACACCAGAAACGTCGCTTGTAGCCAGCGATCTTTTCGAAGCCGATCCGGGTTCTGGAATTGAACCGGATGTGAGGGTTACGGAAATCGACCTGGTCGGCGGCGGGTATACGCAGGACGCGGCCGTGGTCGGACGGCAGCTTGCCAATACCACGCTCATTGCCCCGGTAAGAAATTTTGGAGCAAAAGACACCGAAATAATACCGGATTGGGTCAAGGCGATGCAATGCGCCAGGTTTGCCCTTACGAACAACAATGGCTATTATATTCTTCAGCCGAGCAATACAGCGACAACGGATGGGACGCTTTGGGAATATTCCGGCAACCTGTCTTCCAGTGGATCGATTCTCCGGAAAGTTGGAAACATCAAATTTGACTGGAAATTCACGTTTGATTTTTCAGGCGATTCACTTTGTCGGTGTGAGCTTACTGGAATGGGTCGGCAGACTGCGGCCCCGACAGCCGGGACACAGCCGACAGTATCAAAGAACAGAACCGCGGTCCCCGCCCTCACAGGCGTAACAATGCAGATAAACGGTTCATCGTCGTACCGGGTATTGACTCTTGAGCTTACCGGCAATCAAAGCATCGAGGCATCTACATTGCCGTCAGAGTCAAGCGGGGTCGGGAAAGCGTATGTCACGACCAGGAAGATCAAATTCACTTGTAAAGCATATGCTGAAGCCGTTGGAACGCTCGCGCCTGAAACGGCATTGTACGAAGCGACAACCGGGATCAATCGCATTCAATGGGGTTCGAGTGCGAATGTCTATTTCAATGTGGGATATGCGCAAATCACGAAGGTAACGCCGTCAGAGGAAAACGGTGTTCAGGCGTGGGACATTGAAGGAGTATGTCAGAGAAATGATCTCGTTATTCGAGTGCTCGGAGCGAATTCGTCCAGCAGTTCGTCGAGTTCAAGTTCTTCGAGTACCTGATTTTAACAATCAAATTTATGGGGGCATTTTATGATTCCATTAAGCAAGAACCAGCATTTCGAGTACAAGGATGAAAAAACCGGCATTATCTTTCTTTTCCGATATCTCACTGGCGAAAAGGCTGATGAGTGGGACAAGATCCAAAAGAACAATATTGTCGATGATTCATTGTTAAAGAAAGCGAGTAAGGCCGCAAATGCGAAAATCGGAAAGAGAAAGATCAGCATTTCAGAACGAGCAGAGATCGTTTCTGAAGAAATTGGAAAGCTCTCTCCCGATACTTCGGATAATAATTTTTCATTCTGTCGTGATATTGTTGATTTGTTTCTTGTTGGATGGAAAGGAAAAAATGTCCCTGATGTTCCAAAAGACTGCAAAATGTCCGAGTGTTTGAAATACGGGGATCTGGTTGAAATGGCGCGTATAATTACGGGCCAAATTCCGGAACTTACCGGAGTGGGGGTGACAGAAGCAAAAAACTGATAGCGGCGGCGGTCGTTTTATTTAAACGTCCTGCCGCCCTTATTTTTGATTGTCGAACATGCACTCTGAAGGATAAAAAGAACCGTGGATGCAAAAAACCGTTTAAGCGCAAAGCGATATGGTGGATCGATGAGTGCATTCGATGTAACGGCAAAGAAAAGCGGTGTGTGTGGTGTAAGGGTAGTGGTCGAATTCCTGTGCATCAATGTCCCCATGGTGCTGCGGATACCAGGCTGCTGCCCTTTTTCTTTGACTATCGAAAATTCGGAAAATGGCCTGATGGCGGGTCAAGACTTAAACAGTCTTTGAAATTGTGTGATGCATTTTCTGTTCTCGATTTTTATTTCAATAAGTATGAATCATTAATGGCAAAAGAAGCAGAGGCGAAGGCAAAACGTGGCCGCTAAAATCAAAGTACAACTCGCATTAGAGGATAAGCTCTCGAAAAATCTGAATAGAGCCACTGGCAAGATGCGTGGCTCCATTCAATCCCTTAAAAATAGCTTTAGAGAGCTTGCCACGGTTCAAAATGCAGTTGCAGTTGGGGCAATAATTTATGTGGCAAAAAGTTTTTTACAGGTTGCAGCAAATGCCGAAACATTTGGAGTGCAACTTGAAATGGTGTCAAAGTCCGCAGAAAAAGCTGGTAAAAATCTACAGATAATTAGAGACCTTGCCCGCACATCCCCGCTTGAAACAGAAGATGTAGTCAAATCGTATGTTCGTTTACGAGCGATAGGACTTGATCCGACAATAAAACAAATGAAGACACTTGGCGGTGTTGCTGTCTTATTCAACAAAGACCTCGCCGATGTGCTTGATTCATTTGTTGGATTAAATAAACGAACATTGCGCAGAATAGGTATCGATATTGATAGGACTGGATCAAAGGCAATAATTCAATCTGGAAAGATTCGCAAAACTGTCAATAAAGATACGGCATCAATCAGAAAAGCTCTTCTTGAAACATGGCACGAGAGATTTCCGAACGCACTGGAAAAGGCAGCTCATACGACAAAAGCGCAGATTGCTATAATGAAAAGTGCGCTTTGGGAACTTCAGGCAACCATCGGAAAGACACTTGTTCACGGATTTAAGTTGTATATAACGTCTATTGCGACAGGAATTGAAGAAATTGATAAGGCAATTACTAAGGTAATGAAAAAACTTTCTGGTGCAAATAAAGATGTTAATGCAGAGATGGAGGAATTTTTTAAACGTGAAAGAACGCGACTTCAGATTGAAAAAGCAAAGCTTGAATTATCTGGAAGATTAACCGACGAAGAGAAAAAGCGACTTGTATTTCTCGAAAAGCAGATTCCTAAAGTCACCGAAATGGTGAATAAATATACTGACGCAGTAAAAAAATCAAAAGTCAAGGAACTTGGCACCGGCGCTCTTGGCACATCCGAAGAAGAAGAACTAAAGAAAAAAGCGTTAAAAGAA
>Ga0307928_10003112_pt1 | contig 12694 bp, 28 predicted proteins | sample AceLakmetagen232_FD_201815 | JGI IMG/M metagenome (GOLD analysis project Ga0307928, IMG submission 201815) | Saline water microbial communities from Ace Lake, Antarctica - #232 | ecosystem: Environmental > Aquatic > Non-marine Saline and Alkaline > Saline | place: Antarctica: Ace Lake... | reverse complement strand
TGTGCTTGGTGATGATGGCTTCCATCTTTGCCACTTCGGGAGAACATCCAGCAGTCCTCCAATAAAGCCATTCGCCTAATTCAATGGCACACGCTCTCGCTTGGTCTTTCATCTCTCCTCCTCTGATTTAGAGTTCTTTCTGTTTCTCCAGCAACCCCGCTCTCCACAGGGCAGCGATGCGGTATTGATATACTTTATCAGGCTGTTTGTTTTCCATCGGTTCTCTCCTCCTTGATAGATAACTGCAACTTCATCTTTATTCTTTCAGACCGCCGCCAATACTGCTCCCTATTCCCGAAATAACAGCCATCGTATTCGCTCTCATCTACGAGAGTCAGCAGATGGTTACATTCTGGTATAGTTAATCTCACTTCTATCATCTCTCCTCCTTATCAGCAAGAACACAGCTACTCTTCTGGCAGTATTTCCCGGTTATCGAGCAGCGGTGGGGCTGATAGATCAGCGTGCCGTCCTTGGAACACTGATTGATCTGGTCTTTGTAGGTCATCTCATGCCTCCTTCTTAAATGGGATTAGCTGATTTGGTTACAGACATTTTAGGTAGAACCCTGCAAGTATTTTTAATCCTGTTGCATATTCCTACCCCAAATTGGCTCGGTACTGCTAACTGAGCCAGTGGATAATTGCTGGTAATGACTAACTGTTTTTCGTGCCGATAAAGCGTATCCACAATTCCAAAAAGTTTTTCTCGATAGAACTCCGAAGGTTTGGTCTTTCCCATATCATCAATGAACAGCGCCTTAATCCTTCCGCTTAGAATCTTCCCAACACTGACAAACGGCAAGTATTCCCTGTCAGTTGAAGCTTTTCTAAGGTCTTCTTTTAGCTCAACTTCAGAGATCCAGACATATCCCCTCGCTAACTTCCAGTAACAAAGAATTTCATATAACAACGCTGCGATATGAGTCTTGCCAGAACCATAATTGCCGTGTATGAAGTAACTGCCATTAGGATTATCGCCTATTTCTTTAAGTGCCTGTGACTGTGATGGACTGTGTGACTTTATCGGTTCCCTCAAGTGTCCATAAAATTTAGTTCCAAGACGATTACTCAACATTTTCTCGACATATTCCCATCCTCTGTCCTTGGCGGATTTATCGTATGCCTGAAGAATCTCTTCTTTTTTACTGAAGATATTATTTGAAAATTCGTTCGGCTTCTGCATTGTCTGTAGCATCCTTTCCTGAGAATTGTTCAGGGGGCTTGTAGTCAATATCATCCTTCCAATTATGATTAAACCAAGTAGACCCGTGCTTGACGTGTTGTTCTTCTGTTTTCATTCGCTTAATCTCAGCGATATAATTATTCATAGCCTTGTTTATATTGATTAAGTCTTCGGGAGTTCTTACTTGGGTTGTAAAATGAACATAAGCCCTGTCTTTTCCCTTTTTTCTGGGGTATTTTTTCCACAATTTCTCGAACTCTTTCTTTTTAGCTTTATCCTCTTCTTTATCCTTATCCTTATCCTTAGGGGCTTGCAAGCCCCTTATATGCTCTTCACAAGGGGCTTGTATTTTATATCTTTTGAGTATTTGCACAACCGAAAAATGTACTTTATTAGATGGATTAAGTGTCCCATATTGGAAAAATACAAAGGAAGGAATAAACCATTTATTTTCATCTGGAACCTGCTTAACCTTGTCTTGGAATATAAACAATAATTCTTCTTGGTTTAACTCTACCCCTAACTGAAAAGAAGCAAGGTCTATATCGACATCCCATAGTCCAGCGTGGTCACATTTTCCCATAAGGTAAACCCAAAACAACTTATGTTCCGGCTTGAGAAGCCTAATCCACCGTTTATTCCACATTTCTGTATCGAAGAATCGCTTACTCAAGTGTGCCTCCGTTTTCCACATACTCATGCACCCATTCTCCTAATACCATCTTCTGCATATCTGGCTTGCTAAGAAAAAGATTTAATCCTACTGCAATTAACTCTGGTTTATAGAAAAAGTTTCTATCTATCAGTCCTTGAGAAATTTCTTCTAAGTCAACAGTGTCAAAAGCAGACTTGTTTAATAAAGTTAATAAATCCCTTTCTGTATCGTGCCTATTAAGATGCTCATTTTCATGACATCCTTCGCAGAACGTTACTAAACATTCATCGGAATAGTCCCAAGGGTCTTTTCCCTTTTCATACCAGCGATGGTGGACATTTAGGGTTCTTTCTTTAGTCCCACAACATTGACAAGACCAATCATCTCTCTCCAGTATCTCGAGTCGGCGTTTTTTCCAACGGGGGTCTTTGAACTTTTCGCTATACTTACTCATCTTTCACCCCTTCTTAATTTTTCCATACAATAACACAACCAAGTTCAAAAAGCAAGAACTATTTTCAATCATCCTATTCAGACTCAAAACAAGACAGTCCAGATAGACCTAAAATAAGCTGATAGACGAATGAGGATGGTCCTACAAGCAACTTTTATCCAAAAGTAGTGCCATTATGCCAGTTCCTCTTCTTCGGGTGGCGTAGCCCCTTCTTTTTCCTCAGCGATTTTACTGAGATGGTTGAACAATTCCGTTTCTCTGCCCCGAAATTCTTTCTTCAGTTTATCTATTTCTTTAGGGTCAGTTATTCCAGCGATTTCAAATCCAGAGTCAACGACTCCAGAGACCGTTTTTTTGATCTGGTCTTCTTCAAAAGTCTTGATTGCTTTCTTCAAGTTTTTTTCTGGAGGGCCATTTTTATATCTTTCTGGATTATCGTCCGGGGGAAGATTATGGTGATCTGTCGGGAGATCAAACTTTGGGGGAACTGGTTCTGTTTTGTCAGAAGATGGTATATCTTTTTCTGACACTTTCTCTTCTTCAGGGTGAAGTTTCCCTTGAAGCAGTTTCATCCGGTCTTCGGGGCTGGTCGGCGGGATACCGGACTCTCTTAGTCCAGTTGTGTCGTAATCATGCTGAAGTAACTTGTGGAGTAGGTTTGCTTTCGGCCCACTTAGGGGAAGTCGTTTGGAATGACGATGTTCAACTGTTTTCTTTCCCATCTCCGCATAGTTTTTACTCCAAATTATTCCAGAAGACATCTTGCTTACAGCCCTAACTTTGTCCACTTCTGCTTTTGTCATATACTCGATATGTTTTACTGAAGAATGCTCATAGTGTGCAACAGAATAAAATCCTACAATATCTTTTTCTTCTCTGCTTGCAGTCGGGTTTACTAGATGGTGTATAGTAGGGTTAGTTCCTTGTTCGATTAAAAATTCATCACCCTTATAGACAACTACCGTTTCAATCATAGTAACATCGGAGTTTTCAATTATTAGTCTATTCTTGCCGCCAAACTCTATAATTAACTGACATTTCATCCCATGAATATCTTTGTCAAAGAACGGGACTAACGACGCATCTCTGGAAGCAGGATTCAATGATAATCCAAATTCACACGCCCTCTTGACCGACAGCAAGACGGACAACCCGGTACATTTAAGTATCTTTGGTTGCCGTATCGCCGCTTCAAGTGCCGTAGACTCTAATAACGCCCAAGTAATATTACTATCTGGGGGAATAAGTTTCTTGAGATTCTTCTCATTTGCCAATAGCAGGTTCTTAAAGGCAGGGTGAGTCTGAACCGGCATATTTAATGGCCTATCATACTTGACCAGCTTTTGATCTTTTTTTTCCACTACTTCAAGTTCTTCGTTCTTCTCTGTCATTGTTTGCTCCTATTTTTTCTCCACTGAAAAATTTTATAATTTCATAAAACTTCCTCTGCCCATACTCAGTAATTTCAAATCGTCTATTATTAGGATCATTGGTATCAGGGGAATACAAGTAGCCCTTTTCCGCTAATTCATAAGCATAATCCAGTCTAACCGGAATATGCTCAAGTTGGTCATAGTCATCACCCCCACAGCAGGAATAATGCTGTAATATTGATAAATGTAATGGTGTCATATCATCCTCCTATAGCCTTCAATTCTTCTATGTACTTAGAAACAAGAACTTCTGTTGCGGAGTGGTCTACAAAAACGCTAATTTTCCCTCTCCCCTCAAATTCTCTCTTAGCGTTCTCAACACTTACGGGGTTTCCTCCGCCAATTAGGTCGCACAATGTTCTTGCATGTTTATGGCTTCCACCAACTACCCACACCGCTTTACCATTCTCAAGTGCTCTCCCCGCTTTGTCAATCATTCTTGACGTTCTCCCAGACCCTCTATGTTCGTTTGCAAATTTTAATCGTGTTTCTAATTCTCTTATTATTCCATTTCTCATATCATCCTCCTAAGTTGACGAAAGTTCCATGCCAGCATAGCTCGGTAATACCAACGGTCTTAACCCTGGATTATAACCGGGCCATTTTCCTGTTTTATTACATTCAAGCAATCGGTCTAGTGCATACTCATACTGGGTTCTGCCACAAGTTAATTCGTCGTTAAGAACTTCATCGTGTGCAGGAAGATATGGAGGGTCTTTCTCTAATGACAAAAGAATAGGATTAGAAATAGTATTATCCGAAACCTGAGTTAGTCCATCAAAATATAAGCTGGCTTGGAAATGATAGCCATACCGATATGCTTGTGCCCCGAAAATTCTGACAGCGGCATTTTTAGTTGTTTTTAAGTCTGCCAATACACCAGCGGAAGAAACCCACATATCAATACGAGCTTTCATTGTCAACCCGGTTTTCTCATCATTCCAGACAATAGAAACCTCTTTCTCTGAAGATTCCAAAATGTCCTTAATAAATGGGTCAGCATAAGCCGAATCACGAAGCCTCTGACATAGTTCGTATTGTTTAGAAGATAGCAGGACAAGTCCAGTTGATTTCTGTTCTTTAACATACTCTTTACAAACAGCAGCACCCGCACTCCATTTCTTTTCTTCTCCCTTTGTATTGGTATAAGTTTCAGGAAGAGTAGCGAATGTTTTGTCAAATAACTCTGGTTCCAATACAGCGGTATGAGTAGCGTGTCCGACTAAGAAATGTTCTTTATCCTTTTCGGAATGAGTTACCGCATAATGATAATGAGCGGGGGTTCGATCAAACAAGACCCATAAATTACTTTGTCTAACAAACGGCCACGAATCATATTCCTCATAAGGCACACCGGGAAAGATTCCTGTTACTACATTGTCCTTCTCTTGTGGTGGGCCGACTAACTTGATCTCTTTTTCTTCCATTTCTCTCCTTGTTATATATATCACTTAATTGACTTCTGCTATTCCATCTTGCCCAATTGCTGAACTATATGAAGAGCAAGCATCATATAGTCTTCGACTTGCTGTTCTGTGGGGGAATCACTACCAAAATCATGTATTGCTTGAAGTGTGTCACAACCAGAGCAAGAACCATAAGCAACCTTAACATACCAATAATCTCCGGGCTGATACCCCTTTGACGCAATAACAAATACTAATATTCCTTGATAGTCTCCGTCATCTATCCGATGAATCCTCTCTGGGTCAGGGCAGCCATAGTCAGAATCGCTTTCCAAGAAAGACACTACTATCTTGACTATTTCAGCATAGTCATCGGGGTGTTTTCCTCTAAATACGCTTTCTATTTTTTCTTTGTTTTGAATAAACTGATCTACAAATTTTTTAATCATAGCGTCCTCCTTTTTATTCCCTTTATTATCCTTAAAGTGGTATAAATATATCGTTGTTAGTAGCAGCAACCTTGACATTTACTGCTAACTGTTTCTTCCTTAATTCGACAGGAGTAGCGTTCGGAATACCGGAATGTTCAATGTACTCTTCCGCATTAACAACGTGAACAAAACTGCCAGCAGGGGCTAATCCCGCCCGCATAACACGCCGAGTATGATTAGTGTGACCGTGACCATATCCAATATATTTAGGGTTGAACGCTCCTACTTTAGATACGACTTCTTTTGTGAAAGTGGAAAAGCACCCTCCTAACAAACGTGAGTATAGAACCGTGATTCCATTGATAGTTTCATTCGGTCTTAAAGGAACCCGCTGTTTGGGAGTCAAGAAATTAAAGTGGTGTATTCCAAAGGCTTTTATTGCGTCCACGTACAATTTAAATACGCCCGATTTAAAGATATGAACATCGTCCTCTACGATAAAGAAGTAATCGTAGTCTTGGAACCTCCGTAGTATAGCATTTTTGACATGGCAAATCCCCTTGTTCTCTTGAAAGTGAAACTCGTAATTGTTCTCAATCACCCACGGCAAAGTGCCGTCAATAGATCCGTCAATAGAGATATATAGGTCATACGGAAGTTCGCAGTAGCCCTCTATTTCGTCTACTAACCGTTTCAGGCTTTCGAGGCGATTGTAAGTTGGTATTCCTATTCCTATCTTCATTAGGGGGTATCCTTAAAAGAGTTATAGATTACTTTGTAGGAATGATTGGAGTCCTTCCGAAGTACTGTTGCCCCACACACGCTACATTTATAGAACAAGTAGTCGCCAATACTGAAAGACCACTCCGTTTCTAAAACTCTATCACAGTTATCGCAAATTAAATTCATTGTTTCATTCCTCCCTAACACCAGCTTTTGTGTTTTTCTTCTACTGTTTCATCCCCATCATATTCAGCTATCTCCCATTCTATTCCATCGGGGATTTTAACTATCTTTAACTCGGCACATCTTCCATTCGCACTTGATTTTAATTCTTTGACCACCCTAACCAATATAGGATCATTTCTCTCAATGTCCATTGGGGAAAAATAAGAACCGTCATCGTATTTGCCATTTTTTAAGGGAGTTTTGGAATAATTAACCAAAAATGAATTTCCCTCTGTATACGGTTCAAATTCATCAAAAACAAGACTCCCATTGGCATCTCGTTTATTTATAAATGGATATAGTTTAAAGCCACTAAGTTCGGCATACTTTATTACGGCTTTGTGGCTTAACCCGAATCCCCCAAAGCAATTATTTATTACTATTTTCATTCTATCCTTCCTTCGGGTTTCCCCTTTAAACTTCGTTTACTCCAAGTGCTTCCAGTTTCTCTTCTATCTCTCTCGGGTTGGAGTCTTTTAAAGATTCTACGGTTTTATCTACGAGTTCTAAGTGAGACAATATAGCTTTAAGTCGTTTTCGTTGATTTCTCCGTTCTTTTATCAGTGAAGATATTTCTTCTCCTATCTTTTCTATTTGAACCAGTTTATCTTTGACTTCTCTCTCGGTTCGAGTCAATTCCTCTCTTATTGCATCATTCTCCAAGATTATCGCTTGGCGACGATAAAGTTCCTTTGTTAGCTTTTCGATCTTCTTTTCCTTCGCTTTCTTTCTCATCCTATTCTCCCTTAATGATTCAGAATGGTTCAATTTTATCAAATATTCCCTTCCTTGTAATTCTAATCATACCGGGTCTCGGAGTATTGGTAATCCCGTCAACAGGAAAAGTAGAACCATCTTTAAATTCAAGAATAGTTTTCCCCGAATCTAGTAGACTTTCTGGCAGGTAGGATACTTTTACTAAATATCCTTGTTTAATAATTCTAGGTTCTTGAAATACCCCAAAAAATAGGACTAAAAGCACAGCGATTGCGATTGCTATTGCAACTCCTATAGGAACAATAAAATCGTCCATCATTCACCCTCCTGTTATAATTTAAAAAACTGACCCCACTATACACCAAGCATTACGACAAGCCAAGAAAAACATCAACTTTCTTTAACCATCTTCACTATCTCGGTAGATGAAACCCCCGAAGTATGGGGAAGATAGGCTACTGGAACTCCGCATCCTTCTCCGCTATAAGTTTCGGGAGTCCAATCATCTCCCACAAATAACACGTCAGGCTTATGCTTCTCTATGAGTTCCTTTTTGTCAATTATTAGCGATTGAATATCAATATCATCAACGAATTTAATTGACCCTACGATACATCCCCTATTAAAGAGAGAAATAATTGGCTCTTTCTTTTTATGTGCGTACACATATTCATCATCACTTATGCAAACTATTAACTTTTCGCATTGTGCTTTAGCATTTTTTAATAACTGCAAATGTCCGATATGAAACAGATCAAATACACCAAAAGTCATACCCACTTTATATTTGGCAGTCATAATTATATACCCTGCATCCTGGGCGACTTAAATTATAAAACTTCTTATGTGGCGTTCGCCAATCGCCGTATTTATGTTTTAGAAATGTGTCAAAATCTTTCGGGATAGAAAATGTTCTTCCATAAAATTCTACCTGTCCCAGTTCTTCCAATAAAAGTGCGGGATGAATCAAGGCATAATCGTTTGCATGAGACGGGCAGAACCGATCTTTGTCCTTCTTTGTCCACGCAACAAAGTCGCCGTGTTCTCCATATTTATAAAACTTGATACAATACGGAGTTCCGTCCCACGGTGCTTTGTGCCGGTGGTCAACAAATTCAAACCGGATGTCATTAGCAAGGAATTTATCTCGTATCTCAAATGCTCTGGGTTTAAAATCTTCCATCAAGCAACCAAGGTCTATGTCTCTATCTATCTCTATAAATTTCTTTTCCCTGATAGCCCCTAAGAGCGTTCCGCCATATAAAAAATAAGAGAAGTCAAGTTCTTCTAAACAATCAGCAACTTCAAATAACAGTTTCTTGGCTTTTAGTTCATCCATTTGATTATTTTCCTTTGTGTAATCCTTTCATTAATCCTCTCCAGGTATCGCCCAGAACATCCCAACTAAATTTTCTTTCTATTCTTCGTCTCGCTTCTAAAGATTTCTTGCTTATATTCTGGTTAAAAACTGAAGCCATCTTTTTAATAAGAGACTTTTCGCTGACTATAGCTCCCTTTATTTCCTTATTAGGGGACGGAGTAACAAATTCTTTATCGACTTCAACCAACATATCAGGATCATCAACGTATTCATTCATAGGAGGATAGTTTGTAGTGATTGTAGGTAGTCCACAGGCCATACTTTCTGGGATAGTCAGTCCTACTCCCTCGAATTTGCTGGGCTGGATTGCTACATCGCCATCTTCATAAAGAACATTTTTATCAGACGTGTTTGTTATGCGAAATTTAATACGACTGTCATGGTCGATTAACTCGGATACTTCTGGGAATTGCCCTTGTGGTATCTGGCTATTGATAATTAGTTTTGCGTCAATAGCTGTTTTGTAAAATGCCCTGACTACTTCATTTGTTCCCTTGCGGAAGTTTACGCCACCAAACCCAGCATTGTGCAAAAAATTCCTACATATAGTTCTTCTCTTAAATTCAAAATCGTGTATGTCAATAGGATACTGAGCATAGGCACAAATATCAGACTCAATCTTAGAGAACCAGTCATAAGATTGTTTTGTCGGGCAAATTATCAAGTTTGTATTCTTAATAACTCCCTGCCAAAAAGGTGACTTTCGATTAAATCTCTCTATCATGGGTATTAAAATAGTTTTAACCCCATAAGAATGTGCTATCTTGAAAGTTTCTACGCTGAACGGAGTTTCAACCGCAAAGAAAATATCTGGACTAACATTATCAAAAAAGTCTGACAACACCGTAGCAGAAGGGGGATTTTCTGTTTTCCCCCAGCACCAAGTAGCCCACACATCATTGACAACTCTGGGGGAATAATCCACCATTAAATAGTTAGTGCTATTTACATTCTGAGCGATGGTATGAGAGATTACAGATATGCCTTGATTAGTGGCGTATGATATAAATGCTATTTTCATTGTGCTACCACCAACCAAAATGCTTTAATTATTTCTTTAATAGATATTAGGTTATCGCCAAATAACTTCCTAATATCTTCCTCTGTATATAATCGAATATGTCCGGGGTCATCTACCGCTTTACTTGGGGTGGTGACAACAACTTGTTCTTTCGCTACCCGCAACAGTTCCGATACTAAGGTCTTGTCATCTGGAACGTGTTCTATGACCTCACTACAAACAACGCTATCAAAATGATTATCGGCAAATGGCAAGGTCAAGCTGTCATAATAATAAAAGTTGAATTGCGGAAAGTGTTCTCTGGCATAGTCTATCCCAATTAATGATTTATCGCAACCGACCCATTCCCCGCTAAAGAAGTTATTCATGTGAAAAACGCTATGTCCCGCACCACAACCAACATCAAGTAATTTAGTTCCAGATAATTTTCCACATATTGATTGGAACCTTTCTTGGTGCTTCGGCCAGACTAAATGTTCAAATGTCCGGTGCGGAATCCAGTGAGTCTCAATGTAATCTTTTGCTGTTAGTTCAGGCATTTTAGCTCCTCTTTTTAGTAGAAGGCTTTTTCTCTAACCGAAGGGTTCTTTTTGTCGTTGGCTGAGTTTCCACCAATACAAGATTAAGGTGATCTAGTAATAGCGGAAGAGGTCTCACATTTATTGTATTTCTATAGTTCCGATCCCAATTTTCATCGTCTCTTTCAATAAGACCGCTCCTTAATAACTCTCCAGTCAACTCACTTATCTGTTCCTTGAGTTTCCCTGTCTCGTCGGTGAGTTCCGCAAAACGCCGATTACTACCAATGCAAGAACTAATCAAAACAGATACAGGAACTACAAAAATGAAAATGCCAATTAAAATATGTAATGTAGCCATTATCTTTCCTCCTTTTCTATGGTTACAAGCATTTAACAACGCCCCAGATGATAACCATTATCAATAAGAGAGCAATTACAATAGAGAGTAAGCGAGCTTCAGCGTCCTTTTTCTCGATTGATTTCCAGAAATCTTCGGGTTTAGTGATGCGGTGGTGAAGGGGGTGAAACCGATATTTCCTACAATTCCTTCCACTCCAAAATTTCATTGATTCCTCCTTAATTAGATTGCTTCTGTAAATTATCAAGAGATTCGTTGTCGTTTAATTGATTTAACTGTAAAAGCCATAGCACATCGTTGATCTCATAGTCTCCAGTTTGTATTCCCATAAACAAACAGTCTTTACAAATCCGTGGTTGTTTAATCCCGTCAATTCTAACAGACTGACATAATCCTTTTTCAAGGCCACATTTGGCACATACCGCAACATCTTCACTCATTTCATTTTCCTCCATCCAACTTTAAGTATTCCATAGTTACCGCTTCCTGTGTGGTTTCTACTATGACAGACGAGGCTTAATTCATCACCATAAGTAAAGAGTCTAAATTCGTCCAATTCGTGTGATTCTTTACAGCCTTTGCAGTAATGGAATAACTTACCATCCTCCAATACTACTTCGATCTTGAACTTCTTTTTCACTTCATTTTCCTCCATTCATACTTTGCAAAGACACCAAACTTAGATGATAATACTTCGGGGAACTTCTGGACATTGAGTATTTTACCAGACTGGAGGACTAAAGACGCTTCTCTTGCGTATTTTATAGCAGACTTTTCATCCTTTGCCCCGACTAAAATAGCGACAAAAGCAAACTTTCCTTCTCCCTTGACTTCATAGACAAAGAATGCTTCTTTAGGTAATGATAGTTTTGGAGAAGGGCGATTATCCAAGTCTTTCGTGGCAACTGGCGGTGAACTTTTGAACAAACTCATATTATCCCCCTTAGTTTTACGGTGTCAATGGGATATCCACAGGCAGAACATCGGTAGAATTTCTTACTGAACTTTGCTCCGCAGATAGGGCAACGGTAAATCTTTTTCTTCTTTCCTTTCTTCATTGGTACTCCTGATAAGACCGACCGACCGACACTACCGCACAAATGCTGGCTAACATCCTAAACGATAGTGTCGGGCTGGGAAAGGTCGTCATCTGATTCCAGCGTTTGCCTCCAAGTTACGCTTGCCAACTGCTTTACCTTGGAAGCCATTATTCATTTTTGCTTCTGATAAAAATGTTAGGGGCGTGTTCCGTCCACCAAAGGCTACTGAAGAGGCATCCATCATGCCCCAGACGCTCTGGCCGTCGCCGTATTGCTTCCTGAGCTTTTTAAGCCGGTTCCTTTGTAGCCACCGCCCCTAACAAATTCTTTCTTCATTTATAGTCCTAGCGTGTTATAGGGTATCGTATTATTGCCCAAATGACTATGATACAACAGTGAATTATGGGCTTTCAGTTCTCTGCGGAGTCTTTGCCCTTGGTCAGTTTTGCCAAACTCTTTCCATTCTTTTATAAGCCTTCCCCTCCAATGACGTTCTTTGTCTGTCATTTTCCAACTCCCTATTCGCAGTCAAGGAACTCTATCTTCGCCGGTCGGCCAGAAAGATGAATGTATTCTAGTTGGACGGCACAAGACTTTATCATCTTGCCAGCAGAATTATTCATCTCTGCGGCAACCTTGTCATCAATCGTTCCATCTTTAAGCCCAAAGAATACCGAAGCTAACTCTTCCCTCAATTCTTTTATATCCTTCATCATTTCCTCCTTCCTTGAGTGCTTTTCGCACCTTGTTATTAAAATACCTTGCCCTTATTAACTCAACCGGAACTTCGTTGCTTGGAATACTGTGGCGATGAGCAATATGATACTTTATATTATTGTATTTTCTCTGCCTCCGTTTCTTTAACCTAAGTAAAAGTTTGATTTTTGCTGTTTCTGCTTCTATCTTCCTGCCAGCCTCATCCCACTCAACCTTATTAGCTCTTTTTACTTCGACCATATATTGTTTGATACACTCTGTCTTGCCACAAAAAGGCTTCGCCCAAGCTCCCCCAAATCCAAACGAATCAAACTTTCCCTTCTCAACAATCGAGTCGCCACAAAAAGAACAAATTGCTCTCAACCTTTTCTCCTTTTTTCATCTTGCGACCACTATACTACCGATAAGAAAATAAGTCAAGAAAAAT
>Ga0307928_10003111_pt1 | contig 12695 bp, 21 predicted proteins | sample AceLakmetagen232_FD_201815 | JGI IMG/M metagenome (GOLD analysis project Ga0307928, IMG submission 201815) | Saline water microbial communities from Ace Lake, Antarctica - #232 | ecosystem: Environmental > Aquatic > Non-marine Saline and Alkaline > Saline | place: Antarctica: Ace Lake... | reverse complement strand
AGTATAATCTTATTAATGAAGAAACTAGACACGAATGGCTTCAATCTAGTAATATTGTATCCATATTAAAATTTCCCGTCTTTTTAAACTCTTCAATTGTATTCAATCCAATAAATTCCATTCGCATTCTTCTCTCTTCCATTCTTTCTTTAAGACCACTATTTCTTTTTTCATTTTTTATCATTTTAAGAAGATTTTTATAATCTATTCTTTTTGATACTGCGTATCTTACAGCAGAATCTTCATCATTCATCATATTAGGAAGTTCTTTCAAATCAATTCTCGATGCTACAGTTTCTCTTGTAAGATAAAGTTCATCTTTCATCATCATTTTTAAACCAATTTGATCAACTCTTTGTACTATAACCGCTTTAATCGTTCCAAGCCATGAAGGTTTCATTTTAAGCAATTTTTGTAATTCATCTTGACTCAATCTTTTGGCAATAGCATTCATAGTATCCGCTTTTCGTTCTTGAACTCCTTCGGCAACATCTTTCAACATTTTTGATAAATCTTCTTCCTTTGGTTTTTCCTTAGTTTTTTCCTTTTTCTTTTCCTTTACCATATCGTTTAATCTTTTTTGTTCATCTACAGGTAATGATTTAAACAAAACCATATGTTCTGTTTCTGGATGCTTAAATTTCCTTCCTTCCCACCATTTTGCCACAACATCAAGAATTGCAATTTTAACAGATTTTTCAATATCTTTTTCAGATAAAACCTTCTTATCTTTTTCCAATCTTTTATATATAACTATTTTTATCCAATCTGAATTTTCATCAGTATTGTCAGGTTCGATAATACTTATCATTCATCCTCCAATTTTTGTCTAATTTTATCAATTCTTTCCTTTATTTCCAAATCTCCTTCATAAGTACCAGTACCATAAAAAGTACAATCCAAACCTTTTGGTACTATCTTAACCCAATCCGGTATTAATGATAACAAAAGTAACAAATCTTCTTTTAATACTATCATAATATCCTCCTCAATTAAAATAGGACTTTTTCCATCAACAGGAAAACAATAAACACAACAATTCTCTCTGCTTTTTATTTGTGGTTGCAATCGACTACATTTTGGGCATCTAAAATACATCTGTAATCAAAAATTCTCCTTTTTAACCATGTACGGAGGGGTGGGGATCTGATTTTTTGGAGGCGAATAACTCCCTCCTATTGTTGGAACTTGTTTTGGGCTTGGCTTTCTCCTATAGTATAAGCATAAAAATAAAATCATTCCACTAACTGACAAACAAGCAATGTTTGTAATTATTATACAAATACTCGATAAATAAAAACCATACCACAACCAATTAAGTTGACAAAAAACTATTGCAAAATATAATATCAAACTAATATCTCCGCTAGTTCCCCGTTTAAGCAATCTTACTGCTTGTGGAATTCCTGCCGCTGGAATCATCATCCCAACCATAGACATCCATATTTCTATCCAGATATTCATTTTTTCACTTTAAACAAAGGTTTGCCCTGTTTAGTTCCAGACAATTCTAATTCCCTCAAATTAATCTTTTCAACGCCTGGAGGCCATTTGATAGAAACAGTACTACCACTTATATCTACTATTTCTCCATTGTTTGAAAATCCTTCTCTTATAATAAAATCGGTCCGGGAAGGTTTTAAATATTTTGCTTTAACTTTTTCATTCTGTTTTTCCACACGCTATCTCCTCTATGTTTACTATGCCTCGTTTCTTTGCTACCTTCACTAATTCATATTTTAAAATACCATTTTTAATCTTTTGCCATGTTTCATAAGAATAAGGACCATCTGGCAAATCATTGCCTCTTGTCCAATCTTCGCCCGCTCTGGGTTTTCTACAACTAACCACACAACCTAAATAGCCATTGTTTCCTTTTCTCCACGCTACTGTTATTTTATATTTATTATCATGTGTATAAATATAAAACTGTTCTCTAAAGCTATCTGAAACTTCTTTATCTTCTTCGTTCTTATACTGAACATAACATTCTTTATCATGAACAATCTCTTTCAACCAATTTTTGTAATCAAACTTCTTTGCTCTTTTGATCATAATATAACTCCTTTTTTCTATACCGCAAGAATTAGCGGATTAATTAACACTCAAATAGGTAGCAAAGAAACGAGGCATAATAAACATAGAGGAGATAGATTTAATTTCTAATGGATGATCTGACCAGCTATATTGACTATTAAATGTAAACCAAATAGATTTATATTGTTTCTCTTGTTTGTACGGTTTCCTTTTACAAACTGAAAGACTATTCGGACAATAACACCAATCCATTACAACCCATCGATTGTCTGATTCTCTCAAATACAAAGGCCATGCATGTCCTCCTGTCTCCGCAGATTTCCCCGCCCGAACTAATCCCGCAGCAACTTTGCATCTATATTGAGGAATTCCAGCATTAAGAAATAAACTTATTAAAAGAATCGCACCATCTTCACAATCCCCAGTTTTTAATTGTATTGTTTCAGATGGAAACTGCCAGAATTCTGTAAACCCAGAACTTCTTTCATCAGAAACATATTTCAACCAAGATATGCTTTTCCAAATTGAAAATACTTTTTCATCATTTGATTTTGTCAATTTAACATTTTTTAAATAATTCTTGAGAATATAATTATCTTTACAAATGAATTGTCTTACGTCATATTGTATTTTTTTTCTTTTCTTTGGAAAATATCTTCCGCCATACAATACACTGTTTTTAGCAAACTTACTATTATAATATGAAGAATTAGTTGACATATTCTTTTCCTTACACAAACATCATCCAGTTATCTCGCAATCTTATCAATATATCCAGTTTTGATGAGTTTATAAAATTTGCTTCAGATATTTTAATAAATTTCTCTTCAATTTCCTTGTATTTTTTATTACTAGTTGGTCTTTTGGACTGTAAAAATTTTAAGATAGAATTATCAAGTATAACTAAATTTCTAAAACCAAGATTTCTTAAAAAATGGGTAGCAGTCTTCATCCCCAAACCTCCAATAAACTTTACTAACAAATCTCTTAACTCGGAAGAGGATTTTTTTTCCATTTCTAGAATACGCAAAATTAAATCAAAATCTTTCTTTGCGGATAGTAATCTTTTTACTTTATTTTTTGGTGAAAAAGTTTTATCTTTCAAAATTGGAATTAACATGTGATCTTCATAATTAGTATTATAAAAATCTAAATTCCTTAATATATTAACAACTTTGAAAGTTTTAAACTGTGAAGTTTGTGAAACACAAATACAAAAACATAAGATATAAAAAATCTCTTGTGGTGTTTTGTATTTATCAAAAGTTTTAAAAATTTGTTTTAATGCATAATTTTCATCTTCAGTAATTTCAATCTTTCTCATAGCTTTACCTCTTTGCCGTTTTCGGAATAATAATAATAATTGGAGATTTTAAGGTTTCTTCTTTAGGAAGAAATTTATAAAGATATTGACACCTATATAACCAAATGTCCCTTATTACACATATATCTTTCAATCCTCTGGTTGATTTCATAGTATGCTTTTTATTGCTAAATACAATCCTTCCTCAGAAACAATAACTATCCACTTTCCATCTTTCTTTTTCAATGAAAATATCAATTTCCATATTTTTGATTTATCTACATAAATTCTAATATCATCCGGTGTTGCCGAACCAATTGCTTCCTTGCTAACTTTTCTTCTAATTTTCCAATAAAGACGCTGAACTAATTCACTACAATAAGCTAGTTTGCTTGTATTGTATTTTTCAGAATAATTTTTCCCTGTAATAGCATCCAATGCTTGCCAAAAAATTCCTAAAATATCATAAGGCTTTCCTGTCCACTTCTTAATAGCTTCGGCAACAAGTTTATCACGATCTTCATCATTCAATTCTATACATCTATAAAAATAAATATCATGCTTTCCTTTAAAATATTGTTCAATACCATGAACACACATTTTCCTATCTGCAGAAAATGATTTACCCATTGATAAATACACTTCTGCATGATTAACAATAGGATCACTTCCTCCCAATCTACCAGCGAAACGAATTAATCTGGCAAACAAACTTTTATGATTATTTGTTAAAATAACATCCCCACGCAAAAACAAAGGAAAATTGTCTTTACTCAAATTTTTATAAATTTCTTTTGGTTTCATTACTTCGCCTTTTTAACCTTTTTAGCTTTTTTATAAGATTGTCTATTGTAATCAGAAATAATCTCGCCCTTTTCAGTTATATTATACTTAGAATCCTTATTTTTCTTTTTATCTCCATATACGGACTTCCTTAATTCTTTGGCACGTTTGCCTCTCATGATAAACTCTCCTCAAATATATTATACACATTTCAATCTCAATAAGGTTTAATTTTTGTTAATTAACTTTTTCATAGGTTTTTAAAAACCTTTTTAGCCTTTTTAAATCATTATCCGCCACAATAATGCACGGAACTATAGCATATTTCAGCTCTTTTAACGAAACTAACCTGTTTGACCCCAATAAAACACCAAATCTTCCAGAATCTCTCGGTTCTACCACCAAAGGGTTCTTTAAACCCTCTTTTTTAATACTTTCGTAGACATTTTTCGTTAATTGACAACCTTTCAGCTTGCTCTGCATCCTTTCTTCGGTGTTTCTGGGTTTATTGTACTCAAGTAGCTCCGTTAGTATGCCTACAGGCTTTTCGTCCGTCATACAGCCTTTGTGATAAGCACAAACGCCAAATAAACCAGGTTTTAACACCCATTCTGCCGATTTCCCGCAAAATATGCATAGTTTGTTTTCTATGTTATTTTTAACCCAATTCATTATAATTTAATTTCCTCCTCCTTATCTTCTTCATCTGTCACAACGCCTTCCGTTTTTACAACCACCTCAGATAACTCCAAATTTTCCTCATCAATCACAAAATTTATCATTTTTATATTAGTCGTGACTGGATCATACTTTGTTAAATATCCATGCTGTTTTACATAATTTTTAACAATAGTTTCCAATTCAGCTTTGGTAATTGTTATCTGCCTGCTTATTGTTTGTAAAATTTTAATCTTCATTTTTTTCTCCATTCAATGGTATAGTTTTTAAAATTATTTTTGGCAAATCTTCTTTTGCATCAATTACTATGGTTATTTTATTTATTGGAAACTTATCAAATTCCTTTCCATCTATAAAAACTTCTGTACCACGAGCCGTACCTTTTTTGCTTACTATTTTAAATTGACCACATTCAATAATCATCTCTTCTGGAATTATTTGAATCTTTTTTCTCATCATAGTCTACACCCTCACAATAGTCATATAAACATATTCCTTACCATCGTTTCCTTTTATCTTCCAGTACCTGCCTGTTTTCGTCAACAAAGTTCCTTGTCTAATTTCTCCTCCTATTTTAAAAGTTACTTTATCTCCAGGTTGTATTCTATAAATATCACCTTGAATTGAATCCACTAAATTTGTTTGTATTGCTTCTTTCATTGTTACTTTTTTACTCATTAATTCCTCCTTAAAATTTTACAGAGAGATAGTTTGTTTTTGTTTTAAACCACTAGTTTTTGTTACGCAGATTCATCAAATCTGCTAAAACCTTTTAGTTTTTCAATCGTATTTCCTTGTTCGTTACACAAATACGCTACTGTATCTGTTAAAATGGTAAAAATATCACCATTAACAAATCTCAATATAATCTTCAAACATGTCGGCGCATGTTCATCAAACAGTAAAAGATCATAATCTTCTGTCACTGGCCCATCGTGTTCCACCACTTCATAATGTATTCTTGCTATCTCACCATAAACCCACCAATCACCTTTTCCAGAACCTCTAATCTTTAAAATCATAACCTACCTCCTTTACTTTGTATCTATCTATCTCTCTGTTTGCCTATTGTTTTATTGCTTCCTCTTTTACTTTTTGAATAAGAGTTTTAATCGGCTTTGCTTCCAACCATCTACAACATCCCACAACTCAATCTGCATTTCTTTCATAATTAAATTCCTGTTTTTTTAATTGAATATTTTTTTAAAAGCATTTTCCATTTTCTTAAAAGCATCTTCCATTAACTTAGTTGCACTGAGTACCTTTTTTCCTTCCTCCGAATCCGGTAAAACTTCTTTATCATTAAAAATAATAGTTTGCTTAAAATACACCTTGTTTTTAAATAAATCATTGAGCATGTTCCACATCATACTTTTCTCCGTGGTACAAAATTAAGGTTTAATAAAAAATCAACTCTAGGCTGGGAGGCATGTTTAAAAATAAACCAATGGAAATCTGGATAATAATTAATTAACTCCTTCTGACCAATTTTCAAAAACGGTAAAACTGTATCACCGTAAACTCCAAAATCATTATGTTTTAACCAAATTTTATCCCTTCTACACCAACAAATAGCTTTTAATAATTCAATAAAATACCATTTATTAAATTTCTGTTCCTCACTACTATCTTCAAACATTATCAATGGTGTTACCTTTGTTCCATATTCTACTGTTTCTTCAATAATCCAATAATTGTTTTGCCAATCCATACCATTTTGCCAAATTTCTGCGTAATATTTATCTCCAACTGTTCCAAATATTAAATACGGATATGCATATCTCTCGGTAGGAATAGTATGTTTACAACCCATTGCTTCAATAACTTTATCTGCACCTATGAAATGTGTAAGTTTTTCCGTTGTATAAATTCGATTATCTTCCATTTACTTTCCTCCTTTAATCCTTTCCACTGCCATCTTACAATATTCTTCACTTATATCTATTCCTATCCATCTTCTATTCAACCGTTCTGCCATTACACAGGTAGTTCCCGAACCAACAAATGGATCCAAAATTATTCCTGGCTCAAACCCCGCATTACAATCACAGGTTGCATAATGTTCACCTTTATAAACAGGCATATATCTTTTTCGACTAGCCGCAAACACTCCCTCTGTATCTTTTGACATATTTCCAGGACGTGTCGGAACACTTTCTGAATCAATAATCTTCACCCTCGCTTTCCCACACTTCTTACAAACAAATTCTGGACATCCTGCTTTTATAGGAGTTTCTAACAATGCCAATGGCATCGTTGCAAAGTGTGCACCTGGAAATCCTCGTGTATTTATATTCCACACGCATCTTTTGTTTCTTTTATCTAAATCTTTTCTCGTTCCATCAGATTTATAACATCCACTTGGACCTTTAAAATTATTTTTATTATCATATATTTCATTTTCTTTCCCATCAATTTTATCTCGGTATTGCTTTCCCTGTCTGGTCAACCCCGAAGCCCTATTCTCATTATAAAGAACAGGTTCAAATTGTTGCTCAAAATAATAATTTTTATTTTTAGTAAAAAAGAATAAATATTCAAAATCAATTGTAAATCTATCTGTACAGTTCGAGGGCATCGCATTATCTTTTTCCCAAACTATACAATTTCTCATAACAAATTCCATATCAATCATTTCTAAGGCAAACATATGTGGGACTTGTAGCAAACTTTTATCCTGATAAGTATCTCCTAGATTAATCCAACACGTTCCATCATCCTTTAACACTCTTTTTATTTCTTTGTATATATCACATAAATGTTTTATAAATAATTCTGGAGAAGGTTCTCTACCAAGTTGTCCTTTCCATGCTCCGCATTTATTGCAAAAACATCCTAAATTTGCTTCTGTAGAACTTGCTTCTTCCCTCCATTTTCTTTGAAATTCTTTATTACCAGTCTGCAAATTCAATGATTTGTTTTTTACTTCCCCCCAATCATGATTACAATCTTCTGCACCATCCCAAATAACTGGCATTGCTTTGTAAGACCTCTGCTGAAAATAAGGCGGAGAAGTAATTGACATATCAATGCATCCATCAGGAAGCTGCTTTAATATATCTAAAACATTTCCACATAAAATATTGCCAGTTAAATTACTTACAGATTTTCCTAACAAATTTTTAATTATTCCAGGATTATAACAACTCCCATCATTTTTGAACATTCCTACGGTTTTTTGCATCTTATTCTTTCTCCTTCACCGCCCCATAATGCTTGGGCATGTCCTTCCGCTTCGCCTTCAGTTTTATAACAATTAGGAGCAAATATTGGATACATCCCACCACCATAAACATAATGTTTTAATGTATACCAAAAGAAAAACAAAGAACGTTGTTGTAATCTTAATATTTTACCGTCTTTTTTTATTCTATATTTCATTATTTCAACTCCGTTCTAATAATCCGTTTCTTGGCCATTTCACAATATTCTTCATTTATTTCAATTCCTATCCAATCTCTTCCTAACTTCCTTGCTGTTATTGCAGTGGTTCCGGAACCCATAAAAGGATCAAGAACAACACCAGATTCAAAACCAGCATCACAGTTACATTTAGTATAGCCCTCTTCAACACGTGTTATCAATTGTCTATATTTTGATAAATCAGATACTACATTTTTTCCAGGACATGTATCTATTCTGATTTCCTTATAAATTTTCTTACGTTTTTCACCGCATTCTTTACAAATAAATTCAGGACATCCAGCTTTTATAGGAGTCTCAATTAATTTTTGGGGATAACTAGCAAAATGATTTGAGGGCATCGGTTGCGTATTGATAGACCACGTGGTTCTTTTGTTTCGTCCCTGCAAATTTGGTCTTAGACTTCTATCTCTAAATGTTTTCTGTCCTGTACCTACATCCCATTCACTTTGACATTTGGCTTTTATTGTTTCCCCTCCCCATCTCTTTAAGGGCTCTTCATAAGGTTCAAATTGCTGTTCAAAATAATAATCCTTGTTTTTTGCAAAAAAGAATAAATATTCAAAATTTACTGTAAACCTGTCCTTGGCAGATGAAGGTATCTGATTGATTTTATGCCAGATTATTGTATTTCTTAATATCCATCCCCTTCTTTTCATTTCCAGGGAAAACCTAAAAGGAATCCCACAAAGAGATTTGTCTGATATTGTCCAAGCTGGTTTTGTTTTGGGCTCTGCACCTTGTGCAACCTGTTGAAGCTGTTTGCCTCCTTCTATTCTATGATGGGGCAATTTGCATCCACTACCAGCATACGTATCTCCTATATTAACCCAACATGTTCCTTCTGGTTTTAATACTCTCTTAACTCCATCAAAAACATCACACAAATGATTTATATAGGAATCAAAATCCTGTTCAAGACCTAACTGACCTTTCCATGCTCCGCATTTTTTACAAAAACCAATTTCGCTTTTTTGAATTTGTCCTGCATATTTTTCTGTTCGATTTCTTATTATAGTAGATTTGTCACTATAACCTGTCGATATCTCTTTCTCTTCTGCATTCCATTCATGTTCACAATTTTCATTTCCTCCCCAAACAACTCCTTCTTTGTTATAATCTCGTAGGGACCAGTAGGGAGGACTCGTCACTGACATATCTACACATTCATCAGGGAGTTTTTTTAATACTTCTCTAACATCCCCACAAAGTATTTTGTTCTTGAAATTATCTTTAATTTCATCGATTTTTAATATCTCAGGGGAACCTAATTTGGTCACTCCCAGACCACCATCATCCAATCTAAAAACACCTACTCGATCATTCACCTAAATATTCCTCAAAAGTTTTCATACGGTCTTTTGCTATTTCTAAATATTCCTTTGTTTTATCAATTCCTATCCACTGTCTTTTTAAAACTTTGGCAGCCAGACAAGTTGTTCCGCTCCCAACAAATGGATCCAAAACAATATCTCCTTCCCTACTACCAAGCATTATAAGATATGCCATTAACCTTATAGGCTTTGTACTCGGATGTATATTTCGTTCCACACCCATGTCCTTTTCTGTTCTACCAGGCTTTGGTACAATTAAAAAAGGATAACTTTCTAGAAGATCCTCAGCCCATCTATCCAAATCAAAAAACCTGGAAAAATATGCTGAATAATCTATATCTTCCTCTTCGATTTCTCCGAAAGATAAATCCCCTTCTTCTATTATGAGAGTTTGTTGTTGAGAATTTTTATATTTCTTTTTATCATTTTTAGGATTATTCAATACTTTATTACTTACCAATAAATTAGCTGGAAAACGTCCCGATGTCTCCATATATCTATTAAAAGCTTCGATAGGATCTCTTCCAACTCGATTATCATCTAAAATCAAACTAACATTATCAACACCCTTGTTTATTGCTTCTTGCCTACCTTTTGCAGCAAAAGCTGCACCTTCTTTTTCTTTTTCATCTACAAATGGAATTTTGCAATCTCCTAACCATGTACCACCTTTTCCATTCTTCAAAGCTTGGTCAGTAAATCCTTTCTCTGACAAGGATTTCATCGCTACTATTATAATTTCCACTGCGGGCTTCGGTTGAAATCCTCCGAAGTAATTCTCAAACTTCTTTGCTTCTTCAGAAGCTGAAACTGTAATATCATATTCTCCACAAGCCGCAATTGTTGTTGATCCTTTCTTGCCCCAGTTCTTTTCTGTTGCTACAACTTCTCTTTCCATTCCTAATCTTTTATCAATCATTTTACTTATATTTGAAGCCTTTGGCATTCCAGAACTGTACGCCCAATAGATTGATGTAAAACCAATAACAAATCCCGCTTGTTCTAAACTATCAATCATCTTCTTGAGAACATCTTGACGTGCTGCAGACATTACAAATGCAAAAGCTCCTGGTTTTAGAACCCTCAAACACTCCTTCCATATCTCAACAGAGGGAACATCAACATCCCATGACTTGCCCATTAGTTTTATCCCGTAGGGCGGATCTGTTACAATTGTATCTATGGAATTACTTGCAAAATCCTTCAATGCTTCTAAACTATTATTTAAAATAAAACCGCTCATGTTTTCTCCTAATCAAAACATTTTTATATCTTTTGAAAAATCATATCTTTCATACTTTTTTTGATATCTATACATTTCCAAATGGATTGTATAAGAAATAATATTAATTACAAAAATAAATGGATTTAATATTTTTAATATTAGTTTAAAATTTTTCATATCAATCAAATTGAAAACAAGGTTTTTTAACTCTTTCTTCAGCTATTTTAGCATACTTCTCATTCATCTCAATTCCTACAAATTTCCTACTACTTATTTTTGAAGCCAGACATGTAGTTCCTGAACCAACAAATGGATCTAAAACTATCTTTCCTCTTTCGCTTCCCAACGCTATCAAATAAGAACACAATTTAAGAGGCTTAACCGTTGGGTGAATATTCTTTGAACTCATTTCAATATTTGCCCAATCTTCTTCTACAGATTGCTTCCACCTTACTGTTCTTTTTGTTTCGTCAATATTGTGCAAATCCTCATTCTTCTCCGAAGAGCTTGGTTTTGCAACTACTAGAGCAGGAAATGTCTTTTGCATATCCTCCGGAAGTTTTTTTACTTTTTCTTCCCACCACTTATCTAAATCAAAATATTTCGAATCTTTTCCTAAAGAGTTGTAGCTACAAATCAGATTAGCGGGGAAACGACCATCTTCATCTCTTTTTTCGCTTTTTTGACAATTATCTCTTCCTCCAAGACTGTCCGACCTTTCCCTATTTTCTACTCTTTTGTTATCATCAATCCCCTCGTAAGGAATTTTACAATTATCAAGCCATGTCACTCCCAATCCATTTTTCATAGCCTGCTCAGTATAACTCTTTTTGGATAAGGGTTTCATAACAACAATAATGATTTCTGCGGCGGGTTTGGGGTTATATCCGGCGTATGACCCGTGCATAGCCTTTGCCTCCTCAGAGGCTGGCAAATCCACTATTTTCTCGCCCCCTAGCCGTTCTGAAGCTCCACCTATGCCGAAAGTTATCTGCTCTCTGCTTACAACTTCTCTTTTTCTACCCAATTTCCTATCAATCGTTTTACCTATGTTAAGACTCTTCGGAAAACCTGTGTTATATACCCAATAAATAGAGGAAAAGCCAGTAACAAAACCGGCTTCTCCCAGATTTACTATCATTTTGGCTAAAACATCCTGTCTTGGTGCGGAAAATACGAACCCAAATGCGCCAGGCTTCATAATTCTAAGAGCTTCTTGCCAAATAGCTACACTCGGCACATCAATATCCCAGGCATTGTTCATGAAATTATAGCCGTATGGTGGGTCTGTAACCATCGAATCGATACAATCAGAAGGCATTTCCTTCATTACATCCAAACAATTTCCCAACAAAATTTTATTAACAAAATCGGCTACTTGCATCTTCAAATCTCCTTACAATTATCATTACTGAAATTCTGATAAGACTTCGCCTATACAAGACATTATACACAAACCTACCGCCTATTTTTATCATTTTGCATCTTAATTTTCCAGAATTCTTCCTCTCCCTCCTCGTAGTTATTGTATTTTCTGGAATCCTGGAGTTCTTCCATCATCCCAAAGAAACACTTCATTTCCCTCATAGTTTCTTTCAAACCGTGCGCTGATAAAGTCAATTTTAACCTTGCATGTGTCAAATCTAATTCAATTTTATCTATTTCCAGAAGTTCCTTTTCTGATAAGGGAACTTGATGATCCCCGTATTCCTTTTTCTTTAATTCAAGACTTCTTATCTCCAACTTCAACTTTTCTGTTTCATACCACATTGACACCAATGCACCATACCTTGCCCAAAGCTCATGCAAACATTGTCTGTGCTTTCTATCCGGTGTAATAAACTGACCTATAATAAAGTTCTTCATTTGAAATTCAGAATGGCCCAACATTAAAGTTCCAAACTTATCTTCT
>Ga0307928_10003110_pt1 | contig 12697 bp, 20 predicted proteins | sample AceLakmetagen232_FD_201815 | JGI IMG/M metagenome (GOLD analysis project Ga0307928, IMG submission 201815) | Saline water microbial communities from Ace Lake, Antarctica - #232 | ecosystem: Environmental > Aquatic > Non-marine Saline and Alkaline > Saline | place: Antarctica: Ace Lake... | reverse complement strand
TGTTTGTCAGAACAGAGTTGGTTTAAAGAAAATCGACAATCCGTTGGCGAAAGAAAGCTTTTGGCTTTGTCCGCTTTGTAAGATTCAGTGGGATTCTCCGGACCCAGTTTCAACAAACACCAAAGTTGAAGATGGAAGACAAGAATAAACATTGGAAAAACATCGTTGAGCCTGTTTCGGCCGATTCTCTGGAAGAATTGACGAGAAAGCTTAATGCGTTTTACGAAGGTAAGTTTGTAATTGCAACTCAAACGTTCTTTAAGATTATTGGGATGAAAGAAGTTTGGAAAGCGATTATTTATTACAAAGTTGCACCAGCGAAGTAACAATGAAGAAATTTGAAGCAATAACAGCTGAATTCTTCAAGAGAAGATTTCCTGATAAGGATATTCGATTTGAAATTGAATGTGGTTATTTTGGAGCATGGGTTAAAAGGTTTGAAGATGGTAGTCCAAAAAGTTATATGGATGAAGAATCATTGAAAGTCTGGAAAGAAATGCAGGGGAATTAAAACCCCCCTGCTTATTTTTTTTTTGCTATCGCAAGTTTCGGAGTTATGTTAACATAATTTTAAGTATACCAAATCTCACATCACCTCTATGTCAGATATATCACTACTTCTATGTAATAACATATAACCACGCAGTAATGTCGTGCATTATACCCCTAAACGCCAACCTCTACGGCACCCGAGTGAGCCCGAACCCTGAAAGGGTGAGGGAATTCTGCTCTGTTCACTAAATCACCTCTTTTTCTATAAGAACACTACTACAACATAACAACAACACACACATCATAATACTACAACTTATTTTCTATACTTAAATTTATCTTAAGATAATTTTGGGTTAGTGTCGTTCGTTGTTTTGGTAAGAAGAAACAACAAAATCAACAAACTATTTAAACCAGCGAAACTTCTTTTGTTTATGGTAGAAGAAGAAACTGTTCCTGAAACAGCAGACAAAGAACCAACAGAGGAAGAAATTGCTCTCGAGGAAAAAGCTGCTGAACTTGAAATAACAGGGAAGTGAATTTAAATGGCGCTAACAGAAGACGAAGCAGTTGCGATTAGAAATTCGTATTTCAATCCTAAAGGATTTTGGAGCGGTGGCGGATATGACGCTGGAACAAAGACATGGTTTTTGATTCGAGCAAGTGACAAATCTTACCATTCACATTCTGAAGCTTCTGTTAAAGAGCAATTTCTTGATTACAATATGCGTGACCTTCAAGAACAGTTCACCACAGTTAAACAAATGGAAGTCTGGGGAATTACTAAACCTCACATTTCGGAAATCCCAGAATATCCGAAAGACATTAAGAGAGGAAGTTATTCAATCACCGTCGAGAACGCAGAACAAGAAAAGCAGGCAAAAGATTTTTTAGGAATTGAGCCGGCCGGTGACGACATGGACACTTGGCTTTCTAAAAGAGATTTGACAGGTTTAGAACAATGGAAATCTTATTGGACAAATATATTTTCAAATATTGGAATGTCGTTCTGGATAAATTTTATTAATGAGAAATTTGATGAATATAAAGATAAACTTATAATCACCCCCGATGAAGAAACAACTCTCTACTGGCAAAACAAAGGTTATTCTCTTGATGACGCTTTTCTCCTCGCTGATTGGGTAAGAGTTAATAAAAGAATCCCAACACAAGAAGAAATTAATGGAATTCTCGGAATTGAACCTGAATTATCTTGGTGGGAAAAGATGCTTTTGAAAATCACAGAAGTAATTCCGGGGATGGAAGGCATTAAATTTGACCCTCTCAAAGCAATCGTCGAAAAAGTAACAGGAGTAGAACTCACAGAGAAACAATGGCTCGACGAACAAGCGAAAATTCTTGAATGGATGACACCCTTCAACGTTCTCAGTAAACTAATGTTTGGAAAAAATCTAAAGGGAGAAACGGAAGAATTTGGAAGTTCAGGCGATTGGATTGAATTAATGATTTATGGAGTTGGAATGATAATCCCCGGAAACGTTGATGAAATCGCAGCGAAAACAGCACTAAAAACACTCTCCAAGAAAGAAGCGGCCGCCCTAACAGCAAAAATGGGAGTAAAGGCAACCGTGAATGAATTAATAAAAACAGTCAAATTATATCCAACTTCATCAGCGAAACTATTGGCGAAATTCCCTAAAACGGTTACCGACGCTGTTTTTGCTGGATTGTATAAAACTGCGTGGGGTCGAGAAGCTGTTTACACTCTTGGAAAAACAGGATTTTATAAATATTCTGCGCCGGTGTGGAAGCAAGTAATAACGTCGATAATGAAATGGTCGGCTCCGGTTATTGCTATAACTCTGCCTATTTTCGCAATAACAGAAATCCCAAACTTATTCAATATGATACAATTCGCAAGAAAGCAGAAATTGCAAGCTGTTGGCGATTGGCCTTCTGATATTGCTTTTCAGCTCGACACATACGAAAATCTAATGAAGGATTATGCCTACAATATTGATAAGAAAATTATAGCAGAAGATAAAATAAGCGCAGATGATTTATTGAAGAAATTAATGGAAGTGATTGAAACATATAGAAATTATATTGACGATAAAAAAGACGTCATGCTTCCAGAGAATTATGACTTATCACTTCTAACTTTAGAATTTTATGAAACTTTTGTGTCAGATAGAATGGGAAAAATAGATAAACTCCCGGAAGAAGTTCCCCCAGAAGTTACAACAGGAACATTAATATTAAGTGTTGAGCCCTCCGACGCTGAAATTGAAGTTGCCGGACAACCGGAAATTAAGGCCGCCGGAACATTTATTCTGAATCCGGGAAGCTACGTTATAAAAGCAAGTAAAGATAATTATTGGGACAAATCTTCAACAGCAATTATTAAAGAAGGGGAAGAAACAGAAACCAGTATTACTCTAACCAAATTATCCGAGCCAGAACCAGAACTCCCACCCGAAGAAGTGCGTGGCACATTAACGATTTCCGTAACTCCCGAAGACGCTTTAATTGAAGTGGCCGGCAATGAAGAAATAACAACAGCCGGAACTTACGAACTTTTGCCGGGAAGTTATTCGATTCGGGCTTCGGCCGAAGGATTTGTCACTGACATCAAAACCGCTTATGTCAGTGACATGAAAGATACAGCGGTGAGCTTCATTCTTGAATCAACTGAACCAACTCCAACTCCAATCTCAAAGGCAACAATTACAATAACATCAGAGCCGACAGACGCACAAATTTATATTGACGGAGAATATCAGTGGACAACCACGCCCTACACTATTTTGTTAGATAAAGGTTCTTATTGGATTCGAGTGCAAAAACAAGATTATTACCCAATCGAAATCGAAGCAGAAGTTGAGGAAGGCGAAGTCGCAGAAATTCCTTTTGTTCTTGAAAGAATACCTGAGCCAGAAGTTCCAGAAGAACCTTACATTCCACAAACGCCATATTATCCAACTTATGAACCAACAGAAGTTTATACTCCGGCGGTGGTAACAACACCAACATACGAATATCCCTCTTACAATTATGATAATCTTTGGCCTGAAATAATGACTATTCCAGAAGTCGAATCTGTAACTCCATCAACAGAGAAAGAATTATTAATTAATATAGAAACAACTGACTTACTTCCTTGGTTGGGAAGAATTTATTCAATAGCATTTTTAGATTTGTCAAACCCCGACGCTGAAATACAAGTGGCGATTCTAAATGATGAAGCAACTTTAATTAATGGATTTATTGATTTCTTTGAAACTGGTGGATATACAAAACTCACTGGCTACAATATTGCTTTTGACTTCAGATATATTTTCGCAAAGATGATGAAATATAGAAGGCCCTCAAAAGTCTTCAAAAACGTTGAATTGCGAGATATTATGCAAATTATGAAACAGGTCCAAGAAGCATTTGTTTTTGGATTCAATAAACCGGGAAAACTTGATGAATGGGGCAAATTCCTTTTAGGGAGAGGAAAATATGGGAGCCAAGATTTGATGCTCAACAAATTTATCTCTGGCGATTTTGATTATTGCAGAGCCTTTCAGGTGCGTCAAATAGAGCTCTCATTTGACATTTACAACTTAGCAAGGTTTTGTATGGGTGAAGCGTTTATTTCGTCACCAAGCCCTGTTTCTGCCCCATTTGAAGCAATCCCTGAAACAATCAGTGCCGAAACACCACAAATTCAGGGAAATAAGACGTGTCCAAACTGCAAAGCTTTCAATCCTTTATCAGCAACTACTTGCGAGATTTGTAGTGCAGCGATTTAGGAACCCAAAATGGCTAAAAACAACGATATGTCTGAGCTTGAGAAAATAGCCCGAAAGTGTGAAGAATTAATCACTTGCCCTGTTGGAAAATGCGAACTCAGAGGTGATTATTGGAAATGTTACATGGGGAATTTCAAAACTTGCACAATTTACTTAGATAGCAAATATTATAAAGCTAAACATTCTTTCTAATGAATGATTGCTAAAATATTTCCCAGAGATATTATTGCTATAATTACTTTGATAGCTTGTTTTATTTTGATTGCTCTCGGTATTAATCATCTTGTTTCAGGAATTGCAATAATGATTATAACCTATTATTTCTCAAAGCGTGTCTATGAAGAAAAGAATCCGAATGGAAATCTGAAAGAGAAAATCACAAATCTCGAGGACGTTGTCAAAGAAATTCCCGAAATTCTACAATCTCATACTCAGGCAATCAAAAATCTTCCTCAAAATATATCAGCACAAACAATAGGCGATTTTAAACCGGCTCCTCGACCAGTCCAAAGTCCAATGAAAAAGGGAGTAACACAAACAATAGACGGTTTCAAATCACTCGAAATTTCTTCTTAACTTTCTATTTCTTAATCATAATCCGTCGTGTAAGTTATTCTTGCTCCGTAGAGAATGTCAGCTGGATTTAATGTTGTCGTTTCTATCCAATAAGAATAATTTGCATTATCTATGGTTGCGCTTACTATTGAACTATCCGCACTTCCAATAGCTGCACTTGCCATTGTTGATTGTGTGCTCACTGTATTAGTTTGATGTCTTACTAAATACCAATTTTCACCACCGCCCGGAATGTTTCCATACACAACAACATTCGTTACAACTGCTCCATGAGGTAAATTAACACCTTTTATAAAACGACAATTTGTATACTCTGGTTCAACTCCACCTTCGCCAGAAGCCAAAAGTCCTCTGAAAACATCCGGCTGGTCATTAGCATCGGCAGCATCGATAGCAATAAATTGATTTCCATTTGCATTCCAATAACTTGTTTTACTTTTTAAACTAACAGCACCAGTCGCAACGGAGAAATCATTTGTATCAAAACTTGCTATTCCTTTATTCGCTGTTGTTGCATCTTCGCCAGAAATTATATTCCCAGCAGAAATATCAATTCCTTCTCCAGCAGTATAAGTTTCTCCGGGTTTTGTTATTGTAACTCCCATATTAATAAAACACCTCTACTCTTGCGTCAGAAGTTCCGGCCGCAACAATTCCATAAACCGCACCAGTCCATAAATCATTTGAATAACTCGCACCAGCGACGACAGGCATTCCGTTTACAATTGTAACCACATCGCTTCCAAGAAAAATAGTTTGAGCTGAATTATTATAAATAATAAAACCAGTTGTAGATGCACCTGCAGCTAAAATTGATGTTGCGGTTATCCCAATAGAAATTTCCCCATAACTCATATTTGCAGCTTTTGCTAAAATTGCACTATTCAATAAATCTAATATATCTTTTGGAACTGTTTCAACCACCATCTCAAATTTTCCTCACAACATAATTTAAAATACCGACGAATGTTTTGACTACCGCAGAATTATTCGTCAGACTTAATCGAACCGTTTCGCCAGCAGTTATTGTTTGTCCGGGAAAATCATAAATCCCACCTGTGATAAAATTGAGCCTAAAGAAAAGCCAAGCGTCAGAAACTCTTGATAATGTTAAAACATGAATTGCTGTATCATCGTTACAAGAAATAGTCACGTTTTGATAAATATTCTCATAACCATCAGCAACGACGGGAAAATCAATAGTTCCTGTAACTCCTGCTGCAATATCTCCAGTGAAAGAATAACTAAGCATACTTCCACCACCAGCACTTCTTCCGCTCCAAGTTTGCCAATCAGGGTGTCCTGTTGCTATTGTTCTTCAACTCCTTTATTAATTATCAAACTACTCAAACTCTCCATAATTCCTTCTGTTGCACCGACAGGAAGAATATAATTTTTAGGCAAAACCAAAAGCATTAAAGTAATTGTGTGATTGTAAGTTGCATCTTCATTCCATCCTTCAAAAGTTATTCTGTAAGGCTCATTCTTGACTTCAAAAAACATAGGAAGTTCAAAAACATATCCATCACCTTTGATATAATCAGATTTATTCACAGGAATAATTGGATGTCCATTGTGTTCAATTCTAACTTTAACAAGTCCGGCACAACCGGCCGGAAAAATAACCCATGCTCGATAAATCCAACCTTTAGAAATATGAAAATAGCTTTTTGTTTTAGTTCCCTCTGTTTTGCCGGCTGAAAAAGTGACGTGTTTGCTGTATAACATACAAACATAAAGCAGAGCAGATTATAAAAACTTATTTATTGCGGTGGATGAGCGATTATTTCTTCTTTAGGTTCTGGTTCTGGCTTTGTAAAGGCATCTCGCAAAGCACTCAAACCCAACGCACCAAGAACTAATGGAATTCCAACACTAAAAGGAACATAACCAGCAACCATCCCACCAACAGCGTAACAAATTGTCGCTACCGCCATAATGTAAGTTTTCTTTCCTGTCAAATCTTTTAAATCCATTCCAAAACCAAGTTATTGAAGTTTTTAAATTTATCCCTTTATCCGAATCAAAGCATTTGATAATATTTTAAGAATTCCAGTTGCTCCGGGTTCTCCCAAATTTGTTGTCGTAATTGTCGCATTGATTTTGGTTGTTCCTACGCCAGTAAAACTTAATGTTCCCGTCGTCAAATCACAATCATCATTAATAATACAAGCGTCAGAGTGGTCAATTTCCCAATTATTTCCAGCACCGGCACAAGTGCAAGTATCAGCAGCAGCAAAAGGATAACTCCAACCATCTCCGCTATTCCAAAGCTCAGTAACCTCATCGCTTGTTAGTGCTCTATTCCAAACCCCAACCTCATCAATAGGACCATTCCATTTTGCATTAGCATTACTGGCATAATCTCCGATATAATTTAACAAATTACCGGGGTTGGGAGTGTGAGGAGTTGTTCCAACAGAACTCCCATCAATATATAACTCCATATCCGTCCCATCATAAGTCCCGACTATATAATGCCAAGCGTTATCATCCATCACACCAGCCCCAGCAGTAATATCACTAATTTCTGCACTTGTTCTTAGATAAAATGCAACATCTCCATCCGCTTCTACTCCTATAAATCTCCAAAGTAGTGGAGAATCATCTCTATGTCCAATCAAACAACTCCAAGCAAGAGGGTCAGTTGCTTTTGCCCATAAAGAAAACGAAAACTCTCCACTACTTCCCAAAGTATGTGTTCCAATATTGACGTAATCTGAACTGGTTTTCACAAAATTAAGAGCAGTTTCAATCTTACCAGTAACAGAATTATCATCTGTATTAAAACTCGCAGTTCCCTCATAAGCGTCAATTTCATCATCAACAGCAGTGCTGGCAGCATCATCATCCATTTTATAGTAAGCGGCTAATCCATCAGTCAAACCAGCTAAAATAAAACTAACAAGAAAGAAACACATTAAACTTATTAATACATATTTCAATTTCATTCTAAACCTCTGAACATATTTGTCCGCCTGAATCAAAGACTATGCAATTTATCGTTGATATATTCTTGGCTGTGAGGTTTTGATTTGCTGTGAAAATATTAGTTTCATTAATCCATGCCAAATTCGCATTCCATCCGGGAAAAGAAACTTTTGCGTGATAAGTTGCATTATAAGTTGAGCTCCAAGTAGTATTGTAAGCAGTATAATTCGCGGACCATAAGGGCTCGGCTTTTGTTGAGTATAAACCATCAGCATAAGTTTTATTAAATCCCGCCCAAGTAGAATTCCAATATCCAAATCCTAAAATTTGAGTAGAAGTGAAATAATCTGCAATATCGAAATCAGAAGAATTGTAATAACCAAATCCGAATATTGACGCTGAGGTCAAATAATCTGCAATATCGAAATCAGAAGCATTATAATAACCAAATCCTAAGATTGTCGCTGAAGTTAAGTAATCTGCAATATCGAAATCTGTTGCATTATAATAACTAAATCCTAATATCGTCGCTGAGGTTAGATAATCTGCAATATCAAAGTCTGTTGAGTTGTAATAATTAAAAGCCAAGATTTGAGCAATAGTTGCGTAAAGAGTGTTTGCATGAGTTTCATTCCAAGAAGAATTATCGCCTGTTACAGAAATGTCAGCGTAGAGAGTATCTCCTAAAGATTGATTCCAAGAAAAATTCGCAGGAATGAAATCGCTTTGATTAACAAATAACTCAAACGCATGACTTTCATTCCAACTTTCATTATCCGGTGTTGGCAATCCATCCATTTCACTGGCGTTTCCGTAATAATTTCCTGACGCTGTGATGTTCACAGCTGTTATGTTTTCACTAACATTCAAACTTCCATTCACCTGAGTTGAAGCATTAATAAACAACCAACCATCAACATTTGATAATCCAATGGCTCCGCCGATTGCTATTGAGGTCACAAAAGCAAGAGCAACCCAAATCGCAGCCCATTGAGCATCAGAAAGCCCGATATTGTAAATATTTGTTTCTGCCGGAACCAAATCTTCTGCTATCTCACTAAAATCAACTCTCGACATTCCGCCTGCGCCTGTTTCTACCATGAGATAACCAAATCAAAGAAATATTTAAATCTATGTCTGAACTAATTCGACGGTTGTTGCAACGGTTTGAGGAAACAAACCAATAAGTTTGACCCAACAAATATCATCTCCACTATTATCAGTTGTTGCGAAAATCTCAATATAATTATCAATCCCGAATGTAATTGGAAGTGTTAAAGTCAAAGTTTCGGAAGAATCTAATTCAAATCCATTGGTCGCTAAAACTAATCTGTCGGACCCAATATAAGCCATTCCTGAATTTCCACCACGAGCTTTTATTGTTATTGATTCACCACCATGTAAATTAGTAATAGGATAAATGGTTGCAGCGGTTGTCAAATCAACCTGTCCATAATCCCAATTTCTTCTTGTATCTGATGATTTCATAATTAATCTAAGAAATTGAAGTTTTTAAATTCTTCTAATAGTTCCTAACTTGCTGAAGAACAATAGCAGAGGCAACAGCTGTCTGCGCTTGTGTCAAAATCAATCTTACTGATTTCCATGGCTTAGGGTCAAACCAATGTGAAGCGTCCATAAGATTTCCAAATGGAATAACTTCAGTGTCAAACAATTCCCAACCCTGACCTGTAACGATTGCTCTTACTCCATCAGGCAAGCCAACTCCTTCAGTAGTATTGACTGTGATATATCCTGAATAAGGCCTACAAACAACAGCAGGAGTTCCAGTGTTCCAACTTTGAACATCACCGCCCCAATTCCATGCGAAAGGATACCATGCAAATTGCTCCGTAGCAGCACCGTCGCCCATAGCTTCAGTTTGCTGAGTTAACATTCCATACTTACTCCAATTATCATGCGCCAAATCTTCGGTTGTTTCATTCATAGGAACAAACTCATCAAAATTACAAGATATTTTTACCTTACTGAATTCAGCATAAACAGGAGTTGCGCAGTGTGTTGCCTGCATTACAATAAACCTGTAAGGATAATCTCTTGGCATATCAATCGTTTCATCGCCAGTCGTTGCTTTCGTCCAAGAATAAATCTCTTTTGTCATAAAGAAACCTCTTGGAGATGGTGCGCCTTCAGCAACCAAAGCCTGAACAGTCATTGTTTGACCGCTTGCTTTCCAATGTGCAGCTTCTTCGGCATAAGCATGGGTAATTTTCAACTGAGGGTTATTGAATCTTTTCAAGTCAAGTGCGAACTCTGTATCGTTTTCATCCCTTCCAAATAATATCTTGACTTGCATTCTATTGTAAGCTCCAGCAGCATTCGAAGAAATAGCCATGAAAGGAATTCGGCCAGTATGATAAAGTTGAACAGCTGCACATTCAGTTCCAGTTGTAGAATAAATCACATCTGAACCATCAACAATTTCAATTTTAGTGATACTTTCAAGCAAATATGGCCTGTTTGTATCAGTATAATCAAACCTTTGTCCAATGAAATCTAAATAAATTGCTGCGACAGGGTCGGTAAAATCTAAATTAAAAATTCTCGTTCCAGTTGTAACCGTAGTTTCATCCTCAACCAAATATGTTTTTCTTAATCTCATGTTATTATTTATACCTCACGTTTGGGCCTGATTCTTCATTGTCAGCCTTCTTGGAATTTGCTTCTCTCTCAACTTTAGGAACTTCTTCTTTCGCCATTTGGAAACTGATTCAAAATCTAACCTTTAATTCCTTTCTTGGTTTCAACCAAGGCAGAAACAATAGGTTTTACTCTTGCGTCAATATTAGCCATTGGGTCAGCGGACCTCGCAGGAAGTTGAACTCCCTCGATTGCAGACCTGTAAGGCTCAAAGTTAGAAGTTCTCTTGGCTTTTGCAGCGGTCATTCCGGCACCGATTCGTGCGGAACCTTTTTCAGATGCAGCCCTTTTCCAATCTTCGTTGGAAATAGCGGAAACAGCTTTCTGCCTTCTCTTAGCAGCAGCAGCTTCAGCAATCTTTTCATTCCACAAAGATTCAGCTTCATCAGAACTCGCTTTCTCGGCCCAATCATTCGTTCTTGCAACACCAGCTTTGTAAGCTCCGGGAACTCGCCCAATCGCGTCGTCCCATTTCTTAGCAATTTCAGCAGAGGATTTGATTTTTACCATTTGAGTTTGATAGTCATTTAATTCAATAAAACATAGGAATCAAAAGTTTATATATGTTTCGCCACTCATTAGTGACTACCCTTTCTATTCATAAAGATTATAATTAATCGAGGGGAATGGAAAAATATTTAAAGACTACCCACCTTCAAAGTCTATGCGTGAGATTAAGAAAAAAAGAGAAAGACAGCCGTGTAGAATTTGTCACAAGAAAAGTTATTTCATCTCGCAGCACGGACTTTGTAAGAATTGCATGATGGAAAAAATTAAATTAGCAAGATGTCAAATAAAATCCAAATCAGGACCAATCTATGAAAAATGGAAAAAGAAACTTATAAATAGTTTGGAGATTGGATAAATAATTATGGCTGGGCAACAATTAGAATCAGTGCTTTTGACTAAGTGGTTGAAAACGTTTCACCGGACTGCGCCGCAGTGGAAAAGAGTGAGAGTTGGGGAAGTAGCCGACAAAGAAGAAGCGAAATTCTACAAAGTTATTCTGAGATGGTGCGACGCTGTTTTCATCGAGGACGGATTTGTTCACATTGTAGAAGCGAAATTAAGGCCCGATTTAGGAGCCATCGGGCAGCTTGAAGGATATAAGGAATTGTTTAAAGTAACGCCTGAGTTTTCCCAATATATAAATTATCCAATCAAAATGATTTTGCTTTCAGCAACGTTGGATTTAAATATTGCCGAACTCTGTCAGAAGAAAGACATAACCTTCGAGGTTTGGAAGCCGGAAGGTTGGGATTAAGAAAATGATAAAATCAGAACCCTCTCTCGCTGAAATTGAAATTAAGGAAGAAATTGATATTATGGGGAATATGATTGAAACAACTTTAATCACAGTTCTCGACGCTAAGAAACTCGCTGGCGCTGCCTGTAAAGTTCTGTTGAAATGTGAAGAATTAAGAAAGTCACGAGATAACTGGCATAAGAAGTATGAAGAATTAGAAAAGGAAAAACGAGGGATTGAATCCCTCGATTAAAAAATCTGATTACTTCACAAAAATAACGTCTTTCATCTCGCCACGAACATTCTGTTTGACGATTTGAAACTCAGCTTTCTGTCCAACCCACTTTTCAGTGTCGTCGTCATAAAGTTCAATCAATTTCTTGAGTGAGGTTTTGTTCGGTATCCAGTCACGCACTTTCCCGTTTGACAGCTTGATAGGTAAGACGAGTTTTTTCGCTTCAGTGCCGTCGTTCTGCTTCATTTCTTTGTAAACGCCCGGCTTCATAATAGTGAGTGTTTTGTCTTTCAATTTGTTGACTTCTGCTGATGTTAGGTATATGTCTTGAATTATTACCATGTTTTTTCCTCCTGCTTTCGCAATTTAGTTCGAGCTCGATTGATAATCTCAGCAATTCGCAATTCTTTTTTCAGCTTCTCTTGTGTTTCGTTTGTTTCCATGTGAGTATGAACAAGAGGAGTTATGAGGGTACGCAAATAACCTCGCTCGCCTTACGGTTAGAGCACTCCTCTTGAATGTGATTAGCGTAATAATTCTTCTTGCTTCTTAACTAAAGCTTCAATCATTTGAACTTGAAATCGTGCATTATGCAGTTGAATTTTCTGTTTTTCTAATTCTTGCTTAATATCAACTTTTTCAGGCCCGGCCGGTTGTGGTTGTGGTTCATTCATTAGATTTTTCCTCCTGTTTTAATTCTTTTTCTGGCTTAGTTATAAAAAGCTCTCCAAATTCTTCATAAATTCTATTTGTCAATTTGAGATGTTTTAGATTTTCTCTAACCAATCTTTCACCACA
>Ga0307928_10003109_pt1 | contig 12698 bp, 14 predicted proteins | sample AceLakmetagen232_FD_201815 | JGI IMG/M metagenome (GOLD analysis project Ga0307928, IMG submission 201815) | Saline water microbial communities from Ace Lake, Antarctica - #232 | ecosystem: Environmental > Aquatic > Non-marine Saline and Alkaline > Saline | place: Antarctica: Ace Lake... | reverse complement strand
CCCTTCTGCGAAGACTCACGAAATATGAGCAACATCCATAAATACCGAACTCCGACGCCGCGAAACCGTCACACTATGCCGGTTGACCCATCCTCTTCAACGCCTATGACGCCGCAGTATAAAGAGGCTTGCCGGATTCGCTCAACCGACGCATGGCAACGTGTCCGAACCGCCACGCTTCAACGTGCTCCGGTTTGCCAGTGGTGCGGTGATCGACCAGCCGAGGAAGTCCACCACGTCAAACCCGTTGCCGAACGACCCGACCTGGCACTGACTCAAACCAACCTGATAACCGTCTGCACCAACTGCCACCGACTGATTGAATCGGCGGTCAAGCGGGGCATTGACATTGACTCGCTGAGAGGTGACGGATGAGCGGAACAAGCAACAGCGGACGCAAACCACTACCGACCGCACACCACCAACTCACCGGAAGCTGGCGGGCAAAGAGCCGGGAAGGTGAACCCGCCCCGGTGCGTCACGGTGATGGTCTCCCGATGCCGGAGGGAATGTCAGAGGATGCGGTACGGGTTTGGAACTGGTGGCACCCGATGTTGTGGAATAATGGCACACTCAGCGAAACGGAAGCCGTGGCACTGCGGCAACTGTGCGAGTCGGCAGTCAGTTGGGTTGACGCACTGGGGGAAGAGCGAGCGGCAGACAAGGACACGAAAGCGAACGCCCGAAAGGAAGCCCGCGCGGCTGGTGAATACTTTCTCAAACTGCAACGGGAATTTGGGCTCACCCCGATAAGCCGAACCAGTATCGCCGCAATCAAGAACGGCAACGATGACGCAATAGAGGCAGACCGGATAACATGACCGCTGACTTCTGGCAACAGGCAATCCGAGGTTTCCCGAAACCATTCGACCCGTGGGCAAATCCGGCGGGCTGCACGTTCGATGAGGCGACGGCAAACCGGGTGTGCGCGTATTGGGAAAAGACGTACACGCTCAAAGATGGGAAGTTTGCCGGTCTGCCGTTCAAGCTTGAGCCGTGGCAGCGTAAGATAGTGGGCCACCTGTTCGGCTGGAAACGTCCCGATGGTACACGCCGGTTCCGTGTCCTGTTTCTGTACGTCCCGAAGAAGAACGGTAAGACACAGCTTGGGGCGGGGCTGGGGTTGACGCTACTGCATGCCGACGGTGAGGCCGGGGCGGAGGTGTTCAGTTGTGCAAGCAATGTGGACCAAGCCAAGATCGTATTTGACGCGGCGGTTCAGATGGTCGCAAACAATACAGGACTGAGCAAAAAGATACGGGTTTACAAAGGCTATCGGGCACTTGAATACACCCAGCGGAAATGCTACTGGAAGGTGCTTTCATCCCGCGCGGAATCGAAACATGGCCCGAATGTACACGGCCTGCTGATTGACGAACTGCACACCCAGCGCGATAACGAACTGATAGAAACGCTGGAAGCCGGAACGGTCAGCCGAGCCCAACCGTTGATTATCAAGATGACCACAGCGGACCATACCGGAGAGACGCCGTGCAATACGGAGCTTGAATATGCGCGGGGCGTGCGTGACGGAACCATCGAAGATCCGTACTACATGCCGATCATCTTCGACGGCCAGGACCGCGACAGCCGGGACGCTAACGCATGGAAAGACCCTGACTTCTGGCGGGCGGTTAATCCCAACTTCGGTATCACGGTCGGTGATGAGTTCTTTGCTCGTGAGGTCCGCAAGTGTGGCGTCAACCCGTCGCACCTGCTCACATTCAAACGGCTGCACCTGGATATACAGACCGATGTTGTGAGCCAATGGCTTGACTACGATGCGTGGATGGCGTGCGGAAAAACCGGCATAGAGAAGACCGGTCCCTGCTATGCCGCACTTGACCTTGCAAGCTCGACTGACATTACCGCGATGGCCCTGTATTGGCCGGAAACAAAAAGCCTGTCTGTGAGAACGTGGGTTCCCGAAGCAACCGCAGAACGGCGGGCGGAGTATGTGCTGTGGCGAAAGGCCGGTGCAATCGAAGTCACCGACGGCGCGATTGCCGGGTACGCTCACATACGCGCGGCAGTGAATCAGGCCGCCAAAGACCACGACCTGCACGGGGTTGCATACGACCCGTGGAACGCTACACACCTTGTCTCGGAACTGGCCGATGAAGACGAAGTGGAGATGACCGAGTTTCGACAGGGCTTTATCACCATGAACGCACCTAGTAAAGCCTTTGAGCGTCTTGTCATTGGCGGTGAACTGCGCCATGAAAACAACCCGTGTCTGAACTGGATGGCTAAGAACGTGGCAGTCAAGAGCGACCCGGCAAACAATATCAAGCCGATCAAGCCCGCTCTGAACAGCACTAAGAAAATCGACGGTATCGTTGCGGCGATCATGGCAATCGGACTTGCCAATGCAGACCGGGCCGAACCGCAACCGACCGGGCCGATGGTCGTAACCATTTAGGAGATCCGATGAAGAAGCGACTGGCACAACTGAAAGAGCGAATGACCAAACACCGGGAACTACTCACCCGCGCCGGACTGTACTATGGCGGGCTACTGCTTGCCGGTTGCGGCGTGGCGATGCTTCTGGCAACTGTCTGGACCGGCGCGATCCTGTTGCTTGTCGGTGGCGGGATGGTGACGGATGCGTGCTTGAAATAGACAAGCGCGAAACGTGTTGCTTGCATTCATCCGCTTATCCGCATATATTGATAGACGGTATGCAGCACCCAACTCTAAGGACCGGCACGCATGATATTTTGTAACCGGCGTAGCCTGGAAGACCCGCGCACATCCCCTGCAAATTGGCCGGATGACTACGGCATACTTGCCGACACCGGCCAGCGTATCGACCGCAAAGCCGCACTGAAGTACTCCCCGGTGTGGCGTGCTGTTGCGCTCGTGTCCGCCTCGGTCGCTAAAGTTCCGTGTCGGGTGTTCCAGCGCAACGACACCGGGAAGGCCCGCGCCACATCTCACCCGTCCTACCAGCTACTGCGGTACAAACCGAACACGGAACAGACCGCCTTCTATTTCCTCCAGACGATCATGGGCCATGTTCTGCTGGACCCCGGCAACGGGTACGCATACATTCTGCGCGATGGTGCAGGACGCCCCACAGATCTGATTCTGCTTGACCCGCAGTCAACCTACCCGGTACGCGAGAATGGGAAGCTGTACTACGTCTACAACGGCAACGGGTCGGTCAGTATGCGCAAGCTCGACAGTTCCGAAATCCTCCATTTCAAAGGGCCGGGATATGACGGACTGATTGGTTACTCCGTGCTTGAGTATGCCCGCAACAGTATTGCGATGGGCTCCGGTGCGCAGAAGTACAGTAACAAATACTTTGCCAACAATGCCGAACCGCGCGTTGTGCTGGAGTTCCCCGGTATGCTCAATGACGAAATTATCAAGGCCACTCGTGACGGCTGGAACAACATGCACAAGGGGCTCGACAAGGCACACTCTACCGCCATCCTCCAGGGCGATATGAAGGCACACGTTCTGAGTCTCAGCGCCCGTGACAGTCAGCTTATCGAAACATTGGACTGGTCGATTAAGGACGTTGCCAACTGGTTCGGCACGCCGCCTCACAAGCTGGGCGATGCAAGCCGTACCGGATACAACAGTCTGGAGCAGGAAAACCAGTCAATGCTCGATGACACTATCGACCCGTGGCTTGTGATGATTGAGCAGGAATGCCGCGATAAGCTACTGACTGAACAAGAGAAAGCCGCCGACTCGCACGTCATCGAATTTGACCGGGCCGCACTGGTACGGGCAAACCTGCAAGCCCGTGGTGAATACTACGCGAAAGGTCTGGCCGGTCATCCGTGGCTATTGGTTGACGAGGTACGCAACACCGAAAATCTTAACGGTGTCGGCATTACTGATATCCGTCCACCGACCAATAACTTCGGAGAGCCCGCGCCAGCCTCGCCACCGTCCAAGCGTTCACTGCCTGCACCGACTGAACCGACTGAACCGGCACCCGACACTCAGCGCATGGAAGATATCGAAGCATTGGCCGGGACCGCGATTGCTGATATTGCCGCGCGGATGGTCAAGCGGTTGCGGTTCAACTTTGACAAGGCACTGAAGAAAGGCGGGCGGGCGTCTCGGTCTGCCGTGTTCGCCACCACCGCTGAGAAACATGACGGTGTAATCCGTGAAGCCCTGTCACCGTCAATGCGGACGCTGTGCGGGATCACCGGCAAAGACCATGACGCAGAATTGAAGACAACCATTGCAGACATACACGCCGCCGCTCTCAAGGAGTAACCATGAAAACCGAACGTCGCACACTGAACATCCCCGATTGTCTGGCACGTATGGAAACCCGTGAAGACGGTACAAAAGTCTTCCGTGGACTTGCCGCCGTGTTCTATGACGGGACACCGGAAACCGAGTTCAGATTATGGGAAGACTATGTAGAACGTGTAGCGCCGGGAGCGTTCGACGGGGTGATTAGTCAGGACGTGCGGTGCCTTGTCAACCATGACCAAAACATTATTCTCGGACGTACCGCCGCGAAAACGCTGGCGCTATCCGTGACTGAGCGCGGGTTGCAGTATGAGGTACCGTTTGACGAAGCCGACCCGGACCATGTGAAGTGGGGCCGCAAGCTCGACAAGGGCAATGTCACCGGGTCAAGTTTTTCATTCATCGTTGCAGACGGCGGAAGCGCGGTCAGTCGCGAGGCAAGCCAGACAGTACGAACCATCACGAAGCTTGACACGCTGTATGACACCGGGCCGGTTACTTTCCCCGCCTACACCGGTACCAGTGCGGGTGTTGCCACTCGTGACGCTGACGGCGCACGGGAAGACCTGGAGCGGTTCAAGGCGGAAACCGAAGAGCCTCCAGCCGAACCCCGTAACGATACCGACCGGCTGGACATTGACCTTGACCTGATGAAGAAACGGATGGCAACTGATTGAGTTAAGCGTATCTACATGATACATTAAGCGTATCGCAGGCTAACACCGGCAAAGCCCCGGTAGAGCCCGCATACAATCTAACAGGACCGCAAAGACGGAATCTGACCCTTGACCGGGTTGGGTTCTGTCTTTTTTTTTGTTTCGCGGTCACCGAACAGAAAAGCACAAAGGACTACGACCAATGACCATCAAAGAGATTCTTGAACTTCGGAAAGCCGCATTCGACAAGGTGCATGAGATCCGCGCCGCTATGGATGCGGAGAAGCGCACCGAGATCAAACCGGAAGAGCGTGAGGCGTGGGATCAGGCAAACGCCGACTTTGACAAGTTCGACGCTGAGCTGACCGAAGCCCGTCGGCTCGCTGACATGGACGCGCGTATGGCCGCAACCCCGCCCGATACAGCCGTACCGGGACGGCAGGACACCGAAGGCCGCGCCACACCGGAAGTAAACGAGGAAACCCGCGCACTGGCGTTTCAGGGCTGGGCAAACGAACAGCTGCGAGGCGAGACGACCGAAGGCCAGGCGACCGCAATGGAGCTTGTCGGCTTGCGCGGCAGTTTGCGTGAACTGGAAATACCACTGAACCGCAGCGTTCCGCGCACTGCCGCAGAGGCCCGCGCACTTTCGACCACCACCACGGGTGGCGGATACACCATTCCCGAGGGCTTTGTCAACGAGCTTGAAATTGCGTTGCTGGCCTATGGCGGGATGCGCGAGGTGTCCAGTATTCTGCGCACTACCAGCGGAAACAATATGCCCTGGCCGACCAGTAACGACAGTGGCAACAAGGGCGCTCAAATCGACGAATCGACAGCCGACGCTACGGACACAGACCCGGCGTTCGGTGTTGTCACCTTCGGGGCGTACAAGTTCACCAGTAAAATCGTGCTGGTACCCTACGAACTGTTGGAAGACAGCGCGTTCAACATGGTCCAGTTCCTCGGACAGGCGTTGGGTGAACGGCTCGGGCGCATCCAGAACGAGGTATGTACGACCGGGACTGGCAGTGACACCGTGAATGGTGCTGCTACCGCCGCAACGCTCGGCAAGACGCTGGCAGGCGCGACCGCCATCACCTGGGATGAACTGCTCGACTTGGAGCATTCCGTAGGGCGGGCGTATCGCAATGGCCCCGGGGCCGCGTACATGTTCAATGACGCGATCCTCAAGTATCTGCGCAAGATCAAGGACGACGAAGGCCGCTATGTCTGGCAGATGGGTGATGTGCAGCGCGGCATACCGACCACGCTGAACGGACACCGCTATGTCATTAACGATGATATGGCATCCGCTCCGGTCGCCAGCGCCAAAACGCTCATGTTCGGTGACTTCAGCAAATACAAGATTCGTGAAGTCAACAGCATCCGGCTCAAACGCCTGGTCGAACGGTATGCCGAATATGACCAGGAGGGCTTTGTTGCCCTGATGCGCTTCGACGGTGATCTGGTCGACGCCGGTACCCACCCGATTCGGTACGCCACTCAGGCAACCGGTTCGTAAGTCAGCAACCCAACCGGGTCGGGGTGTCGGCTTTTAACCGGCACCCCGGCCATCTCTCAACCGGTGGACTATGCGCAACGACCACACAAGCCTGACTGAGGGAACCCCGGCGATTGAACCGGCCACCCTTGCCGAACTGCTCCAATACGGGCGGATTGACGACGGCGGCGATAATACGCTGGTGGATGATCTGATAACTGCCGCGCGTCAGCAGGTTGAAACCGTGACGGGCCGGGCGCTCATAAGCCGGTCGAATGTGGCACGCTGGGATAAGTGGCCGGATGATGACCTGTACCTTCCGCGCTTCCCGGTGACAGCCGTTGCGACCGTCAAGTATTACAACAGTGACGGCACACTCACCACATGGGATACCGCCAACTATGTCACCGATCTGGCAAGCGTTCCCGCTCGTATATCGCGCGGGTATGGCGTGACATGGCCGACCATCCGCAAACGTACCGGTACAATCGAAGTGACCTATACGGCTGGCTACGGGGCAACCGCCGCAACCGTACCGCGTGCTCTGAGGATTGCCGTCATGGCTGTTGCTCTGGACATGTACGAACGGCGCGACCTGCACATCGAGTCAGCCACCATCCGCGACAACCCGGCAATTGCAAACCTATTGGCCGCGAACACCATACCGGCCACGGGGTGATATGATGCACGCCGGTCAACTCCGCCACAGGATAAGGATTGAAAAGCCCACCCGAACAGTCGGGGCCGGTGGACAGCCGCTTGTGTCGTGGAGCCAATACGCAATGCGATGGGCTGACGTCAACACCGAGAGCGTCAGTGAGGCGATGCAGTCTCAACGACCCGAAGCGCGAACCCGGTGGAAAGTGCTGGTCCGTTACGACGTGAATGTCATTGAAACGATGCGCGTCGTGTGGGGAACCCGAACGCTCAATATAACCGGGATCACGTTTGACCGGCTGAAGCGTTGGATGTTCCTGCTCTGCTCGGAAGAGGTGTAACTGTGGCAATAAAGGGACTAGCCCCGCACAAGATTAGGCCACTTCGCACGCTCGGATTACGCGGCGCGATCCGTGGACAGGACCGGGCGATTGAACTGGTTGGCGACAAGGAACTGCAACGGCAACTCCGAGAGATCAGCGGCGCAGGACTGCGGCGGGTAATGCGGCGGGCGTTGCCGTATGCCATAACGCCGGTATTGGACAAGGCGCGGGCGCTCGTTCCACGGAGAACCGGCATGTTGCACATGGCGTTGGAAAAGCGGTCGAAGGTCACGGCCAAAAGTATGTACGCGATGGTGTGGGTAAATCCGATGGTGCGGGGTGTTCGCATACACCCCCGCAAATATGCCCACCTTGTCGAGTTCGGAACATCACATTCTCCACCGCATAGCTTCATGCGGGCGGCGCTTGCGTCGGAAAAATCCACCGGTGTCGCCAGACTGCGGGAAAAGGTCAACGAACGGCTCAAGATTGAATGGGCCAAAGCGGACGCGAAAGGCAAACTGTTGTGACGATCAAAGCCGCCATCAAAGCCAAGATCGAATCGGTCAGCGAAGTCAGCGCCGCCGGGATAGTCGTCTATCTCGGGATGGCCCCGCAACGCAAGGACTATCCGTATGCTGTGCTTAACCGGGTGGGGCCGGGACAATACGGCTCGGACATGGGCGGACGCGAACCGTGGGCTCGGGAAGTCTATCAGCTTGACTTGTACCATACCAACGACGAAACACTTGAGACAATCCGAAACGCCGTTATCGCCGCAGTCCACGCGCAAGGTCCGGTCACCTGGTCAACTATCAAAATCTACGTTGCGCTTGTCACTGACGGGCGCGACTTAACTGAACTCGAAGAAGCGAGCGGCGAAGAGTCGGTATGCCGCCACGAGTTGGAACTGACCATCAAATACGAAATGGAATAAGGAGATAAGATCATGGCTTTAGTCGTCGAAGGACATGGATTCACGGTTGCCCACGGTGAACTTTCTATCACTCAAAACCCGGTGACAATCGAAGTGCCGGGGTATTCCCGGTCCGAGATTGACCGAACCACGCAAAGCAACAGCGCGGTCAAGACTGCCGATGTAGGCACACTCCGAGACTACGAGACGTTCACCCACACTTTCCCGTATGACCCGGTGGACGTGGCAACATGGGAAGGTAGTACGTCCAACCTGCAACACACTATCACGTTCCCCGATTCGGCTGGGACGTGGGTTGGCTGGGCCAAGGTGCTCAAGGTTGGCGCGACCTCCGAAGAGACAGACGGACGCCCGACCTATGACGTTGAGTTCAAACTCACCAACCTGAACGGAAGCAGCGAAGAAACCGTTCCTCTATTCACAGCCGGATCGTAACAGGAGATTTCTATGAGCCGCGAAACATTGCTTCAGAGTAAAGCCCACATCGAAGCGGTACAGATTGAAGGCGTTGAAGAGGTGGTCCACATCCGAGCACCTAAGATGGGTCGGCTGCGGGCGTACATGGCCGATGAGAATGGCGATGAGCTGGCAGTACAGGAATGTGTGTGCGATGAAGCGGGCGCACCGTTGCTGAAAGCTAAAGACGTTGCAGAGCTGCCGTCCAACATTTTCCGTCAACTGGCGGCTGCGGTTGTGACGGTGAGCGGGTACGGGTCGGCAAAAAACTAGCGAACGACCCAGAGCGCCTGTTAGCGTTTCGGGTCGGCCAATACCTCAGCATCAACCCCGACTCGCTCGGTGACATGATATCTGCCCGGCAGTTTGCAGAGTTTGCCGCTTACTTCGAATGGTGCGACTGCCGACGCGATAAAGCCGATTACTACGGAGCGCAGGTGGCCGGGATGTTATCAGGCAGAAAACGCTACCGACTAAGCGAGTTCATGGCACCGTCGGCACTGGACGGGGGCGGACAAAAGATTCTATCCGCCAAAGATGCCGTCGTTATTCTGAAGGCGCAATATGGCAAACCTTAAAGTATACCTCACAGCCGAGACGAAACAGTTCAAACGGTCAATGCGCAAGGCCGACCGTATCGTTGCCAAAGCGTCTAAGAATATCAAGCGATACGGGATGATGGCGGGGGCCGCATTCGTCGGGGCCGGTGTCGCGTCAGTCAAAGCGTTTGCCGTACAGGAAGCCGCAGAGAATGCACTGGCGTCCGCTATGGCTTCACACGGTGACGCTATCGACGCACTGATGCCTAAGGCCAAAGCGCTCGCGTCACAGATCCAACGCGAGACTAAGTACGGCGATGAAGACGTTTTGAGCATGATGGCGCAGATCCGTAACCTTGGAGTACTTCCCGGCAAACTGGAAGAAGCGACCAAGGGCAGTATCGGACTTGCCAAGGCGTTACAGATGGACGCCAACACTGCCGCGCGATATACAGCACTGGCGATGCAGGGAGAATACACCGTCCTGCAACGGTATGTCCCGGCATTGAGAACCGCCACGAGCGCCGCAGAGAAACAGACCATTGTAACCGACCTGATGAACCAGGGCTACGAACAGGCGCAGGCCGAAACGGAAACCCTGGACGGAAAGTTCACCCAGCTCCAAAACGCGGCTGGCGACGTTGCCGAATCGTTTGGCAATGTCATCACGGAAGCGCTCGACCTGGACACGGCAACAGGCGGACTGACCGACCGACTCCTTGACTTTTCCCAACAGACCAAGCGCGACTCCGCCATGATTGCATTCGAGTGGCAGTACATGTTCGTGACAATCAAGACGGCGCTCAAGAACACGTTCGACTTCGTCAAGATTGCCGTCACCAACGGGGCGCACCTGTTCAAAAACTTTGGTGAGGGTCTCGGCATTTTTGCAAGTAACATGGTGGATGACTTCTGGGGCGCGTTCAAGTGGCTGTCTACCAACTGGAAAACCGTTGTCACCAACATGGGCAGTCTGAGTATTGAGAGCTTCGGAGCAATCGGCAAACTGCTTGCCGATGTGATGCTCACCCCGTTGCATATCGTCAAAGACCAGGTGATTGACATATTCAACGCGATCAAGAACCGCGACCTTGGAAGTCTCATTGCCGCCACCACCCCGCTTGACGATATCAAACAGCAATTCGACCGGATTAAAAATGACGCTCAAAGCGTGTTCGATAATCTGAGCAGTGACCTTGGGCTTGAGTCGTTCACACTGAAAGGCGCAGACGGCGCGTTTGCCAAGTTCTTTGACCCGACTCAGTACGCGGACCCGATTGACGCAATCGCCAAAAACGAAGCGGACAAGATAGTCAAGCTGAACGCACTGGAGGCAGCGTTGCGGAAAAAGATGTTCGACCTGGAACACAAAGAGAAGAAAGCGATGATTAAGGATGAGGTTGCCACCGGGGGCGATGCAATGCGGAAAGCGTCGGCAGAGTTCGCCGGGGCTGCAACCCGTGGCAGTACCGAAGCCTACAGCGCGACCATCCGTAATCGCAAGGTCGATAAGGCACAGGAAGCTACGGCCAAAAATACAGAGGATACGGCGCTTGCTGTGCGTCAACTGGCAGAGGCGACGGCACTGGGCACTCAACTTGTAGCGGCCAATTTCTAAGGGGCGTATCGCATGGCGGTAACATCGGCAACCAAGACGAACAATCTCAGTGGGGGTGACGACGAAATCCGCGAGACATGGCTGGTAATCGCCGGGGCCACTGACAGCGTACCGACAATCCTGGCGAGCGCGTTAATCCCGGCAGTCGGGGCGGGTCATACCGATGACTCGGGATACCGGGTGGTGCGACCGCGTACACTCAAGCCGAGCGTTGGCGATCAGAAACAGGGCTATTGGGATGCTGAAATAACCTGGCAGAAGCGGAGCGGTGGCACCCAGAGCAGTGTATCCAAAACGACCACTCGCCTGCTGTCTCTATCCTATGGAACCGCCCCGTATCAAGTGGTGGCGGAACAGGGCTATCTATGGGATGGCGCGGCTTGGGGTGCCTCGATGGTTCCGGTTCGTAACAGCGCAAGTGACCCGTTCGACCCGCCCCCAATGGTGCCGGTGTACAATACCATTATCCGCTTTCGTCAAACTGAGGCGGCCGGCTTCAATGCCAATGACGCGGTTGACCTTATCGGCACAATCAACAGCACGGCTCTTACCGTGTGCGGGATGACGATTGCCGCAGAATATGGCGTACTGCGTGACATCTCACCGGAGTATATCGGGGATGACGGGTGGGAGTCCACCTATGCAATCGAAGTGCGGAGGCAATACCCGCTATGTCCCGAACTGCTGGACCAGGGATATAACTATCTTGTTGCGACCAAAAAACGGGAAATCCGTTACAGTGACATTTCTGCCGACTATGAATCAGACGGCGATAAAGCCGATAAGGATAAGCCGGTTTCCGACCCGGTTCCGCTGGACGGTTCGGGCGGGTTGCTCGGTGCCGGTGCAACGGTCTATCGGAAATATCGGTTCGGTGAACTGGTCGCATGGGCGGATACGCTTAGCCTTGTGAGCACGCTATGAGCAAAGTTTATGGATTCAATCAGGAAGGTGTCAAGCAGGTAATCGCCGCGACCCGGCGCGTATTGAATGACGGCGGGGGCGACCCGGCGGGCCCGCGTAAAGGCCGGGGGCAGGAACAGCAGGCACAGACCGCGCTCGTATCAATCACCTCAGCCGTGGACCTGACCGGAACTGAACGACGCTGGAACGGTACTGCATACGAGACAGGCGAAAAGACTTGGAGCAGTACAACCGCGTGGGGCGCATTGCTCAACCCGCTAAACATCACGATTGCAGACAGCGACGTCGTAACCGTGATGCGCATCCAGAGCGGGCAGTGGGTGATTGTCGGTGGTTCGTCAATGCTGTCCAGTTTGGAAGCTGACCTTACAGCCCGCGGCAACAATGACACTTACCTTGTGACGTCAACCGGGGCCGCGTTCGACGAAACCCTAGACGATACAAACGACTACCGTGGCCGTCACATTGAAAGCTGGATTGACGTCTATGCTACGGGCGATTCGGTATCGATCACACCGGATGATACGCGCGTTCGCTGTGCCATTGCCGCCGATGTTGACTTGGCTGCATCTTCCCCCTACACCGTCTACGTAGAAAGTACGGATGGGAGTCTACATGTTCGCGCCAGTGCTGCCGCCGCTGAAGCCCTTGTCTGGGTCCGTGCCAGTGGGGCCGGGAACTGCGCTCCGGATTCTTGTCCGTGTGTGTCGTGGCCGCCCGACTCGTGGCCGTGCGGAGGACTGGCAGAAGAATATAACGTGAGCAACAATCTGGAAAGTCCACATGACTCCACTATGATATTATCCTATGATACATGCTTTGGCGGGTGGTCCGAGTGGCGTGTCAAGGCTGACGCC
>Ga0307928_10003108_pt1 | contig 12699 bp, 13 predicted proteins | sample AceLakmetagen232_FD_201815 | JGI IMG/M metagenome (GOLD analysis project Ga0307928, IMG submission 201815) | Saline water microbial communities from Ace Lake, Antarctica - #232 | ecosystem: Environmental > Aquatic > Non-marine Saline and Alkaline > Saline | place: Antarctica: Ace Lake... | reverse complement strand
TTCTTAGGTTGTCGTTTTGTCCCACGATTGCCCGTCCCGCCACCTGAACCATCACGCCTGCGAGTCCCGCCACAGGCTCCCTTGCTGCCACGCCCTGTGTTGCCTCTTGTTGCCATCGCGCACACCTCCCTCAATAGTTACGCATACTCTGAGGCCACGGCCGCCGCTAGGGCGGTATCCGCGGCATCGACGGCATCCTCAGCCGTCTCTCCAGTGTAAATCGTGTATTGCAGGTCTCCGCTGTCATCCGCAAGCGCCGAAATAATCTCGTTCAGCAGCCCGTCGTAGCCGTCCGCACCGGCGATGTGGAATGGCCCGAGCACCAAGTGGCTGTTCAGGTCCGATCCATCGTCGTCAGTGGCATCGTCGTCAAAAACGCGGATGTAACCGTCGCCGCACCCGAGCAGGACATTGCTGAACCCGCTTCGCGACACGACTGCGGTAGAGTGGGGTTGGTGGTCATCGTTTAACTTGACCGGCCAGAACGCTCGATTCTCAAGGTCAATCCACCAGTGAGATCCGATGCCAGTAAGAGGCGTCAGGAACAGATGGACACCCCGGCAGCGGTGGTCATACCGCATCAGCACATCAGTGGTGGCAGTATCCACATCCAGAAGTTCGTCGGGGATAACCCCCGGGCTGAACGGCTCCGGGTCCGACTTGCTTCCGACCTGCCATGCGTAGAGTCCTGCGCGGGTCAGGAACAGCACCATGCCGTTAGGCGTTACCGCCATCGCGCCGGGAGCTATGATCCCGGAAAACGGGCTCACGCACTGCTTCCGCCCGCCGCCGGTATCCGCGATGTTGCCGTAAACCGCCCATACGCTATCTTGGCAGCCGAAGATGAGTGCTACGTCGCGGTGGTTGTGCATGGCGAGGATCTTCTCACCCACCACGCCAGCATCGCCCACCGCACCCATGACGCTCCGCCCTACATCGCCCATCTCCGCGCCAGCATCCCAGTTCGTGCCGTCTGCCTGACCGCTCATGTAGAACAGATGGTCCACGCCAGACAGGACAAGCCGCTCCTGGTAGACACACACCAAAGGCATTGAGGCCGGTGCATCCTCAACCGTGCTTACCGTCCCCGTGAGAGGGTCGTATTTCTGCAACGTGGCATCCGCGATATACAGCTTGCCGTTCCACTCCGCCATCTGGAACGTGTTACCATCGACCAGCGGGTTTGTGGATGTGACCGTGCTGTGCATGACGATGTTATCGCCATCGATTGTGATGTTGTCGCCGTCGATGGACAGGTTTGAGACCGCCTCGGTCGCCACTCCGCCCTGCACGATATAGAGCGCGCCATCAGCGGTCACGGCCAGGTCCTGCTGCCGGTCACCGTCCGCATCGATGTAGGTGACAGATGATATGCCGGTGATGTTGGTCCCGAAGTCGGTGTCTATGAACTTCGATAGACCGGGCCGCGAACCGCCCCTGCCCCGCTTTTCGAGCGGCCCCACGCTCCGCACGTTGACCGCACGGCTGGAAGCGGCGAGGGTTTCCGGGGCGCGGTAATTGCGCCGCCGGTTCTCGCCGCTCGTTGGGAAGGGCACATGGATTGTTCGCTGTTTAGGCTTTGGCATCATCCGACCTCTTTAGAACTCGCGGGCTATTCTCACCCAGTCGATCGTGGACTCAGCAGGATCGCCATGAGCGTTCATCGCAACAAAGTAGAAGCACATCTCTTGCCCATCAGGGAAGTCGGTTGCCGTCTTCGCAATGGTATCGGCGAGAGCAACGCCGTTAGCATAGAACGTCACGGTCGTCCCGTCGAAGTGGAAGCCGATCTTGATGTAGGTGTCGGCCTCCAGCGTCACCGCATCAGGCTTGATCGTGACGGGCGAGGTCCCGCCGCTCGCGGTGTTGAACACCGTGTCGAGCGTATCGCCATCGGCGGCAAGTTTGTGGAACCCCACGTAATCCTTATCGGTGAGGATATCGTCTGTCCCTATGACTCCGCCCTCTGAGGCAAGCCCTTCTTCAGCGAAGCCGCAGAATATGCCGAACTTTGCATTGGTGATATTCAGAGACTTAATACGGGCCTCGAACCACACCTGTTCGGTGCTTGACGTGTTGAAGATGACCTGCGCAGCATCATTCACGCCGCCCAGAATGTTGATGCCCGCTCCCTCGTTAATGGTGGTGCTGCTAAGGGTTAGCGCGCCCGTGGGCTCGTCTTTCTCCGTATCGATAGTCGAACCGGAAGTGGCCCCAGTAAAGCCACACACGCCCTCGTTCAGGTGGGTGACCGTCTGGGCGGCCGCCAGGGTGTAGCCGCCATCAATGAAGTCGTTGAAATACACGAAGCCATTAGTGGGGTTGATCATGAAGTCCAACACGTTGCAATCGTCCCAAATCAACGGGCTGGGACCACGGTTGCCGGCAGTGCCCTCGGTGACGACTTTGGGCTGTGTCGTAAATACTTCTGCCCCGGAATGAGTCTCTGCGCCGGTGTGAGTCTCTACGCCGGTGTGCGCGTTCGCGCCTGAAAACGTGAGGTCCCCGCTGAACGTCAGCGCCTTGCCGTCATCCACACTGCCAAAGCGGTCATTCGCTTTACTCATGTCTTCTGGTAGGGTGTGAGCACCCATAACATTTTCCTTTCGTTAATCAGGCAGAACGCCGTTGACCAACACATGCCAGTCGCCATCATTCCGCCAACTTGTTGAGCGGCTATCCGAGCGGTCGGCATTATACCCCAAATGGGTCGGTGCCAACTGCTCATCACTTACAATGGAGTCGCTGATCGCCGCGCGAATGGTGTTCTTGTATTCGCCCAGCGGCATATCTTGAAATAGGTATCGGGCGGCCGCGATACAGCAGTCCAGTATCGCCTGCCCGTGAACCTGCCCGCCCAGCGGATACTTGTCCGTGGTGTCCAGGTCCTTGGCCGTGAGGATGTAATACGAATATCCCAGCACGTAGGCACCATCGGCAAGCGGGCTAACCATAACCTCGAAACGCTGCCCGTCGGTGTTATCGAAGTCCGCGGTCTTTGCCCTTATCGCTGCTACGGCGGGATACCCCGTTGTCGTGGAGCGGCCCGCGCGAATGTCGTTCGCACCCACCCGCTTGACCGGGGAGCGCCCTACCGAAGCATCGTAGGTGAACCACGAATCGGGCTGCCCGAAGTCATCGGGGAGATCGTAGGCCGTGCGCCTCAATTCGTAAGACGCGCCCGCGACCGTATCATCACCCCAGTCCGCGTTCAGCTCGATATTCGCGTTATCCGTGCGGGCGGAAATGCTGTACTCGCGCCCGTTGTAGTAAAGGCTTCCCTGTGCCGCCCACGCCGGCCACGTTCCGGTCGCTAACGTCACGGTCGCATCATCCTCAGTGAGGGTGATCGTGCCGGTGGAGTACGGTGTGGTCGTGGTTATCGTCGCGAACTTCTTCAGGAACCGCCAGTCGTGGGAGCGTAGAAAGTCACTATACCCCTTATCAACCGCCCGGTCGATGTCGGCGGTTTCCTGCGTCGACCAGTCGGTGGAGGTGTAACTCAGCCCCAACCCAGACCGGGCGACCATCGCGGCGATGTCAGCATACGCGAGTGACAGAGAACTTTCGCCCATTGTAGTTACCCTTCCGTCGCCTCTTGCAACTCGACCTGGCCCTGCTCAAGTGCTTCCGTGAGCATGTCACGCAACCGGTTCGCACTTTCTTTGCCCGACATCCCTACATCCCTTTCGACCAGAGCAGCCTTCAGTTGAGGGCCGGTCATTAGCCCGATCTCCTCTTGGGATGGGCCCACGGGCTCCGTTTTGAGTCCGGGGTCTCCCGCCGCCAGGGTCGGGAAGACATCCCTCTTCGTCAGGCCGTTCACCAGCAAGGCGAGCGTCTCGACGCTCATCTCCGAGAACCGGCCGAAGAACCTCGCCAAGCGGGCCTCCATTCGCCCTATCCGGGATGCGACCTCCTCGGACACAGGCACGTTGGCATCTGAAACGTCGAACATCATGCGCAGGTTCTTACCGTGTAGCCGGTTCATAGCATCCCCTCCTGTTAATGATGGACGCGGAGGCGGCGCGGGAGGGAGTCGCGCTACGCCCCCGCGTCCTTATCCCAACGATTACCTCAGTTGGGCAACTCTCACCCAGTCAACATACAGCTCGGCATTCGCGCCAGTGGCGGCAACCTGAGCGACGTAGCTGAGAGCCATGTCGCCAGTGCCGATGGTGATCGGAATGTCGTCCGTATCGGTGATCTCGGTGTACGCCTTGCCGTTTACGAACGGCTTGACCCGGAGGGCGTTGTTCTTGGTGTAGGCCATGAAGCCGACCTTCACCCAGGTGTTGTCCTCGAACGCCGTCTCGGTGGCATCTGCCGCGATACCGGTGCAGTCGGTCTGCTGCTCTGCGGACCCCGCCTTTGCAGCCGCGAACTCGATGTAGCTTGCGGTCGTGCCCGCATCGGTGTAGAACCCGATCAGGTTTCTGGCGGCCGTATCCAACATACCAGTGGTCTGCTCGATGATGTCGGTTTCGGAATCGCACAGCCCGATGAAGAACTCGTCGCTCTCGTCGTTGAGCAGGATGCGCGCCTCGAACAGCAGCGGTTTGTTGGCCGCCGGGCACCAGATTTCCTGAACCGCGGCTCCGCCCATCTGCACATTGATGCCATCGTGCGCACCATTGTGCCCATCGCTCGAGACGTTCAACATACCGTGCCCGGTGATGGTGCTGGTCGGGTCGGCGGTTTCGATGATTCCCGAGGCTTCCTGCGTGATCACGTAACCCAACGCAGTCGTCGGGTCCAGCGGGCCCAAGTAGTCCTGGAAGTAATGTGCCCAGGCGCCGACCGGTGCCTCGTCGAACTCCGCCCAAATCGCAGGGCTCGGAGCCGCTCCGGTGTCGCTGGGGTCTCTATACTGAACATGCTGTGCCATGATACTTCTCCTTTTCCTTTTCGGAAGGATCGTTTTCGCTTACGAGAATTGAGTCACGGCCCCCTTTCGGGGGGCCGTTGCTGCCGCTTAACTACTGAGCGGGTCAGACTTCGCGCCGAGGAAGAGGCCCTTGCGACGGTTAAAGCACCTGAAGTTGTAGGTGCTATCCATGTGGCTCACTCGGTCGTTGTGCTGACCGGCCACTTCCTTGAACGGCGTTTCCTTCATCCACCAGCCACTGCGGAACACTGCGTGGAACTGGCTCCAGTCGATGCCGACGAACGGCAGGCTGGTCGCTTTGTTCGCGGTGATCCAGGGAACGTGCTCAATCGGAACGCGCCCGATGCGCACCTGGCCGTGATACTTGTCCAGGTCGCTCCCGAGGTCATCGTTCTGGCTACGCGCCAGTTTCTCGAGCGTCTTGACCTGCGGCCACGCCGAGTAGATCACCCGCTTCTGGCCGCTGGCATACCCCTTGATGGGGGCGTTGCTGACCATCGGCTTGAAGTCGCTGTAGACCAGCGCATCCCGAACGCTGTCAACGAGGTCGGTGTCGCTGACGTTGGTGTACTGGAACGTGTAGTGCTTCAGTTTGGGGTAGGCGACCGTGCCCTTCCCACCGATAGTGCCGTAGTTGCCGTTCCCGCCGTTGAAGCCGCTGATGGCGTTGTAGGCCAGCCAGTAGCCGAATACGCCGAACGGCGTGTCCTCGTCGGTCGAGCCCGACGGGCCCTGCCAGAAGTTCTCCTCGAACAGCTCCACCCAGGAGATGGCTCGCTGGTAACGCTTGGTGCCAATGTAATCGACGATCTTCGCGGGGCCGCTGTTCATCGCGTCCTCACGCACGTCGAAGGCGCAACCGCTTGTGGTGTGCCGCCACGGGATCGTCAGGTTGAAGGTCCCGTCCTTGATGTTGACGTTGTCTCGGCTGTGGAGCCCCACGTTGCGGGCGTTCTCATCGCCGTTCTGCAGGAGGTTCCAGGAGACGCCCTTGCCGCTGTCGAACTTGATGCGATGCTTATTCATCAGGTTGGATGCGGCAACGTGCTCTGTTATCTCCGAAGCGACCTCTACGAGTCTCAGTCTGCCCAAATCATTGAGCGTCCCGTTCGCGAGATCAGTAATATCATCCGCATGAAGTCCCATTTTTCCCATCCTTTCATCTATCAACCCACCTGCTGACACAAATCGGTCAGAGGACGTCGCTCATGTCCGCGACTTGCTCGGGGTGCATATCGTGCTCCGTCATAAACTTTGAAGCGTTGCGAACGGCGCGCTGACGCGGGGTTAGATCCGCATCGTTCTGCTTTCGCTGCGCCGGCCTCCCGAGAAATCGACCTTGACGGTTGCGAGCCTTCTCGACCTTGCCGTCGTTGGTGAGTTTGTTTGTGTGTTCCGTGAACACATCTTTGGCGGCGGCGCGGACCCGGCGTGAAACACTGCCTTTGTACTGGCCGCTGAACACCGCCTTCCGCAACCTTTCGAGGTTGCTCACTTGTTCGTCCGCGGCCTTCTTCCCTTCCTTGCCGAACACCGGCTGCCAGTCCTTGCCGAGGGATTCAACCGCATCATCGAAGGCATCACCATCACGCCCGGTAAGCGTGTCGCCCATCTTCTTGATGCGCTCCTCATACTTACCGCTCAACTTGCTGAACATCTGCTCCACCGCCTTCTTCGTGGAGCCGTTCATGCCCTTGAGCATCGCGACCAGTTCCGGGTCGAACTCTTTAGCCTCCTCGTCACTGATCTCATGCCACTGGACATCGTCCCCGCCCGAAGAGGTATCCCCCTCCTTGCGGCTTTCCAACAGGCTGAGCATGGAGGTGATCGCCTCGTTGCTGCCCAAGCCCATCACCGTGTCGGTTTCCTCGTCAGACAGGTTCATCCTGCCAACTCGGATGAACAGCTTCGGGTCTATAGCACCCGACTCCGCTGCCTCTTCCTCCTTTTTCCCCTTCTCCGCGTCCTTCTCGGCGGGATCATCTTCATCGCCGGCATGGGATGCGTCGTCAGGGTCTTCTTCCGGGTCAAAATCGAAAGCATCCGCCATCGACTCGTCTTCAGTCGGCTCGGTGCTCTCGTCTTTCTCTTTCTGCTCTTGTTCTGTCAGCATTGCAAACCCCCTCCTTAACAGTGACTATCACATACAAAGCCATGCGCCCGGTCCCACTTGTCGCGGGCGCGCTTGGAACCAAAATGCGGGCGGACAAAGCCGCGACCGTCGGGCTTCCATTCGACTCCGAGATTCACGCCCTTTTGCTTGTCGAGTGCCTTCTGTTCCGCCACCTGATCGGTATGGATGGCTCGGGACAGCGACCCGGTTTCGTGCCGCTCATTGGTGAACCCGCCGTTGATCTTCCATGCGTCGCCGCCGGAGTCCACAGCGCCTTGTTCAGCTGGGTAATCACGCCGAAGCGTTGCGCCGCACCGCGGGCAACTCTTGTGTCGCGGTCGGGCAGATATAGGCACCATGATATCCGCCTTCTTCCCGCAATTGTCACACGTGAAACAATACGTCGGCATCGCGCTTATCCCCTTAAGTCGTGGTGAATCTGCACGGGACTATTGACACGGAGTCGAACTTGATGGCATCAAGCGCGTCGCTCTCCGAGTCGAAGGTGACGCCCACTTCCATGTAGGTGATGTTCGACGGGTCCCACCCGTTGCCGCCGAGTTCAGCAGTGCCGATCTCGGCCTCGCAGAGTGCCCATCCGGCTGCCATCGAGCCATCGGTCACGGTCCACATCAGGTAGTGGGTGGCGTCGGTCCCGAGTTTGACATAGCAGCTCGCGACAGCCGTCAAGACGGAGCAATACACCGACCACATGATCTTGTCGTAGAGCAGTAGGCCGTCCGCCTCCAGGTTCAGGCCGGGCAGTGTCCGGGATGCCCCCGCTGCCTTCCCGTTTGCGACGCCGTCCACCTTGCTGAACTCGAGCGAATTGGTGCCGGTAAGCCGCACCGCGCTTTCACTAGGGCCCGTCGTGTCGGTGGTCAGGGCGGTATACTGCGTGTAGTCCTTCATATCGTCAATTACGCGAACCTGGAACATTGGTCATCCTCCAAAGGCGGGTGAGCTTGCGCCCGGTTCCCCAGACGTTCCCATTTTCGACAGACTTTGCATCATCACGTTATCGTTACCGCCGGGGGTCGTCCCCGGGCGGCTTACTCGTTCGTTCACGGTGTGGCTGCTCTTCAGCCGATCCGGGGCGGCCACCTGCCCGGCCATTTGCTCCTTCATCATCGGGTCCATCTGCTTGAGCAGGATGTCGAACGGGATGTTCATCTGCTTGCAGAGATACCGCACGGTCTCGGCTGCGTTCGGCAGGTGCCCCGTCTGCATCAGTGCGTCGGCGTTCGGCAGGATCATGCTGTGCCACAGCTCTACCACCTTCTGAGCCTTTTCCTCCGGCGTCCGCGCGACCAGTGAATGCGGGTCGAGCGTAAAGTTGTAATCGAGGAAATCGCCCTCGCGCTCCTCCGGGGTGAAGTGCCACGGAATCGGAATATCGTGTTCTCCCGGGACGCTGGTAAAGCCGCTGAACTCTCGGAGGTCCTCCGTCCACGTCCACCATGCGTGCTTGCGAAGAACGCTCTTGGCGGTGCGCATCAACCCTAGTTGCAAGAACCGTATCAGTGAGGAAGCCGTATCGTGAATCAGCTTGTCGCCGCGGAACGTCTCCGTGCTCGGACCCAGGCCGCCCAGGGACTGCAGGTTCCCGCCCTCGGTGTCCATCGTCTGCAAGCTCCAGATCAGCATCTGGGACATCATCGGGTCTGCCCCGCCGTATTTTACGCTTTCCATCTGAGCCAAAGTTCCGCGCGGCACCAGTGCTATTTCGCCGTCGTTGGAATTCCGAATAATCTCGGCGCCCTTCTCGGCACCCTGCTCGGCCACCAGCACCTGCTTCTGCCGGTTGGCTTGTCGGCCCACCTTACGCATGAGTTCGTTGCTGAACATATGCAGCTCAAACAGGTTGGCCGCGGGCGGCAGGGGCAACGGGTATCCGGGCATGTGGAACCACCCGAGAACATCGTAGGGGCCGCCCTCGGGGCCGTCCCAGTCCCACACCGCAATCGGCTTGTCGCTGCCGTCCGCGATCGTGACCATGACGTTTTCCTTGGGAAGATACATATCCCAGACCCAGACGTCGTCATAGATGCGGGCGGGTTCGTCGCCGTCGCGCGTGCCGGACGAGCGCGGTTCCGGCATCATCTCGCTCTGGTCTCGGTCGTCGATGGTGGCCGTGGTAAACGGCTCGCCGCGCTCGGCCTTCTTCATCATCTCTGTGACCCAACCCCGCGGGCGCAGATACCGGTCGCCAATCATATCTACTTTATCGTAGCTCTTGGCGCTCATGTCAATCATTAGGTCGTCCAGGAACACTGAGTCGGAAAACGGGCGGCCGGGATCTATCAGTTCGCCGTCGGCCTCAAACACTTCTGGGGCGCCGACGCCCAGTCCCGTCTTGATCACACCGACAGAGAACATCGCGTCGAGAGTGGCCCGCATAAACACATCGCCCAACTGTATTTCCGACAGATGCCGGTTGACGGCCAGCTCGAACTGGAACGCGAACGACCTCAGATCCGGATACACGGTTTCAATGCTCGCCTGCGGCTCTCCAGTCGCCATGTTCTGCAACCATATCCGTATCGCGTCCTGCAGACGGTTGATGATTACGGGCTTGGCCTCGCTCGCGCCATCCTCCACAGTCAGGTGCCCGGCGTATTGTCGCCGCATCTCCGCGCTGTTGCGCCGGAGCTTGCTCATGTGCTCGTAGTTGTAGATGGCGGCCTCGTTGATGTGCTGAATCTGGCGCGAGGTCATGCTGCCGTTGTTCAGGTAGATTTCCTCGCCACCGGCAGGAGCAACTTGCAGGTGCTGCTTCTTGCCCCGTTTGTTCCACCAGGTCCGCAGTGAGTTCATTATACCGAAGTGGCTGTCTTGGGGAGACATCTCAATACCACCTGTCATTAGTGTTCAGGGAGGACGCGAGCACGGCCTCCCGCTGTCTGTAGGCCAGAGTTCCGTATTCCGGCTCCTGATACACCGGCATCGGCTCGGGACGATCGAGCATCGCCCGAACGAGGATCACTTCGGATGTGGTCACGTCGCCGTGCTGGTCACCTGTGTCCGCCATGTTGTCCGTGGTGCGACTCGCTTGGTGCACCACCCCGCCCTTGCCGTCGTAGACGAACTGCTCCGCCTGGCGGTATGATTCCGAGCTGGGGGATATGAGGCCGCCGTGGAAAATTGCCTCGCGGTAATCCGTGAAGAGTTCTTTCTTGATGAGCCGGTTGCTGGGCACTCCAGGTCGACGCCCCGGCTTCGGGTTGGCCTCGTCACGCGGCTTGTGGTAATACACATCCAGTCCACCTCCGTGTTGTAGCACCTTCGTCCCGAACGGGCCGCCGGGACCGCCTTGGTCCCACGCCATGAACGGCGCACCCACGTCCGTCGTGAACCACCTGTAGACTGCCACCGCCAGCAGTGCGAAGTCCTCGGGCGTAATCCCGTTGGACCGATATTCCATCACCTTTTCCTTCGTGGTGTCATCAGCGATGCTGATGCAGGAATCCGAGCCGCCGCCGTTGCCGCTGGCGACATCGATCCCCATCGTGTAAGAAGTGTTCTGCGGCACCATATCGTTCACGAGAGGGAACCACAGCTTCATTTTATCGGACCGAATGTCCCGGTCGGACCACCGCAAAGGCGTCTCTTCGCCGTGCAGGATCGCGTCGGGGATGAGTTCTTCTGCGTCGCCAACATGCACCGGCGGCCGAGCGTGCCGCACTCGAGCCTCTGCGAGCTTGTCGGCCCGGAAAAACGGAGCCCCACTGCCGAGATACGATATCTGAATTTCCTGTGCGATATCGGCAAGGGAGTCCGCCCCGCGCTCCTCGCCGTCAAACCACGGGCTCCGCAGAAACTCCCAGGGGGCGCCCGGGTCGGCGTTCGACGGGGTGGTCATGCACTCGTAATCGGGGTGAGCGTCATGCCAGCCTGAGTCGAGCACCGTCACCCGGCCACCTTCAATCGAATATAGTCCCTCGGCCTTCTCGGGATGCAGGCTCCAGTGCAGCGTCAGCCAGTCGATTCCGCCGTTGATCTTCGCCGTGTGGAAGCTGCCGCCGATACCGTTCGGCGTCCCCACCCGTATCTGAAGCCGCGTCGTCTGGTTCAGCGACCGGGTGATCTCCTTGCCGTAGCTCGCCGCGGGCTCCTCATCGCGGAAAGCAGCGAAGTTACGACCACCGCGCCCAGCGTGCTTCCCGGATGCCTCGCCGCGGATCTGGTTCCCCAGGCGGCTGTTGATAACCTTCATGGCCGGTCGCCCATGCTGTGCATCGTGCTCGCACCCGCGAATCGCCAGAGCCGGAGGCATCCGGCTTTCGTTGAAATCCAGCTTCTGGAACAGGGCATCCTCGTCATCAGAACTGTCCACACGGTCTTCCTTCGAGCTAATACACCGCATTTGACGGTTTTCGTGGTATCGCCACACCCAGTCCATGAAATACATCACGCACCACGTCACGCCCATATCACGACTCTTGTCGACGCCGATGTCCCAGCGGCGATATCGGTTTTCGGGTTTTAGACTTTCAAGGGCGTTGAACGCCAGGAGGGAGAGAAATACATCTTGGAACTCGTAAGTGATGAATGGCTGAATAGCACGTTCCTTGCGAGTGTCCAATGCGTAACAGAAACTATTAACAAAAAATCGGATATCGTTCCGGCAGCTCGCCACGATGCACCGACGGGCCGAGGCATCATCACGCATCTGTTGCCATAGCCACGCTCGCCACACCATGTTCTCGTCAGGATCCTTCGGGACGTCCGAATACAGCAGGCAGTTGTCCGGCGAAGAGGCTTCTTGCTGTCGCCAAAACTCCAGAAAACCGCTCTCGCAAAGCCGAAGGCAACCCTGTTGCAATAAGCGCTCGATCATCGTCATCGCTGATGTCGCCCCCGAACAGGTCTTTCGATACCTTGTCCTGCAAATTCTTCCAACTGGTGTCGTGCTTCAACGCGCCGACAAGAAGGCTCCAGGCGAATGGGCTCGGGGCATCTTTCCGACTCACACCCAAGAGGTGGTCATCGCTCTCAATCCCGTCCCCATAATGCTCAAACGCCCAATACCAATCCTCTCGCACCGGAGCATGACTAACCGGTGGTGCGTCCTTCATCTTCTCGCCAGCCACCCGCTTCCAATCTGCCATAATCCGCCGCACTGCCGTTTCTTCGGCGATTACGTCATCGTCAACCTCCGCGAGGGCCTGTCTCAGATACGAGCGAAACGCAGAATACAAACCGTTATCACGCAACCATGTGTCACGCTTAGACTTGGAATCCTTCTTGCCCCACGGATATCCACTCACGGCACCACCACCTTACTCGTTGATGGTAATGGCGGCGTTGGCCGTCATTACCGCCATACGGACCTTACGAACAGCCGAGGTCTGGTCTGCACAGGCCGGAGTTAGAGCCACGATAACCTCCGCGAACGCCTTACCAGCATCACAAATGGCCCTATAGTGGGCTGCCTGGTCACCCTTCGGAGCATGGTAGGTGAACATCGCGGCAATCTCTTCATCTGTCATAACGCCCCTTGAACCTATAGGCCGAAAACAATCTACACTCTCCTATACCCTATCTTTCGACAGGAGACAAGACAAAGGCCGAAAAAAGGCATAAAAAGTTTGAGGGGTAAGTAACGTATACGCAAAGGGCAGGGGGGGGTCCGGGTTCGAGTTCTGGGGGCGGTGAGCCTTCTTTATTGCACGCCTGCACAGCCCCCCAGGCATGA
>Ga0307928_10003107_pt1 | contig 12704 bp, 15 predicted proteins | sample AceLakmetagen232_FD_201815 | JGI IMG/M metagenome (GOLD analysis project Ga0307928, IMG submission 201815) | Saline water microbial communities from Ace Lake, Antarctica - #232 | ecosystem: Environmental > Aquatic > Non-marine Saline and Alkaline > Saline | place: Antarctica: Ace Lake... | reverse complement strand
TATGTCTTATGGAATGAATAGAAAAGCAATGAAACAATATATTACTGATCAAGATAAATATTTTCAAATTGCAGATAGAGCATCATTTAAGATGCAAGGAAAAGATTTAAATATATACTCAGCAGTGCCAACTTTATGTATTCCCAACACAACATTGGGTAGTAATATTAGAGGAGAAAATATGAATTACAATAATACTAAGACAATATTAAATCTTGGATTTGATAATAAAAATTATGAATTATGAACACATTAAAAATTGCATTTACTGATTTTTGGCCTGAATGGAATGATGAAGATTTTATAACCCCAATTTTACAAAAAGAATTTAATGTTGTAATAGATCAGGATAATCCGGAGGTGTTATTTCATTCTATATTTGGTGGAGTAAAAAATGCTCCTAATTATAAATGTAAAAAAATATTATTTCTAGGAGAAAATTGGAATCCTAAACAATTTAATTCAGATTATTCTATTTCATTTGAACCGCATTCAAAAACAAATTTTAGACTTCCTTTATGGCAGGTTTATTTATTATTACGCCCTGAATTAAAAGATCGTCTATTTAATCGTAAAAAATGTGAAAGTTTTGAAAGATTTTGTTCATTTACTGTTTCTAACCCTTCAAACCAATTTAGAAATGCTGCATTTGATACTTTATCTTCATATAAAAGAGTTAATTCTTATGGAAAAGTAAGAATGAATGATTTTAGTCTTAAAAAAGCATCACAAGGAAAATATTGGAGAGATGCAAAAGACCAATTTTTCTTGGATCATTCTCATAAATTTGCACTAACATATGAAAATAATGGTTATCCATATTATTGTACAGAAAAACTTATGGATGCTTTTCTTGCTGGAAGTATGCCACTATATTGGGGTGATCCAAAAGTTAAAGAAGATTGGAATGAAAAAGCATTTTTGAGTACAATAGATTATCCAGAATGGTTAAATGAAGTAAAAAAATTAGATCAAGATGAAGAATATTTTAACGAAAAATATAATAAACCGGTATTCACAAGGGATCAACAAGATAAATTAATCAATAACTTAGGGGAATTTAAGAACTGGTTAATAAGTATAATTAAAAAATAATCATAAAAAATGACACTACCACAAGGAATGATTCGAAGAGGAGATGAATCTGCAGAACAACTTTATAATTTAGTTAAACGACCTGATATTTATACGATAGTAGATATTGGAACTTGGCACGGGATGGGATCAACAAAGTGTATAATAGATGGGATTTTAGATAGTCATAAAAAAGATTGTAACGTATTTTCTTTAGAAATTGATAAACTTTGTTATGAAAAGGCTAAAATTAATTTAGGATTTTTAGCTTCAAATATTCATTTAATTCATGGATCTATTTTTACAGGTAATGAATTAGATTATATGAGAGAAAAAATTAAGCCTGGGTTTGGTTCAGAAGACGTATCCTTAGAACTTGCTTCAAAATGGTTAGAAAGAGATATATTACAAATAAAAAAAGCTACAAATGTATTGCATTTATTGCCAGAAAAAATAGATTTATTAGTAATTGATGGCGGAGAATTTGCAGGAGAGGCTGAATTTAATCTTTTAAAAAATAGAACAACTTATTTTTATTTAGATGATATATCCTCTTGGAAAAATAAGAAAAATGCAAATTATGTATTAGCTAACCCTAAAATATTTGAAGTAATTTACACTAATATTAATCAAACTTTAATTTGTAAAAAAATATAAATGAAAGATTATATAAATGGAAATAAATTTGCAAAGATGGCACATTTTGTTATTCATCCGCCAAATTTTTCCTACAAAATATTAAAAAAAGATGCAATAATATTTTGCAAAACAGATTATCTTGAATTTCTATTCGAAAATCTGAAATTTTCGAATAGAAATTATATCTTAATAACGCATGCGTCTGATTTTCCAATAAATGCTGAAAGATTTTCAAAGAAGCCACCATGTATTAAAAAATGGTTTGCAGAAAATGCAAAATATGATCATTTAAATTTGATACCTGTTCCTATTGGAATAGAAAATCATATAGAGGAAAATGGCTGTGGAAAAGGAACTCATATAGAAGAAAATCTTAAAATACTAACAAATAAGCAAGAATATTTTAAAAAGAAAAAGAAAATTGAAGATACAATATTTTGTTCTTTTAGAATAAATTATCATTTTGCTAGTGGGGTGTGGACAAATCCATTTAGAAAAAATATTATATCAAATCTTGAACATAAAGGAGTTAAATATTTTAAACCTGATACTCTATTATCCTTTGGAGATTTTTGTGAAAGTTTAACAAATTATAAATTTGTTATTTCGCCCCCTGGAAATGGAATTGATACCCATAGAACATGGGAAGCACTTTATATAGGTTGTATTCCTATTGTATTAAAAGATAGAATATATAAATTTTACAACCTTCCCATTTTACAAGTTGAAAAGTGGACGGATATTACGCAAGAATTATTATCAAACTATATAGAAGAAATAAAAGACAATAATTTCAATAATTATGAGGAATTAGACATGATATATTGGAAAAATAAAATAATGAATGAATTTAATAAATTAAAATACTTATGAAATATTTAGTAACAGGAATTACAGGTTTTGTGGGTCCTCATCTCACACAATTACTTCTTAGAGAAGGCCATGAAGTACATGGAATAGTTAGAACTGCTAATGGAAGAGAATTAGATTTATTGGATATGTTAACTCCAATAGAATTAGATTTAATTACATTTCATTACTTAGATTTGAAACATTTTGGTTCTGTTGATAAATTAATGAATAAAGAAAAATTTGATGGAGTATTTCATTTAGCTGCTCAATCACACCCTCCTACAAGTTTTAAGAATCCTACATTAACATGGGATGAAAATATAACTTGTACGGTCAATATTATAACAACTCTTGAAAATTTAGATACAAAAATGATGTTTTGTTCTACTAGTGAAGTATATGGAGATACAGGAAAAAATGTAGGGACTTTAAGTATTGATACACCAATGCAACCTAACAATCCATATGGGACTTCAAAAGCTGCAATGGATTTATATATGCAAGAAAGAACTAAAAATGGATTTCTAAATGGATTTGTTACAAGAGCATTTTCTCACACAGGTCCAAGAAGAGGTAAAATTTTTAGTATTAGTTCGGATGCATATCAAATAGCTTTAATAGAAAAAGGTTATCAGACATCTACGTTAAGAGTTGGAAATTTGAAAACTGAAAGAGTTGTAATGGATGTTAGAGATACAGTAAGAGCTTATTATCTTCTAATGCAAAATCCTAAATCAAATGGTAAAGTTTTTAATGTTTGTGGACATGATGTTCATCCAATGCAATACTATACAGATTTATTAATTAAACATTCTAAATTTGATAAAATAGACCAAGTAATTTATAAGCCATTTTATAGACCTATAGATATTCAAATTCAGATAGGGGATGACAAAGAATTAAGAGAATTAACAGGATGGGCTCCAGTAATTAATATTGAAGATACTATGTTAGATTTACTAAATTATTGGAGAAAAAAAATAAATAAAAATTAAATATGAAATCTATTTATATTCATCATCATCTTGGTTTAGGTGATCATATCATGTGTAATGCAATTATTAGACATTATGCTAAAAGATATAATATAATATTCTTATTTGTATACTCTCGTAATTTAAATAGTATATCTTATATGTTTAGAGATTTAGATAATATTAAATATTTAACTATTGATGATGATAGTTATGAAGGCCAATTTAAGGTAGTTGATTCTTACCGCCAACTTAATCCTACTATAGAATATTTAAAAATAGGACATGAATATTTGTATGGAAAAGTTTCAACCCAATTAGATGATGGGAAACTGACTGCTGAACAACTTTTTTATGACCAAGTTGGTTTATCTTGGCATGAAAGATATGATGGATTTTATATTAAACGAGATGAAGAGGCGGAACAAAAAGTTTATGATTATTACAATCCTAACAATGAACCTTATGTATTTATTCATCAAGATTCACATAGAAAGAAAAATATAAATCCTAAATATATAGTAAATAAAAATATAAAAGTAATAGATTTTAATGGAAAAATATCTGACCCAAAACTATTTAATTTCTTTCATCATATGAAATTATTAGAAATGGCAGAAGAAGGACATTTTATTGATAGCGCGTTTAAATGTTTAGCTGATAGTTTTTTAAAAAATAAAAAAAACATGTTTTTTCATAGATATACCAATTTTGATTCCTTTGAAGATTCTGTTCAAAAGGGATGGACTGTTTGTAAACCATTTTGGAAAATTTTATAATGAAAGAAATAATTTTAATTTTAAATGACAATCCAATAGATCCTTTAGGGGTAATGTATTTAGCTGGGAATGTTGATGCAAATTTTACAGTAATATTTGTAAAAAATCAATATGATAAAAAATTAGAATCTATTGATATTAATAAATATGATATTCTTGGATTTAGTACTATTACAGGTAGTCACAAAATGCATAATGAAATAGCTAAGTACTTTAAAAAGAAAAATAAGAATATTATAACTTTAATGGGTGGTCCACATCCTACATTTTTTATTAACGAATCTATTTCTTTAAGTCATATTGATTATATTTGTATAGGTGAAGGTGTTTTAGCATTAGATAATTTCGTTAAAGGAAAAAAAACTAATAATATAATAAGCAAATTTGAGGAATATACTGGAATTTTAGATCCCATTGTTCCTTTAGACAATCTTAAAATAAATAGAGATGTAATTTATAATGTAAATAACCGAGGAGATAATCCAATAAAAAATTTCATGGGGACATTTGGATGTCCATATAATTGTTCTTATTGTTTTAATAAGAGTTATTATAAATTATATAAGTTACAAGGAAATAAAAGAGTTCGTTACATGAATCCAAAACTTTTTATGGATGATATAAAAAATTCAGTAAAAAAATATAATACAAAATTTCTTTATATTCAAGATGATACATTTATTTTAAACAAAAAATGGTTTAAAGAAATTACAGAATCTATAAAAAAAGAAGTTAATCTTCCATATCATTGTCATATAAGATCTGATATAACAACTGAAGAAATAATAAAACAGTTGAAAGATACTGGTTGTAAATCTGTTTCATTTGCTATTGAAGATGCAAGTGAAGAATATCGAAAAAAATATTTAAATAGAAGAATGTCTAATGAACAAATTCTAAAGGTTTCTAAATTATTACATGAATATAAAATTAAATTTAGAATAGAAAATATGTTAGGACTTCCTTTTAATTCTTTAAAAGGAAATATAAAAACTTTAAATTTGAATTATAAATGCCATCCAACGATTGGATGGGCATCATTATTTCAACCATTTACTAATACAGAACTTGGAAATATGTGTGCTAAAGAAAAATTATGGAGTGGAGATATTGATGATATTAGTGATGGATTTTTTGATAAATCCCCATTAAATTTAAAAAATAAAATACAAATAGAACGTTTACAAAAATTATTTTCATTAGGGGTAAGTAATTTTTTTATTAAAATACTTGTGCCAGTTTTGATAAGGTTGCCACTAGATAAATTGTATATTAAAACTTATTTTAGTTTTAAACATAAAAAATATAATAAACTTTATTCTGAAGTAAATTAAACGTAGATTTAAATAGAATAATTAAAAAAATATAATATAATATTAAATAATTTAAAAGAAAAATTATGCAATTACATGATAAAGTTTTATTTGATGAAATGGATAAATTAATGCATATGAAACATAGCAATAATTTTATTGTTGATATTGGAGCTTCTTTCAATTCTCATTTTTTAAAGTATAATTGTAAAGGACTTTTATTTGATATGGATTTTAATAAACTTATGCAAATTCCGCCTGACAATTTATATGAAAAAATAAATAGAAAGATAACACCAGATAATGTCATATCTGTATTAGAAGAATTTCATACACCACTTAATTTTTTAGCACTTAATTTAGATATTGATAGCTATGATTTGTTTGTCCTAATTAATTTATTAAAAAAATACTCTCCTGAAATAATTATATCAGAATTAAATGAAAAAATTCCCATGCCAATTAATTTTTCTGTTACGTATAGAAAAGATTGGGGATGGAAAGGAGATCATTTTTATGGGTATAGCTTAAATTGTTTAGAACCTGTTTTAAAACATTTTAACTACACGATTCATACAGTTGCTTATAATAATGTAATTTTAACTAAAGGTAAAAATACAAATGATTTAACTGCCGCTTTTGAAAAAGGATATGTAAATGCTGCCGAACGCAAAAATATTTTTTATTGGAATAATAATGTTGATCATTGGCATTCACTAGAGAAAAAAAATGCTGAAAATGAAATTCGAAATTATTTCAGAAAATATGATAATTTTGTAATAGGGGAGGAATGTAAAACTTTAATAACAGAATATTTAGATAATTAATTATGAAATATTTAATCCTTGGAGATGGTCAATTAGGTACTGAAATACGCAAACAAACTAATTGGGATTATATAAGTCGAAAAAAAGATAATATAGATTTTACCGTATCTAGTACATATGTTGATATTATTAAAAAATATGATGTTATTATAAATTGTATTGCATATACAAATAGTATGAATGATATAAAGGAACCTCATTGGAATACGAATTATGTAGGTGTAATAGATTTAGTAGATATTTGTAATAATTATAATAAAAAATTAATTCAAATTAGTACGGATTATGTTTATGCAAATTCCCCATCAAAAACTACTGAAGATGATGTTCCTGTTCATATTAATACTTGGTATGCTTATACAAAATTATTAGGAGATGGATATGTTCAAGCTAAAAGTGATAATTATTTGTTAATTAGAACGCATTTTAGACCGAAACCATTTCCATGGAAAAAAGCTTGGCTTGATTTACTTAATAATGCTGATTATGTAGATGTCATAGTAGATTTAATTGTGAAATTAATAAATAAAAAACAATGTGGTGTTTTTAATGTTGGTACTGAAATTAAAACACTTTATGAATTAGCTAAACAAACAGTTCTAGATTGTATTCCTATTATGGATGATCATAAATTTATTAGACCTCTTGATGTAACGATGGATGTAAATAAATTAAAAAAAGTATTATGATAAATTTTGAGATAGAAGATACTAATTTAGAAAAAGTTAAAATAATTATTCCAAAAATATTTGAGGATTCTCGTGGATTTTTTATGGAAATATTTAATACAGATTCATTTAAAAAATTAGGAATACCTTCTAATTTTGTTCAAATGAATCACTCTAAATCTTCTATATATACAGTTAGAGGATTACATTTTCAATGGGATCCTCCTATGGGAAAATTAATGAGAGTAACTAGAGGTGAAGCTTATCTTGTAGCTGTAGATATAAGAAAAAATTCCCCAACACTTGGTCAATGGTATGGTGGACATTTTTCAGCTTTTAATAAAAAACAATTATGGGCTCCGGGTGATTTCGCAAGAGGTTTTTGTGCTTTAGAAGATAATACAGAAGTTCAATATTTAATTACAGGTACGTATAATCCCGATTGTGAATCAGAAATATTGTGGAATGATAAGGATATTGGTATTAATTGGCCAGTTATTAATCCGTTATTATCTTCAAAAGATGTAAATGCTCAAACATTTCAACAATGGTTAAATTCAGAAAATTCTAATAATTTTTTATATGAGAAAAGAACATAATCAATTTCAAAATTTAGATGATTTTAAACAGTCATTTAATAAAATAAAAAAAAATAATCACTTTAATGTAGAAGAGATTCCATTTAGTGAATTTGATCAATGGTATTTTTCAAATAAAGATTATTTAGAACATTCATCAGGAAAATTTTTTAAAATTGAAGGTATTAGAGTAAAAACAAATTTCGGAATATTAAAACAATGGGATCAACCTATTATAAATCAACCTGAAATAGGAATTCTTGGTATTCTTACAAAAATTTTTAATGGAATTAGATATTACTTAATGCAAGCTAAAATGGAGCCTGGAAATGTTAATATTTTACAATTATCTCCAACAACACAAGCTACAAAAAGTAATTTTACACAAGTACATAAGGGTAATTTACCTGCTTATTTAGAATATTTTATTGATCGATCTAAATCAAAAATTATAATTGACCAATTACAATCTGAACAAGGTGGAAGATTTTTAAGAAAACGTAATAGAAATATGATCGTAGAAGTTAAAGAAAACATTAAAGTTTTAGATAATTTCTTTTGGTTAACTTTATCAGATATTAAAGAACTTTTATATATAGATAATTTTGTGAATATGGATGCTAGATCAGTAATATCTACAATTCCTATAGTTGAAAATTTAGATAATGGATTATATTCAAAAAAATATTTAATGTCATGGTATATTGATCAAAAAGTAAAATATGAATTAGAAACTGAAAAAATTTCCTTATCTGAACTTGAAAATTGGCGAATTGAAAAAAATTCTATTTATCAAGATAATAAGTTTTTCTCTATTATAGGAATAAAAGTTGAAGCTGGAACTAGAGAAGTTACTTCTTGGACACAACCAATGGTGAAAGATTTAAATATTGGATTAATTGGATTTATTATGAAAAAAATAAATAAAAATAATCATTTTTTAGTTCAAACAAAGGTAATGCCTGGAAATATAGATATAATTGATTTATCTCCAACTGTTTCATTTTCAAACTATAAGTATTTTGTAGATAAATTAAAACCTAGATTTTTTGATTATTTTATAGGAACTAAAATGTTAAAAATTCATTATGATGTTTTACAATCTGAAGAAGGAGGAAGGTTTTATCATTTTCAAAATAGAAATATGATAGTTGAAATAGATGAAAATGAAAAACTAGATATTCCGGAAAATTATATATGGATGACATTAAATCAAATGATGGAATTAATGCCGCTAGGAATGTTTAATATTGAAGCTAGAAGTTTAATCTCAACAATAAAATGATAAATGTAGCATTAATAGGAGCAGGATATTGGGGGTCAAAATATATAAAAGTATTAAATACTTTGGATGATGTAAATCTTAAATGGATTTGTAAACAAAATATTCATGGACTTTCATTTAATAATACAAAATTTACAACAAATGTAGATGATTTATTAGAAGATAAAGAAGTAGATTGTGTTATTATTGCTACACCCGTTGAAACTCATTATAAAATAGTAAAAAAATGTATTCTTGCTAATAAACACATATTAGTTGAAAAACCTTTTACTCTTAATTCTACAGAAGCTGAAAAATTAATAGAATTAAATAAAGAAAAAAATCTAATTATATTACCCGGGCATATTTACTTGCATCATACAGGTATTCAAAAATTAAAAGAAATAATAGATTTTGAAATAATAAGTGTATTTGTTAAAAGAATGAGTACAAGTAAATATCCTAATTCATTAAGTGAAATTGCAATCCATGATATTTATATTTTAGAATATCTTTTTGGAAAACCTGTCAAACCAAAAAATGTAATGGGTAATATTTTCCATTGTATTTCTAATATTATGTTTAATAATATAGAAACTTATATAGAATCATGTTCAGATTATCCCGGAAAAATTAGAGAAATAATAATAAAAGGTAAAAATAAGAAGATTATATTTAATGAAGTAATTCAGAATAAAATAACCATATTTGATTTATATACAAATAATGTTGTAGAATTTGATGAATCTATTAGTCCATTAAAATTACAATGTCAGCACTTTTTTAATTGTATTAAAGGAAAAGATATTCCTATAGTAACAGAAAAAGATGGTTTAAAAACTATTAAAACATTAGAAAAACTTTATAAACTTATGATCATAAAATAATTATGGATCACATAATAGTATTAAATTTAGAGCGAAATTCAGAAAGAAAAAAGAAATTAGAATCTCAATTTAAAGAACTGAAAATAGAAAATTATACTTTTTTTCCTGCTTTTGATGGTAAAAATATCATTAATATGTCTTTTAGTGTTCCTATTATTAAAGGTGTAGGGATGGGAAGAAAATTAAGTTTGGCTGAAATTTCTATTATTACTTCTCATATTGGAGCATTAAAGTATGCCCAAATCATGGATTATGATAATATTGTGATTTTAGAAGATGATGTAGTAATTTGCAATGATTGGGAAAAAAGATTAGAATATTTAAGAAAAGTTCTTCCAGAAGATTGGGAATATTGTTATTTAGCAGGTCATTCTGATTATGTTCAAATACCAATGTATGAAAAACCAACAACAGTACCAGCTCCTAAAATGGTTGGTGCATTTTCTTATTTAGTAAATCAAAAAGGAATAGCAAAACTTATAAAATATTGTGGAGAATATGTAACCACTTATGATGATATGATTACTCATAAAATAGAAGCAAGAAAGCTTATTGGTTATTTACATATACCATTCATGACATATCATGATGCAGGTTTTTCCGAAAATTGGGGAATTGATTCTCCACCTCATACATCATTTAAATATTTTAAAAATAAAATATGAAACAATTAGAACAAATATTAAATGTATCTAATCAAGAATTAGATAATATAAATACAAGTTTTATAAATAATTATATGTTCTATCATGATACATCATATTTCCATGGACCATCTGGAAAAGAACATTATAGATTACTTTGTTATATTTCCACACTTTTTTCAAAAGAAATTTTTTATGATGTAGGAACAAATAAATGTATGTCTACTGCTGCATTATCTATGAGTATGAAAAACCAAGTTAAATCTTATGATATAGTAGAAATTATACCTGCAAATCCTATTTTACCAAGAGTAGAATATATTTTAGGTGATGTAACAAAAGATAAAAATTTAATTTATTCATCATTTATATTTTTTGATGTAGATCATGATGGAAAATTTGAAAAAATATTTTATGATCATCTTAAAAAAATAAAATATAAAGGTTTAATAATGTGTGATGGTATAAAAGTTGGCTGGGGTGGAGAAATGGAAGCATGGTGGGATAGTATTAAAGAAGATAAATATGATATAACTGAAAAAGGCCACTGGTCTGGAACAGGATTAATACACTTTAAATAAATGGTTAATATAAAATTTTATTTAGTATCTTATGATCAATGTCAGCAACGTGCTGTAGCTAATCTTACTAAAGAAGAAAGAGATAAAGTATATTGTTATGCTGTTAATGCAGCCAAACCAAAGTTTATAACAGCTAAAGTTAAAATTATAAATGAGTGGGAACTACCATGGCATAATAATAGATATCAGTTTCTTCAATATTATGAATATGGAACAATACCACATTGTGTTAAAAATCCTCATTTAATTGAAGGATTAACTCATATCGGAATGTTACATAATGATATATTATTCCATAAGAATTCCATTAATAATACCATAGCTAATTTAGAAAAAAATCCTAATAAAATATTTTATGTAGTTCTTAGAAAAAATGATAAATTATATTTTAATAAAGAACAATTAAAACATATTGCAGATTATATGTCTCCAAAATTAAATATTAATATTGATGTGAATAAAGTATGGGATGAAGGTTGGATATCTGAAAGTATGGTTATAACACCTATTGAAATATTCATTAGATTTGGCGAATTCATATTAAAATATCAATATGATTTTGAAAATATTTTAAGTACAAATAGATGGGGTTTGATGGATTATGTTAAACACAGAAATTGTGGATTTGTTGAACGACTTTGGGGAATTTATCTTGTATCTTGTGGTATGCAAATAGAAAGAATGGAAGTTGATCATGATCATGAAAATTATGAACATCAACATTTAATAGATAAACAAAAATTTTTAAGCCAATAATAAATGAATATAATAAATTCAGCAGCTTATGAAGATTTATGTGATCATGTAATTTTAACAACTAATGATTTACAACAATATTTAAAAAATTTCCAATTATATAAGAAAAATTGTATTATATATTGTAAAACTGATTTTACAAAATTATTATTTGAACATTTAAAATTTTCTAATAGAAAATATATTTTAGTTACACACCACTCCGATTATTCTATTAATAAGAATTGGTTTGAATTAAAACCAAAAAATATTATTAAGTGGTTCGCGATAAATTCTGCATATGAACATTCTGATTTAATACGTATTCCTGCTGGTATTTGGACTTCTGAAGGAAGAGCTTATTATCAATCACATCATAAAATAAAATGGTTCATAAAAAACGAAACTAAATTACAAGAAAAACATAAAATAAATGATATAGTTTATTGTAATTGGAGTGATACAAATACAAAAAGAAAAAATGTTATAGAAAAATTAAATGTAAAATATAAATGGATATCTAAATTATCATTTAAAGAATATTGTGAAGATATGTCTCAATATAAATTTGTAATTTCGCCACCAGGTAATGGAACAGATAATTATAGAACTTGGATAGCTTTATATTGTGGTTGTTTTCCAATTATAATAAAACATTTTATGAATGATGCTTGGTCAAAATTACCAATTATACAAGTTAATAATTATTCCGAAGTAACTCCTAAATTATTAAAAGAAAGTCTAAATAAAGAATATGATTTCGAAAAAGCTTATATAGAATATTGGTATGAAAAAATAAAAGGGAAATTATGAAACGAACTAAGGAAGAAAAAGATAAGGATTGTAAAAATAGTGGTAAAAAGTAGTATAAAATCTTTAGATATATAAA
>Ga0307928_10003106_pt1 | contig 12705 bp, 22 predicted proteins | sample AceLakmetagen232_FD_201815 | JGI IMG/M metagenome (GOLD analysis project Ga0307928, IMG submission 201815) | Saline water microbial communities from Ace Lake, Antarctica - #232 | ecosystem: Environmental > Aquatic > Non-marine Saline and Alkaline > Saline | place: Antarctica: Ace Lake... | reverse complement strand
GAGGTGCTTGGACTGTGAAAATTAACATTCCAAACAGAAAAATCAACATCAAGCATCCGACGATTATTGATGAAGAAACCGGACGAGAACGCTCTATAACTTGGAAAGAGCGGATTGAACTCGTAATCAAACCTCAGATAGATACACACGAAAAGGAGTTAATGCCATGACATTCGGAACACGGCTTAAATTAATTAGTATGGCTATTAGCCATAAATACGATCACATTAATTGGTACACATTCCAGTTGAAAGGTAAACGGGATGACGGACGTTTTGAAACGTACATAGAGTCTTATTATGAGGGCAAAATCCAGAACTCTCAGGAAATTATTAGAGATTATGCTCAAAAAGTGATTGACAATCGTGGAAAATAAGCTATTCATATTTACAGTCGAGTTCCCGGATTTGATTGACCCCCCTTCAAAGCTGAGAGGTATTTCTGGCGCTCATCACACAGTCCGGACACCGGCAAAGACTCGCAGGTATGAGGCGCTCATTAGGGATATTGCAATTAAGGCAATGCAGCATCCCTTTGAGAAGTGTCCGGTTTCGATTGCCATATTTGCAATTTTCAAGGTTCCTGTTAGTTATTCAAAGAAACGACGTACTGATTGCATGGCGGGAATTGAACGTCCTATCAAAACTCCTGATTTTGACAATGTTGCTAAAATTGTTTGTGATGCAGTCAGTTTCAAGCGACGAACGCGTTCACGTCCGCAAATCCCAGGGATTGCATATCGGGATGACGCGCAGATCGTCCGGGCTATTGTTGAAAAATGGTACGGTGAAGAAACAATGATTACGGTTGCGATTAAACAGACGGACATTGTTTCGATGGATATTATAGGGACGATTAATTTATTATGACAATTTTACCAGTAATCGACATGCCTGCTGACAGGGCGGTATGGTATCCTGAAGGTGTCCCGGAAAAGATCCAGTGGACTATCAGGGTTAAGAATGCAAGAAAGAAAATGAAGTGTTAACCCACATCGAGTTATTCGCAGGAATCTCCGGATTTGGTCTCGGCTTCGAAGCCAGCGGTATCGAAACGATCTGCCAGGTTGAGATCAACAGGCAGTGTCAACAGGTGCTCAAGTATCACTATCCGGATATTGACAGGCTTGATGACGTATGCAAGGTTGGTAAACATAACTTGCCTTATGTAGATATTATTTCATTTGGCAGCCCATGTCAGGATTTATCAATAGCAGGAAAACGTAAGGGGATTCAAGGTGAACGATCAGGATTATTCTTTGAAGCAATCAGAATTATTAGAGAACTTAAACCAGCTATCGCGATTTGGGAAAACGTGCCAGGAGCTTTTTCCTCAAACTCTGGAAGAGATTTCCTCGCTGTCATCACTGCATTTCGAGAATGCGGGGCTCGTCAATTCGGATGGAGAACTCTCGATGCGAGACACTGTGGAGTTCCTCAACGGCGTAGAAGAATCTTCCTTGTCGCAGATTTTAGAGAAAGACGTGTCGGATCAATTCTATTTAAGCCCGAAAGCATGTCGGGGAATACTCAGAAGGGCAGAAAAGCGGGGAAAGACGTTGCCTACACACTTAATACACACACTGGAAGCAGTAGCTGCAAAGGTGAAGGCGGAATAAACAAGACATTGATTGTTCCGCCTTTGACTTGTGATCCTTATGGCGATAAACTCAGCGAAGAGGGGAAATTAGTATTAGATGGGCGAAATTTAGCAGAACATAAAGTATCACCGACATTACAATCTAAGCAGTCTGGTGGTTACAGTCTAAATTATACGCCGATGGTTTATGAACGTGGTCGGGTAATTCCCTCTATGGTCTCACCAACATTAAAAACTGACGGTAGTGGTAATAGATTATGTTATGGTGTCCGCCGGTTAACACCGGTCGAGTGTGAAAGATTGCAAGGATTTCCAAAAAACTGGACACTTGCTAACGGAATATCAAACAGCGCAAGATACAGGATGCTTGGGAATGCAGTCAATGTCGCTGTTACTAAGCGATTGGGTAAGAATATTGCAGAGGCTCTTAAATGAAATATAATATTTTTCAATGTCGTCATCGTAAATGTAATCTTGGTCATTGTGATGGTCCTATATCAATTAAACAGCGTCGAGAGTGGCAGAGAAACGGTCTGTGGGCGAAGTTTCTACGCCAGGGCGATCCAGTGGATGAAGTGAAAGCGATAAGCGAACTCAATGAAGCTCTGGGAATTAAATTCAGGATTAGACATGATTGAAAGGAAGCATTGGGCTGCAGGCAACAAAGGCGGTAAAACTCCTCGCATTGAGGTTCTGTGGATAAATGATAAATGCTGGAAGGCAATAAGTTTATGAACCAATCTGACGTGTTTCCTGAACCGACCTGGAAGCTGGTAATACATTATCACTTAACTAATAAGCAATGCGATTTCAGACAGGTCTATCCACAGCGTTGTGGAATTACGTTGCGACCGGGGGAATACTGGAGATGTTGTTATCCGGGTAAATCGGCAGGACATCCCTGCACTGAGGAAAATTGTCCGAAGGAAATAACAATAGAGGATTGAAATATGCTTAGAAACTGGATCGATAGTTACTGGCGAGCGATAAAGCGCAAAGATCGAATGTTAGTTCATCACGTTCAATCTGGTCATAGATACTGGGTAAGTCGCATAAAGCAAGAGGTAACTGATGAATAGAGATATTACACTTTGAAAACCAATTCAATGCGTTTATGTCAATAAGATAATATTTTAATAAAATTATTATACATGCTGAAATCACTTGCAATCTATATATATAACGTTTATATTGATTACAACTTAAACATAAGGAGACCATAGTGCCTGATTTACAGAAATTAGAAGAGCTGTCAATCGCCTGGCTTGAAGCCAAGGCAAAAGAGACAGCCGCAGAGAAACAGCTACTTGATTTGTATCAATTCACCAAGCCGGACGGATCGAAGACGTTCTCGGACATTACCTCGAATGCTACTGTAAAAGTTACGATTACCAACAAGATTAATTCTAAGTTGGACATTGACGCTTACAGCGGTGTTAAAGATCCCGACACTGATTTAACAATCGAAGAGTCAATCCCTCTGGAACTCCGACCGGTTGATTACGTTCCAAAGCTTATTCCTGCAGCCATAAAATGGCTCAAAGAAAATGAGCAGGAAATCGCCCGGAAGCTGGCACGTTGCATTACTGAAAAGCCTGCCAAACCCGGCGTCAAAGTTGTACGAGAGGAGATTTGATGAGTATTTCATTAAAGAGTATATCAGTATCGGAAGTTGAAGCGTACCGGATGCTAATTTATAGCCCGCCAGGAGTTGGCAAAACGACACTGGCATCGTTAATTGACAAGAATGTTTTCGCTGCAACTGAACGAGGTTTCGGAAGTAAGAAAGTCAACTTTTGGGATGTTGATACTTACCAAGACATGATCGATATTATCGGTGTCCTGTATAATGATGAGCATGATTTTACAACATTGACACTTGATCAAGTTTCAACCTTTGAGACGATTATTAACAATAAAGTTCTCAAGGATGAAAAGGTGGCAACTCTTGAAGAAGTGGGTGGCGGATGGAGTAAATGGCTTCTTCAGGCATTACCGCTCTGGCATACCATTTTGGACGGTCTGGAGGCTCTGCGTAAAGATCGAGGAATCAACATTATTCTACTCGGTCATGCTATCGACAAAAAGGAAACGCCTCCGAACATGGAACCTTATAACAAGTACACCCTGAGCGCATTGAATAAGCATGTCGCACCGCTTATTTACAGTTGGGTGGACTGTATTTGTTTTTATCACCAGAATGTCTTAACGAAAACGGTCAAAGGTAGTGATAAGAAAAACCCCAAAACGCAAGCAGCTAAAATCAAGCGTGTTATGCATTTTGCCGAACAGCCGTACGCATACGCAAAAAACAGATATTTCGATGATCCGAACAAGATTGAGATGACACCGGATTGCTCGGAATTTCTGAATCTATTTGGATTTAATTCATAAACATTTCACAAACAAAGGAAAGCCTATAATGGCAAAATTACCAGAACAGTTCAATGCTGAAAACGTTGAACCGGCAGAAGAACGTACGATATACCCTGCCGATAAGTACATCGCTGAGATCGTTGACGCTGATTTAGTTGATACAAACGATAGTGAGGGTCAATACGTCAATGTCGAATACGAATTCACTGAATGCGAACAGAACGGCGCTTATGCTGGACGTCATTACTGGGATACATTTAACCTTGTGAATAACAACCCGACCGCTGTTGAGATTGCACAGCGTCAATTTTCATCGCTTTGTAGAGCAATAGGTAAAATGATTGTTGACGACACTGACGAATTGGTGGACACGCCAGCGCTGGGATTGAAAATCGGCGTCAAGAAAGCGAATAAGAAACAAATTGCTGCCGGATATCCGGATGACTATAATGTGACTTTGGCATGGGAAAAGCTTCAAGATCCTGGCGCGGTCGAACCCACTACGTCAACTCCAGCGAAGAAGGCACCTGCAAAAACGGCAAAATCTGCAACCACGTCTAAATCGACGAATGCCACAAGGTCAAAACCTCCGTGGCAAAAGTAATATGGTAGCGAAACTCAAGTACATGGGTGTTCGTGTCGATCCATCACTGATTGAGCGCATGAAAAATGCAGCTCATTGGAGGCGTGTAACATTTAACAGCATTGGAATTGATGCTATTGAAACTGAAGTCAAACGTCTGGAAAAGGAACATAACGGCGGCGCTGAATTCAAGCCCATAACAATCAACAGGACGAGTAAATCAAACCTGCAAAAACGTGGGCGTCCGCCTATTGCTACGAAGAAATAATCCATCCTAATTATAGCGGGCTGTTTAAGCCTGCAGTCCGCTATTTAACTAACGAAGGTAATGAGTTATGAACATTCTAAGGGTCGAACCGGTAAACAACTCCTGCAAAGGACGAGTTTACAGAGCTAAACGAAGCTCTTTTGTTAACGATAGAGGCGACTGTACTGAAAAAGTAACAATGGTTCTGCAAAAGAGATTATCCTGTCCTGGATGTGAACATTGTTGCTCTCTTCCTGAACTTCTTAATGAGCAGGTATTCGAAAACGGGATTATTCTATCGAGAGTAACCCATGACGACTATTACGCACTCATTGTTCTCGCTGACGGTTATGACGAGTTTGGACATGCTGACAGTTGGGAAATTGACTTTACACGTTACAAAATTAAATGAAAATACCACAAAAAGCTCTTCACCGCAAGATTTACGATCATTATGTAGAGTCAAACGGCAATGGCTTTAGGAATCATCTCGGCGCCAGCATTATCGGGAATAAGTGTATGCGGAATCTTTGGTACGGATTCCGTTGGACGCTCCCGGCAATGTTCGAGGGTCGAATACTGCGCCTCTTTGAAACTGGACAAATGGAAGAAGAGCGCATTATCCGAAACTTGCGCGATATCGGGATCGAAGTTTGGAATAAAGACGAGAACGGCAACCAATTCCGATTCAAAACATTGGGTGGACATTTTGCAGGGTCACTTGATGGAGTTGCTTTGGGTATCCCTGAAAGTCCTAAAACGCCACACCTGTTAGAATGTAAAACAGCTAATGATCGGATATTCAAAACAATCCAGAAAAACGGTGTCCAGGCTGAGAAACCTGAACACTATGCACAAATAGCGATTTACATGGATTTCCTTGAACTCTCCCGGGCTTTATACTTTGTTGTTAATAAAAACACCGATGAGATATATTCAGAACGTATCAAGGCGGATCCGGTAGAAGCGAAACGACTCATTCTGAAAGCCGAGCAAGTTATCCGGTCCAACACACCGCCGCAAGGCATTTCAGTCAATCCAAGCTATTGGGAATGCAAGTTCTGCGATTACTGGAAACTCTGCTTCGATGAATTCGTTCCGGTAGTTAATTGCCGGACTTGTGCGCATTCTACACCGATTATTGAGGATGCTGATGATGATGGCTTCTGGTATTGTTCTAAATATAATAGTAGCATTCCGGAAGGAGCGCAAGCTTATAAGGGCTGTAAGCATCATCTTTTCATACCTGACTTAATACCTTACGCAGAGTCGATGAATGCTGATACAGACGCTAACTGGATAGAATACGTTCACAAAACAGATGGCAATGTATTCAGGAATGTTTCTAAAGGATGTGAAACTGACGAGGCTTTTTCAAGCGATCAACTGACGAGTGTTGAAAAATGATAACAAGCAAGGAGTAATATCGATGAATATCATAACCAAAATAAAGCAGAAACTAAAAAGAAGAAAACGTTCAGAGGTAGAAGATATTAAGATAGACGATTTTCATTATTCAAAAGAAACCGGACTTGATATTAAGATGAGACATCCGATGTTTGTACTATTTTCTAAAGCCGTGTGTGGATTTTTCAAAGACTATGGGGGCGAGAATCTGGTAGTTACTGGTATAAGGTCAGAAGGTGATGATTTTACCATCACTATTGAAAAATGGGGTAAAAAGAATTTAAGTACAGTTTACGTGGAAAAATGCCAGGAACTCGAAAAGGCGAAAACTGAAATAGAACGACTAACGAGCGTTGAGAAATGAAATGTAAATTAAAAGCATATATGGGACACGGTTGCGAATCGCGTGAAGGAGCTGTATTGATATTCGATTATACGGCTCGCGATGCAATAAAACAATTTAGACATCATTGGTTATATAGTGAACTTGTAGATGAATTTATAGACGCAAGAGCAGTACTTTTGAATGATCAAGAATGGAACTTGTCGCTGGCAATTCAAGACACACCTCATATTATTGACGATCCTATAAGTTGCGAACGATGCGAGTTTTGGGGCAGCAGATTAAATGCAGAAGATTGTTTAAACAATGCTTAAGGAAGTGTTAAATTTATGATTCTCAGAGACTACCAAGAAGAAGCAATTGAAAGCATATATAACTATTTTGAGAAGTTCTCTGGCAATCCTTTAGTCGTAATGCCAACAGGATCCGGCAAGTCCTACGTCATTGCTGACTTTTGTAGACGAGTCATTGAGCCGTTTTCCGATCAGCGGATTATGATCATTACGCATGTCAAGGAGCTAATTGAACAGAACTATTTAGAACTCTGCAAAATCTGGCAACTCGCACCGGCAGGTATTTATTCAGCAGGACTTAACCGGCGGGACTTAACGCAACCGATTATATTCGCCGGCATCCAGTCAGTTCATGCCAAAGCTGAAGAATTCGGTAAGTTCGATTTGATATTAGTTGATGAAGCGCATTTGATTCCGTCAAATACAAATACGATGTATCAGCGTTTTCTTAAAGACATGCTTAGCCAGAATGAACAGCTCAAAGTAATCGGCTTCACTGCTACGCATTATCGGCTTGATAGTGGTTTGCTGACTGAGGGTGAAAATAGAATCTTCACTGATGTATGCTATGAGGTTTCAATCCCACGGTTGATCGACGAAGGTTATCTTTGCAATCTGAAAACCAAGGGCGGCTTGACTAAATATGAACTCGGCGGAGTAAAAACACGAGGCGGAGAATATGTTCCGGCAGATCTTCAGGCAGCTATGAATCAAACTTCATTGACTGAGAAAGCTGTAACTGAAATAATCGATTATGGTGTCAGTACACTCCCGAAACGTAAGAGCTGGCTTATCTTCTGCGCTGGCGTTCAACACGCACAGGACGTTTGCGATGAGTTGATTACCAGAGACATTGATGCGAGAACAGTTTCCGGTTTAACGCCGAAAGGGGAGCGGGATCAAATAATCAAAGACTTCAAAAATAAGAAATTTACAGCTTTAACAAATTGCGATATTTTAACAACCGGTTTTAATGCACCTGCAACGGATCTGCTTGTTATGCTACGACCGACTAAATCAACCGGGTTATATGTTCAGATTATTGGGCGTGGAATGAGGAATTCGTCAGGTAAGGAAAATTGCTTAATTCTGGATTTCGCTGGAAATATTGCAAGGCACGGATGTATTGACCAGATTAAACCGATGAGCAAAAAGAAACGAGGTGAGGATGAGCAGCATATTAATCTTGCTAAGGAATGCCCGCTCTGCCATGCTCTGATTTCAATAGGTTTCAGGGAATGTCCTGATTGCGGTTATCTGTTTCCTGAAAATGAAATTAAGCACGATGAAACGGCAACTGATTTGAATATTCTGTCAACTCCTGAATGGGCGGATGTGACCTATATACAATATGACGTTCACGAGAAAATCGGTAAACCTAACAGTTTGAAAGTTACTTATTATTCAGGAATGAGTCAATACAGTGAATGGATTTGCTTGGAACATAAGGGCTATGCCAGAACGTCCGCGCGTAACTGGTGGCGGGAACACTGCAACAGGGAAAACACGCCACGAGTGGTTAAAACAATTCCTGAAGCGTTTGAACATTTGCACAAGCTGAAACGTCCCTGTAAGATATTGATACGGGAAGAGGGTAAATATATTCGTGTCATTAAGCGGGTTTTCGATCCGGATCATATTCCAGAAACAAGTCATGATGAGGAGCCAGTAATTGAAGAGGCTATCGTTGAAGAGGTTATGGTTGACGATGATCCATTTGATGACGAAGAGGGCGATTTACCATTTTAATCTCTATTCTAAAAATAAATCATTATTCACTTGCATACTATGTTTATATTGTATATATTGTATATAGTTCAACTGACATAAAACAAACGGAGTAAGATATGTACATCAATCAAGACGCAAAAGAGATATTTCACAGAGACGGAATAAATGATGATAATGATAATGTCAAGGTTATTATATGGGAAGGCTATACAGGAGCAAGATCGTTCAGGAGTACTTTGACCCGATGGATCAAGGTTTGGTATAATGGCAAGCTTAAACTGCAACAAAGATTTACCGGTAGAAACATAAATAAGCCGATTGACTTCAAAAAAGACTGCATCGAATGTATTCATATTTAACACAAACACAATTCAAATCAGTGAGCAAGAAATCATGGAAGCAAAATTTTCAGACACAGATCACATGGCACTTGACCATATTAAAGGCAGTCTTGCTACTGCCCGCAGTGCTTTAATTGGAATGCAAAGCCAGCAAAGCGTATCATCTTTTAATAAGAAGCGTCTTTTTGAGGCAGCAAATCATATTGAATTCGCAATCGGCAAACTTGGCAATCTTGACGATATTGAAGCTGAAGAATCATGAGCGCACTCGCAGCGGGTTTAATCGTATTTGTCATTGCAATAATCCTGTTAACAGTTATCAGTTGCAAACAGTCAATCCGTCGTAAACGGTTGAATTACACAATCAAGGAAATGGGGTCATAATGAGAACCAGAAAGCTACAACGTCTTAAAAATCGAAGTCTTGAAGATAGGAAATCAAACTACCGTAATTTTAAAGGAATAGTGCTATGAGTAAAGTCCAACCACGTCTTGTACGATTCTCGGCAGAGAATTATAAGAGAATTCATTACGTCGAATTAACTTTCGACGAGAATGATAATCTTGTCGAAGTTACCGGGGAGTACGCTAACGGCAAGAGTTGCCTTCTTGAAGGGTTTGAGGTTGTATTGACGGGCAAACAGGCAGTAACTGGCAACCCTGTTCGTAATGGTCAAAAAAGTACTCACCTTGAAGCGGATATTAAAAACTGCGAACTTCTTGACGGAGTGATCGATGATATCCGTATAAAAAGAATCATCGGTAAGGGAGAAAAACTCCTTATTACAAAAAGTGACGGATCTGACGTAAAGCGACCAGGGGATCTTCTGAAAAGTTTTCGGAGTAAAATGATTAATCCTTTTGATCTTTTTAACCTGAAAAGTAATGAAGATTTCTACAAAGCTATGCTTCCAACTGTCGATCTTGATATTGATCTCGACAAGCTTGAAATAGAGAGAAAGCGGATTTATGATGATCGTACAAGGATTAATCAGAATGTCAACAGACTAAAAGGACATCTTCAGCAGTTGAAAGATGTTGAAGAATTGCCAGACGATCTTCCGGATAAAGAAGTTTTGGTTTCAGATTTATCTATCGAACTGGAATGTCGGCACGAGGTTAATCGAAAGAACTTTCAGTATCTTCAGTTACTCGAGAACAAAGGTCTTGAGGGTGATAGAGCCATTGCTGACGTTGACCGGCTAACGAAAGAGCTTGAACGCGCGAATATCAAATTAGAAACGATCACTGCGGATTATACAGCCCTCGAAGCAACAGGCAGCGAAACGCCTAATGAAGATACTGATGAAATTCAAGTTCAAATCTCAACCGCTGAAGAAACCAACCGGCTTGTTAGACATCGTGATACTATCAATCAAGCATCCGGTGAATTCGATGAAGAGAAAAAGAAGTCTAAAAACTGCGACAGAGATATACGTAAAATCGATTCCACTAAAGCGGATGCACTTACAAGGGTAACATTCCCAGTGAAAGGAATGTCGTTTGACGATGGAGTTGTTACGCTGAATGGTCAACCCATAATCGGTGGAGCATCAGAGGGTGAACGTCTTGATGCTTGTATTAAAATTGCAATCGGCAAATCGCATGAATTGCCGTTTGTCATTGTTCCGTCTGGATCTGGCTTAGGTAAACCACTCTTAAAACAATTGGCAGAAACAGCCCAAAAACACAACTGCACTGTTCTTATTGAGAGACTTGATACTTCTGGTGAAGTTGGAATCTACTTAGAAGACGGTGAAATCATAAAGGATAATAGATAATGGATAACAAAATTGAAAAGGATCCCGAATCCTTTTTCGCAGTCCCTCTTATTGACGAAGATGCGCTGAATAATGCGATTGAAGCTGCGGGCACTTCAATTGGAGGGCAGGGATTAGCCGATACGCCGTTGACGAATTTCACGCGAGACCAGTTCGCCGAGGTAATCGACCAGGGTTGCAAGGCATATTTTGCCGAGATTGTCGGTAAATTGTATCTGATTTATGGTGCAAGCGAGGAAGGTGAGGCTTAAATGAAGTTAAGACCAGATATTATAAGAGTAACAGTGATAGGGATTAATCCAGATCACTTAGACGATGTGTTTAATGCTTTTCGTAAAGCGGATAAAAGGTTTGAAGTGAGTAGGCATTACGATTCACAGCAAGTCTGTATGACTTTCGCTATGAAATTTACCGAGAGCGAAGACTATTTCGCTGATGAAATCAAAGCTATGGTTTGGAAAGCTAACCGCGGAGGTTGTGATATTTTGATTGAGCGACGGATTGCATTAATAAAAGCGAGCGAGTGTAAAGAAACAGAGGTTGAAACTAAGCCTACTATTCCCGAAATCCTTGAAGATCTTGAGCGCAGGATACACACCCTCGAATTTCCTGATGACCATGATGACTACTCATAACTCCAATACATCAAATAAGACCCGTTAAAATGTCCACAAGGCAAAACCAAAAGAACCCACCTTATCACACAGATAAGGTGGGTTTCTCTTTACACGGCTTAATTCTGCTATGCTTTCCGATGCGATTTCTTACATTACTAAAAAGAGAAAACCCCACCTGCTGCCCGGCAAGTGAGGTTTTGTAGCCGGTTGCTTAAGCCGGCGGTGGGAATCAATCTAATCGATGTTGAAACCGGGCTTTATGTCGGATCTTAACAGGCTTGTCAAAATCACGGTCAACCCAAATCTCAATTTCATCTGCATCTTCGAGCTTTTTGAACAGTTTATTATAAGCTATCCGGCTTTGCAATATTCTATGCTCATCTTTATTATGAACATCACCAACCAGAATGCAACCGCTTGAATCTGCTGCTGTGTTACCGGAATGTATGCGAATTCCTGTAAACTCCGGAACATCAAGAATGTGAGGCATCTTTAGCTGATACTTAGGACTAAAGTCAATCACAACGTTATAGCGACCGGTAGGGATTGCGGTCCTATTCTGAACCTTTACTCCGTCGGGTCTAACCTTGTCTTCGAGCGTATAGCATTCAAATTCATCGACTCCGGTTTTCTGATTACGAATAAACAGTTTCCCGATTGTGCAGTCTTCAAGTTTATGAATGCGAACTAATTTAACAATCATTATCATTTTTTTCGACCAGTACCGCCGCCTTGACCGCCACCATTGCCGTATCCCTGCCCGCCTGTAGTACAGCTACTGGTATTTTTATTGCCTCCAGTACCTCCACCAGTTCCATTCTTTGCAGGACGGTTATTTGTACTTTTTGCCATTATCTTATCCTTTATTGATTTATCGTAACAGACAGAATGCGATTGCATAGCCGTCTTTCTTACTGAACTTCTTCGTAATTTTCATTACCGTGAAACGCCCAATTTGATCGCCTTTACTCATGCCTTTAGGAACACGAACATAAACCTGCCCGATTAAAGCTACGAGTGACCATTCTTCAGGACGTTCTGAACGCTTGACATTTGGAATGCCTCGCTTGTATTCAGGATTAAACTTACGAACTTTGTGACCATCTTCGTCCAATTCCTTTTCGTAAAGCGGCTCACCGAAATCGCCTGTCAAGAATTTCTTACTCCAACAAAACGACGTATCGCCCATTCTGATACCGGCAGTCCCGGAAATTACACCCAATATATTATCGTAATTCTTGTCAGTTACAGGTACAACTTTTCGACCTTCAAGTCTTACAATCGTTCCGAGTGGGATCATACCCGTTTCAAAGTTCTCAAAAAATTCAGCGTAATCGGGATTAGGCACACCAACTGTGAAAGCCGAACCTACGAAAGCGCCAGTAACA
>Ga0307928_10003104_pt1 | contig 12706 bp, 17 predicted proteins | sample AceLakmetagen232_FD_201815 | JGI IMG/M metagenome (GOLD analysis project Ga0307928, IMG submission 201815) | Saline water microbial communities from Ace Lake, Antarctica - #232 | ecosystem: Environmental > Aquatic > Non-marine Saline and Alkaline > Saline | place: Antarctica: Ace Lake... | reverse complement strand
CAAATATAAAAATAAATATTGGAGATATTTGGGAGGATGTAGATAACATACAAATACATATTGGTGAAACATGGAAAGATGTTACAGGAGTAAAACAAAATATAGGAGACAGCTGGAAGACAGTATTTTAAAATGACAGATTATTTAACTCAAGAAGACGAATTCACTCTCTTACAAGAAGATGGATTTAGTATACAATTAGAAATACAAACACTAGATTTTCCAGAAATAGAAATAGTGTTTACACTTAAAACTCCTATACCATTAACATTGAAGATAGATGATAATTCTTTTATTTTTAATTCTACTAAAGAAAACTATACATTTAAAAGTTCTAGCGATGTTATATTACAAGCAGATAATTCAACTATAACTATAAAGGAGGGCAACTAAGATGACTACATTTAAAATTAAGAAAGGAGACACTAAACCAGTATTAGCAGCGACTCTACAATATTCAAATGGTTCAGCAATTGATTTAAACAATGCTGAAGTATATTTTTGTATGGGAGGAACTGATTACGCAGCTTATACATCAGGAGCTTGTAGTATTACAGGAAGTGATACAGGGCAATGTCAATATGCATGGACAGGAACTACTGATACATCAACAGCAGGAACATATTTTGGAGAATTTGAAGTAACATGGTCAGCTGGTAGTATTTTAACATTACCAAACAACCATAGTTTAAAAATAGAAATAAACGAGGATTACGATTAAGATGGTAGTAAAATTATCAATAGCTAATGTAGCTAAAGCCATAGCTGTCCTTCAGGCAAAGAAGGTTATTGTATCTAAAGATGTTAAAAAAGCTATGACAACAATAGGTCTACATATGCAAAACGAAGTAAAACTTAGTATTAGTGGACACGAAGCAGAACCAAGAAGTGTAGATACTGGAAGGCTTATGAGTAGTGTTGACTTTAAAGCTGATGATAAAAAAGTAATTATTTTTTCTGATGTCCCTTATGCTGGTGCTGTAGAAAATAGTACAAGAATAACAGGTGGACCAAGAAGACATTTTCAAAATAGTTTAAATAGAAGTAAAGCGAAAGTAGATAAAATTATCAAGGAACAAATAAGATAGATAATATATAGTGCTTCGCTTAAACTATATAAATGAAAAGATATAACCTATTATGAATCAAGCGAGGTTCAATAACTAAAAATGGCAAGCGAGTCTAATACATGGCAATAGAGAGTAGTACATTCATCAGAGATGTAATGTTTTTTATAAAAGACGATTTTCTTAATAATATTACTGACCCTTTAAAAAGAAGAAAAAATACTTCTAAATTTGTTATGACTTCATATCCTCAGAGAGAAGTTCAATATCCTTTAATAACAATAAAATTAGTAAATCAAGAAGCTTCACGAGCAGGTATGCAAGTAAATGCTATGGATGTTACTATACAATTAGAAATTAGAATATGGGGAAGAAATCAAAAAGAAAAGGATGATATAGCTAATGAATGTTATAAGAGATTAAGAGATGCTCAATTTATAGCAGAAACAGGCTCTGTAGCAAACAACTTACATGATTTTAGATTACTAAGTGCAACTGAATTAGATGAGCCAGGAGAGGACCAACCAAAATCAAGATTATTAAATATACAATATATATTTTTTAATGTTTAATTAAATATGGAGAAAAAAATGAAAAAACAACAATACGACCTTTGGATAGGAATTTGGAAGACTGTTAAAAATTCAGCGTATCTTTTGATACCGTTTTGTATAGCAGTTATAGCAGGCGTGCCTGCAGAATATGCATGGTTATCAGGACCAGTAGTATATTTTCTGAAGAATTTTTATGAGAATAAAAACAAATAAAATGGCAGACCATGATGAAATAAGAAATAGGGAATTAGAAGAGACTAAAGTAGAGTCTAAACCCACTGAGCTCTCAGCTTATCAAAAGAGAAAGCTCAAATTACAATCAAATTCAAACTCAATTAAATTACAGGAGGTTAATAAATAATGGCAAGATATGGAGCAGACCAAAACAAAGTTTTAGGTTTATACGAAAGTGGATTATACGCAGAAGCAACTGCAGAAACATTCTGGTTAGGCGAAGTTATAGACCATTCAGTCGATGACGCTGAAGGTTTAATAGAAAGTAGATATATGGGAACAACATCAAGGTCTTTTAGTGACTTTGACCAAGGACCACGAGATGTTACAGGAACATTGTCTTATCATCCAGTGGATATGAGATTACCGTTCTTAGCACTAGGTTCAGTAGTAGATGTGTCGGGAACTAATATATCATCACATATTGTTACTGAATTCGACAGCGATAAGTGTCAAAACTTTTTCGTAAGTGGAGCAGGAACAGATATGACTGTACCAGCATGTTTTACAATAGAAGATAGTAAGCAAGCACCAGGAACTGGAAGAAATTTCATCAGAACAATAGCAGGTAATGTTATAGATACGATGAAGATTTCAGCAAGTGAAGGTGAAAAAGTTACTGTAGATATAGATTATATCGGACAAACTTGTACACCAAGTTCAGGGGCATCATCTAGTATAACAGACCCAGACATAGCACCTTATATGTGGAGTGACTGTATGTTAACATTAGCTGGAAGTTCTATGGACACAGCTAAATCGTTCTCTTTAGAGACGAACAACAACATGCAAGTGAATCATTATATTGGAAGTAGCGCTTTAGGAAGATTCTATGGAAGAGTAATTGCACCACCAGTAGTAGGTAACAGAAATCATACATTAAGTGTGACAATGGACTTACCAAGTGATGACGCAATATGGTTATACGAAAACAAATACAAAGGTAACAATTCATTTAACGCAACACTAGATATGGATGCAGATGTAACAGCAACAGGTAGTAAGCACGCAACATTCAACATGAGTGGATGTCAAATTGTGAGTATGGATAATCCGTCAGTTTTAGAAGGATTAAACGAGACTACTTTAGAGATAAGACCACAAAACATCGACGGTGCAGCCTACGATAGCAGTTTTAAGTATAATGCTTGGATACCAGCATAAGGTCTGTAACACAGCCCTTATGTTACTATGTATTTTATTAACTTAATTAAAATGGAAAGAAAAGATAATTGTAATTGTAAATCTACGGGAGGTAAAAAATGTTAAAATCACAAGATATGGTCTTCCAGCGAGGAGAAGATGGTAATCTACTATCGCAAGAAGTTGCTTTAGATTCAATAGAAGGTAAGCCAGTAGTAAAGATAAAACCGTTAACTAGAGGAAAGTTAATGGAAATCTATAATAAAGCTAAAACTGGAACTCCACAAGAGAAAATTGAAGCAGATAACGAGATAATCAAAGAAGGATTAGTAGAACCAAAATTAACCGACGAGCAGCTTAAAGATATTAAGCCGTTGTTTCTATCAGCTTGTTCTACAGCTATTATGGCTATAAGTTTAGGAGTAACTCAAAACGAAGTTGAAGAAAAAGCGACTAGTATGTTAAAGGAACAAGAAGACGAGTTAAAAAAAAACTAATTGAGTCAGATATAATTCTTTGGTTACACAGCCAAGGTTATAACTACTTTAACATCCCTAAATTAACCTACCCAGAAATTAGTGCTTTAATTGAATCAAAAAATAGACAAAATAAAAAGCAACAATCAGAACAAAAGAAAATGGAACAAAAAAATAAGAACAGGAGAAGAAGATAATGGCTTTCTTAGCTGGAGCAGCAGGAGGAGCATCGGTAAGTATAGTTGTATCTGCCGTAGATAAATTTTCTAAAGTCTTTACATCTGCTCAAACACAAATGACTGGTATGTTAGCAACAGTAGCTAAACACCAAGTTGCATTTCTTGCAGCTGGAGCAGCTATTACAGCTATGGGTGTTGCTGGTGTTGTTGCTATGGGAGGATTAGTGAAACAAGCTATATCTTTTAAAGAAGCATTTATCGGAGTTAGAAAGACAGTAGAATTAACTGAAGAAGAATTTAAGGATTTAGAAGGTAGATTTAAAAGTTTAGCTAAAACTATTCCATTATCATTTGAAGAACTAGCAGGAATTGGTGAAATTGCAGGACAATTAGGTGTTCAAGGAGTAGATAATATTGAGAAGTTTACTCGAACAGTAGCAGATATTTCAGCTACTACAAATCTAACAGCAGAACAAGCTGCAACAGATTTTGCAAGATTTGCAAATGTTATGGGTATGCCAATAGACCAAGTTGATAAATTAGGTTCAGTAGTTGTTGATTTAGGTAATAATTTAGCTACAACAGAAGCTGAAATTGTAGGTATGGGTATGAGATTATCAGGTGCTGGTAGAGCATTAGATATGTCTGAAGGACAAGTAATGGCTTGGGCAGGTGCTTTAAGTTCTGTTGGTATTAAAGCAGAGATGGGTGGTTCTGCAATGTCAAAGTTAATGATTAACATTAGTGGATTAGTTTCGTCTGGTTCAGATGAATTAGATGGTTTTGCTAAAGTGGCAGGAATGACTTCAGAAGAGTTCACTAAAGCATTTCAAGAAGACGCATCAGGTGCATTACAATCTTTCTTTCAAGGATTAGGAAAAGTTAAAGAAGAAGGTGGAGATGTATTAGGAGTCTTAGAAAATTTAGATATTACAGAGATAAGATTAAGAGATGCTGTTTTAAGATTATCAAGTAGTTATGGAACATTAGACCAAGCATTAGGTATTCAAGGAACAGCGTGGACTAATAACACAGCATTATCTGAAGAAGCTCAAAAAAGATATGAGTCTATGAAATCACAACTTATAATTTTAGGTAATCAATTTAAGATTTTAGCAGCAGAATTAGGTAAAGTATTATTCCCAATATTAGAAAAACTTATAGGATTTGTTTCTAAAATAGCTGACTGGTTTAGTAATTTATCTGAAGGACAAAAGAAGTTCATAGTTATTGCAGGATTAGTTGCAACAGTGTTAGCATTAGTTATAGGACCTCTATTAATCCTAGTAGCTCTGCTCCCAGTTATCGCTGCAATACTGCCAGTAATAGCTGCAGGATTTGCTATGTTATGGGGTCCTGTTGGAATTGTAATAGCAGCTATAGCAGCTTTAATAGCAATAGGATGGTTACTTGTAAGTCATTGGGATAGTGTTAAAGAAGCAGCAGGTGTATTAGGCAGAGTATTTAAGAATGTATTTATAGGAATAAGAAATGTTGTAGTGGGTATATGGAATTTTATTATTAGTTATATTGAAATGAAAATCAATAGTATTCTATGGATGGTTAATAAATTAACAGGATTATTAAATAAAATTCCAGGAATAAATATAGGTGAAGTTGGTAAGGTTGATTTAGGTAAGTATAAAGGAACAATGATGGATTATGTTCCATTAGATAGTCTTGCAAAAGGTGGAACAATTCCTCAAACAGGAATGTATCAATTACATAAAGGAGAAGAAGTAATACCAGCAAATCAAGTTGGAGGAGTTAATAACTATTATAATTTTGAAAACATAAATGGATTATCAGGAAGAGATATAGCAGAACAACTACAAGAGGAGTTGGATAAAAAGATATAATGGTAGATATAAATTACGGAGATTTATTAACTACAAGCAGAGATGCCGAACCTAATTGTCAGGTTTTTGTTCATTCAGGAGTATCAGATACTGTTACAGGAAGTTTTGCAGCTCCAGCTCCATATGGTCTTACATGGAATATAGGGATGGATTTAGAAGGTAATGCAATTCTTTCTGAACAGGCTTGGATTGTTTTTCTTTCAGGTATATCAGCAACAGCTACTGGTAGCTATATATGTTCTGAGTATGGTGCTGTTTATTGTACAGGTATTACTGTAGCAGATAATGGTGATATGTGGACTTGTGATTCAAATAAAAACTTTATTTATCATCACTCAGGACTTTCGTCTACTTTAATAGGTAGTTTTGCAAGTCCAGGAGCAAATCCTTTTGGTGTGACAATATCTTCAGAAGGTAATTTAATTAGTTCTGATAATACCACTGACCATATTTATCAACATGATGGTATGACAAGTAGTTTATTAGGTAGTTTTGCATCTCCTTCTAGCGTTCCTTACGGATTAGATATTGATTTAGATGGTAATTTATTAAGTGGAGATGATGACACATCACATGTTTATGTTCATTCAGGAATTAGTGCAACATTAACTGGTAGTTTTGCAGGTCCTACAACTTCTGTTAACGGAGTAGCTGTTTATAAATATAAAGAGGTACTGGTAACAGTAAGCTCTGCAGCAGCAACTGATGTATCAACTTACTCTGTAACATTAAACGGTGAATTAACTGATGCGTCTGAACAAACTCTAAGTTTATGTTTTAGATATAAAGAACAAGGTGGAGCCTGGGAAGATGATATAGAAGTTGAAACTGGAATAACTTCTCCTCAAACATACGACTATAATTTAACAGGATTAGACCCAGATACTACTTATGAATTTCAAGCAGTAGCTAAGTATTCAGCTACTGAAGTAGTAGGAAGCACTCTCGAGTTTACAACAGCAGCTCTGCCAGTGTATGAGCCTGTCTACACAAAGATAACGGTAGACGGTACTATTTACGCAGACGCTATTAAAATAAATGTTGATAAGACAATAGGTGAATTTAATGCAACTTCTAATTTTTCAGCAGAATTTAATAACTTTAATGGAAAGTATAGTGATACTTTTAATTTAAACGATGAAGTAATAGTATATGCTGATAGAGGAACAAATCCTCCAACAACTAAATTATTTACAGGAGTAATAGAAGATATAAAATTTAGAGGAAATACTGAAAAAGAAAAAGTAACAATTGTCGGACGAGATTATGGTGCAGTATTATTAGATATGACTGTACAACCAATAATTTTTAAGAACGACGATGCAGGAGTAATAGCTCGACAAATAGTTCTTAATAACACTAATGAATTACTAACTACAACTAATGTAAATATAGCAACAGGAACTACTATAGAAAGAATAGGATTTAATCATGTAGATGTATTCAGTGCGTTGCAAGAATTAGCTGAACTATCTGGATGTTATTTTTATGTAGATAACGATAAAGATGTTCATTTTGAACTAAAATCATCAACATCTTCAGGAGAAACATTCAACAATGATAATGTAACCAGCGCTACTTTTAAAGAAGATGATAGAGAAATATTTAATAAAGTGTTCGTATATGGTGCAAGAACACTTACTGGTGCAAACGATGTAGGAGGAACATGGGCTACTGGAGCAACAGGTTCAGTTTTTGATTTAAGTTATAAACCTCATAATACAGCAGTATCTGTAGATGGAATATTACAACAACCAGCTGGAATTTATGAAATGACAAACCCAGCTACTGAAACTGATTTAAAATATGTAGTAGATTTTAGCAATAAAAAAATTATATTTGTATCTGGAGCAGCTGCTGGAGATAATATACCAGCTTCAGGAACTTCAAATGTTTCAGTAGATTATCAACGATTTACTCCGTTATTAAAATATTTAGATGATGATACATCAATTGCTGCTTACGGACCTAAAACAAAAATAATTAAAGATGATAACTTAAAAGGATATACTGAAGTATCAAATAGAGCAACCACTTTTTTAGCAGATAATAAAAACCCAAAAATTCAAGGAGATATTGATTCAAGAAGAATAATAAATATAACTCCTGGGAATACTTGTATAGTAAATTTACCTTGGCATGGAATATCTAATCAAACATATACTATTCTATCTGCATCATATATTTTTAACCCAATTAAAAATCTAAATGATAATGTGTTACATATAACTGTAAATAAAAAACTATCTGATTTCACAGATGTTATGAAAGCTCAAATGGTAAAATTAAATAGGTTTGAAGTAGGTCCTTTAGAAGGAGAATATACTAATTTAAAGACAGTAACTGAGAAAACTGATGTTCAGACTCATTATGAAGTATGGCAAAGAAATATAAATACTAACTTCGTCTTTCATTCAGGGAAACATGGTTTAATTCAAGATTTAAACTCAAGAATAGGAACTGGACAACTAGGCTCAACTTTCATAGTATCAGGAGGTGGATTTTAAAATGTTAACAACAATAGGAGAACAAACAATTGCAGCAGCAATGGGAGGAGTAGCATCAACACTACCAACCCATATAGCTATAGGTACTGGTAGTATCACTATAGTATCAGGAGCTGCAGCTCTTAATACTGAGACTGATAGAAACGCTCTTTCTTCATCAGACACTAGTATAGCTAAAGATGTAACTTATATTGCAGATTTTGGTTCTGTGAAGCTAAGTGGTACTACTTTTACAGAGTTTGGTTTATTTAATGCATCATCAGCAGGTAGTATGTATATGACAGAAGTTGTAACTGCAGATAGTTTTGAAGGAGATAGAGAACTTCAAATTCAAACTACTTTACGGTTTGCAAGGAGTGGATTATAATGATATCTAAATTAAAGCAGGAGGTTAAATAATGGGATTATTACACACACAATTCGCAAGTGGAGCAATGTTCACAGCTGGAAGCGACTACGGTACAACAGGTACAAGTGGTATCAATGAATTTGCAAATAGAATAAATGTAGAATCTGGGATACTAGGTACAGTATCAGGAGCCTATTCTGCTACATCAGGAGCTTATTATGCAACTAGTGGAGCCTTTGCTACTTTTTCAGCCTCAGTTAGTGGAACAGACTTACCTATATATGGTAATTTTGCTGGACTATCTGCAGGAATTGGAATAGATTTTAATAATGGAAGTGTAATCGCAGGAGAACTAGCAACAGACTCTAATCAAGGAGTAGCTAATTTTTATACAAACGATTTTACAGTAAATGCAGGTCAGGTTAGTTTAAAGAATAAAACATCTTATCTTGCAATACCTGCATCAGCATTTGTATCAGCAAATCCAGACACAGATGATATAGCATACGCAAGTGTATCTGTAACAAATAGTACTAGTTCTGATGTAAGTTTTACTGCTCCAGTTAATATACCTCACGGAGCAGTAGTTACAGCAGTAATACTTTATGGTTCTGACACTGGAGATAGTTGGGAAATGAATCGATGTAATCACACTGGAGGACAAAATTCAATGGCTGCAGCTAATGTAGGAATATCAGATTCTACAATAAATATGGACACAATAGACAATCAAAATTATATTTATGTTATAACTTCAACTATAACATCGTCAGCTGAAAAGATTTACGGTGCTCGAATAACATATACTACTGATTATATTTAATTTTTTTTGTTAAAATTGACATCTTTTCATTTACTTAGTGGAGCCTATTTTCAACCAAAGGCATACATTTATAAACTACAAGTTCCTTAATATATTAAGATAAAATGGAAATAAATAACATGATTAAAAAAGCTTCTGATGATATAGCAAGACAATTAGAACAAGATATTATAATGTTCGGAAGTAGCTTCTTAGAGATTGGAGAAATGTCTATAAAAAGAATAGACCCAACAACTATAACTATTAAATATCCCGTTACTCATATTCGTAATTAAAATGGAAAATAAACAAAGAACGAAATGTGAAGTTTGGAGCAGAGTCGTAGGATATCTACGACCAACATCAAGATGGAACGAAGGCAAGCAAGCAGAATTTGGTGATAGAAAAACATTCAAGGAGAAAAAATGAAGAAAAAATATAAAACAAAACCTGGAAATCGATTAAACGCTCTTGTGTATTATTATAAGAACAAGGATGCAATTCGAGCAAAAGACAATGCATTTAGAGCTGACCCAAAAAATAAAAAAACATTACAATTAAGAGATAAAAAGATTAGAGATAGACCTCATAATAAAGTATACCAGCGTAATTATTGGCGTAACTATAGAGCAAATGAAGCTGCACAGGTTAAAATAGATGCAAGAGCAAAAGCAAATGAAATTAAAATTCCTAAAGGCTTTAAATGTGATTGTGGTAATTTAGCAACAGATAGGCATCATACAGATTATAATAAACCTTATGAAATTATATTTTGTTGTAAAAAGTGTCATATGATATTAGATAAAGAGCGAAGGCAAAAACTTAAATAAATAAAATGGAAATAAATATAAATAAATACAATAGGATGCATATATGGAATTTTTAATTGGAAAACATTATAAAATTATAGTTAATGTTCTTAATAAAGAATTAACATTTGATGCAAAAATCATCGAAGATGATGGAATTTTCGTTACTTTTACTGATAGATATAACAAGAAATATACTTATAATAAAAATGCAATTATTTCTGTCACGGAGGACTTTCAATGATAGCTGAACGAGAAACACCTACTGATATGCGAGTAACTTTTATAGATAAGAAGAATAGTAAATATTGGCCTGCTTGGAAGCTTCAAAAGGATTGCACTATAGAAGAACTTAATAAAGTCAATCTAAAAAGTATGTATCATGATGAGATTGTCTTTGATTTAGAGTGTAAAAAATATAAAGAGCTTCTATTACGATTAGAAGCTGATGGTATAACGAAGCATAAGGTCATTGATACAAAGTCTCGAGGCTTCCATATACATGAATTCTTTGAAGGATTAGATAAGCATCCTTTAGAACTAAGAAATGAGATAAGAAAAATTTATATAAAAAAGTATGACTGTGATTTATCTAAAGCAAGTGAGATAACATTAATATCTATCTCTGATAGACCTCATTTTAAATCTGGAGAAAAAGCTGAACTTATACTCGATGTCGAAGGTTCTAATAAACTTGATGTTAGTATAGTAGAAGAAGCTCAAGCTAATCTTGAGAAAGCAGGAACTTATGTTAAATTAGTTGGTTCAGATGATGAGTTCAAAACATACTTTGAAACAGACCCATTCTGGTTATATGTTAATAAAATAGATTGGACTCAAATGCCTAAGACATGCGAATTTAATTCATGTGTAGCTAAGAATTTAGCAATTGCAGCTGTCAAATCTGGTAAAACAAAAAAAGAAATCGATGCTCTCTTAAAACCGTTCATCAAGAAAATTAGAGGATATTCATATAATTCTTTCGAAGGTTGGATTAGAAGTGCTCAAGGTGGTAGAGATGACTATAATTATCATGAAGTAAATCAATGGGGGGATAAATATGGCATTTTATGATGAAGATAAATTAGATGAAGTATATTGTAAAGAAGAATCAGAAGAAGAATTAAAAGCAATCGAAGCATCTAATGCTGCTAAAGCAACAGAGAAGAAAGATGATAAGAAACCAGAGAAAAAGAAATCATATGATGTTATAAAAACATCTTTCTTTATTGCTAAAGATGAAATATATGAACAATTTTATGATAATGAACAATCAGGTTTTATATGTTATAATACAGAAACTGAACAAATAAAAAAAGTAAGATATGCTTTCTTTAAAACAGAAGGTAAGAGACCAAAGAAGTATATACCTCAAGAAGGAGAAGAAGTTGAAAAGAAGTATGTTTATCTTCCAACTAAGACAGAAGAATATAATAGTGATAAAATATTAGAAAAAGAAATTAAAGCTTTTGTAACAAAATATTTAGATATTGATGATGACCATATGACATATGTTATTTGGGCTATAAAGCAATCATGGATATATGATAGATTAAACACAATTAACTACTTAAGAGCTTTAGGTGACACAGGATTAGGTAAGACAAGATACACAAAGGCTATTGGAGCATTGTTCTATAAGCCCTTGAAAACAACAGGAGCTTCTACTGCTGCACCAATATTTAGAATAATTGACAAATGGAGAGGCACTTTTATATTTGATGAAGGAGATATTAAAAAGAGTGATGAAACTGATACAATTATTAAAATTATCAATTCTGGTTTTGAAAAAGATAATCCAATAATGAGATGTGATAGTAATGATATTGAGAAGATTAACTTCTTTGACCCATATTGTCCAAAGATATTAGCTACTCGTAAACCTTTTGAAGATAAAGCTACTGAATCTCGTTGTTTTACAAAAATTATGCAAGGAACAGACCGTAAGGACATACCTTTTATACTTCCAGATTGCTTTTTAAAAGAAGCTCAAGTATTAAGAAATAAATTATTATTATGGAGATTTAAAAATTATTATAAGATAGATACAAGCATCATTAATGATATAGATTTAGGTGATTTAGAACCAAGAGTTAAGCAAGCTCATATGGGATTTCTTCCATTATTCGCAAATGACCCTGTAAAACTTGAGTTCTTTAAGAAGTATTTAGCAAAGTATCAACAAGATTTAATACAAGAAAGAAAGGATAGCACTGAAGGATACATAGTTAATATAGTGTGTGAGATGTTAGTAGCAGGAATATCAGATATTTCCGTGTCCGATATTATCGAGAAAGGTAGGATAATGGACCACAAGGACCGTAGTAAGCTAATGGCAGCTAACGCTCTATCCTCTCGATACCTTAGGCCACTAGGCCTCACAGAAAGAAAAACAGTGAATGTTCATGGAAAATCTAAAAAATGTATAGTATTTGATTTAGAGACAGTAGAAAGAATAGCTAAAAGATATGCAGTATTGCTACCACCCAACTTTGTAATTCCAGAACATATAGTAGTTGATAGACCATTAGGAGTTTTAACATGATTACGATGAATTATGATAAATTACTATCGCTACCTGGGACGATTACGATGATTACAGGGGATTACGATGATTACGGTCGTTACGATGATATCTCAATTTTAATAAAAGGGTATGTATACTTTATAGTAATTAGGCGTAATTATAGTCGCATCGTAAGCATCGTAATCATCGTAATCCCCAGG
>Ga0307928_10003103_pt1 | contig 12710 bp, 10 predicted proteins | sample AceLakmetagen232_FD_201815 | JGI IMG/M metagenome (GOLD analysis project Ga0307928, IMG submission 201815) | Saline water microbial communities from Ace Lake, Antarctica - #232 | ecosystem: Environmental > Aquatic > Non-marine Saline and Alkaline > Saline | place: Antarctica: Ace Lake... | reverse complement strand
GCTAATAAAAGGTGCCTGCAAAAAATTTACAGAAGGATACAAGTACCATAATGCCTGGATAGCTCTTATAGACGAGTCAGGAAAAATTACAGAGGCTGCAGAGAATGGGGCAGGGAAAAGTTTTCAGGCTCTGATAGAAAGAATAAATAAGGGTAAACTTACTTCCTGTTGGAAAGAGGCAATATCCTCATCTGATATTATAATAAACAAAAACCCTAAAAAAGATTGCAGTCATTGTCCATTGGCAGATAGCTGCAGCGGCAGGGGTGCTATGACAGTAAGGCTTGAGCATGATAAAAAAGTATACGGAATACTTTCTGCCTTCATTCCATTAGAATATATTGAAGACAAAGAAACGCTGGGGTTATTTGCTGAAGTTGCAGATGATATTTCATTTGCGCTATATTCTTTAGAGCTGGAGGAAGAACGTAAAAAATCTGAGAAGAAATACCGTACCATTTTTGAAAATACAGGAACTGCCGCAGTAATTATTGAAGAAGATACAACAATATCTCTTGTGAACTCTACTTTTGAAAAAATCAGCGGTTATTCTAAAAGTGAAATAGAGAATAAAAATAGTTGGACCAAATTTGTTGTAAAAGAAGATTTAGAGAGATTGAAAAGATATCACTATAATAGGAGAACCGGGGGGGGAAGTGCTCCAACAAATTATGAATCTAAATTTGTTGACAAATCTGGTGATGCTAGAGATGTCTCTTTGACAATATCGATAATTCCGGGGACAAAAAAGAGTATTGCTTCAATAATTGATATAACTAAAAGAAAAAAGGCAGAAGAAAAATTAGAATACCTATCATTACACGACAAATTAACTGGCCTTTACAACAGATACTATTTTGAATCAGAACTTAAAAGACTAAATACAGCCAGGCAAATTCCAATATCTATAGCAATGGGTGATGTAAACAGCTTAAAACTAGTAAATGACTCTTTTGGCCATAAGGAGGGAGATAAGCTTTTAAATAGGGCAGCCATGTGTATTAAAGGTTTATTCAGAGCAGAAGATATTATTTCCAGGTGGGGAGGAGACGAATTTTTAGTAATTTTACCTAAAACTCCAAAAAAGACTGCAGAAGAGATAATAAGCAGAATAAAGAGAAAATGCAGGAGGACAAGTAAGGATAAAATACCTTTAAGTATTTCTCTTGGAGTAGCAACTAAAGAAAAGCCTGGCCAAAATATTAATTCTGTAATAAAAGAAGCAGAAGATAATATGTACAGAAACAAACTACTTGAAAAAGACAGCATAGCTCACTCATTAATTTCATCTCTTAAGAAATCTTTGTTTAAAAAAGGTCATGGAACCAGGAAGCGGGCAGATAGGTTAAACGAATTATCAATAAAATTAGGAAGAGCATGCAATCTAACTAGAAGTGAACTTGACAAATTATCACTGCTGGCGACACTTCGTGATATAGGAATAGTTGCAATCCCTAAAAAAATCTTAGAAAAGAAGGAAAAGCTTACTAAAAGTGATTGGGACATCATAAAAAAACATCCAGTGACCGGTTCAAACATATGCAAATCGTTACCATTGCTTGTTGCTATAGCAAATCCTTTACTTTATCATCATGAGCAGTGGGATGGTAATGGCTATCCTCAAGGAATTAAAGGTCATGGTATTCCAATAATATCAAGAATAATTGCAATAGTTGATGCATATGATGTTATGACTCATTATAGAGTATATAAGAAAACGCTAACTAAAGATGAGGCGATAAAGGAGCTTAAAAGATACTCCGGGACACAGTTTGATCCCAATATTGTAGATGATTTTATAAATATTATAAAATAGAAGGAATAAAAATAATCTTAAATATTTTTCAGACTTAATTAAAGTATATAACTTTTCTATAATCTAGCCGGCAGAGGAATTCATTAAAAATTTCTAAGCAATCCCTTTAAACTGGTATATCTCTTTTCAACAATATTTCTATTTACAGCCATCCCTATTGCCTTTTTACTTCCAACTATTATTGCAAGTTCCCTGGCTCTGGTAATCGCTGTATAAAGCAAATTTCTCTGCAGCATCATATAATGAGAAGTTAAGAGGGGTATTATGACACATTTGAACTCAGACCCTTGAGATTTATGAATAGATATAGCATAAGATAAACCTATTTCATCCAGCTCAAAAAAGCTGTATTTAACATTTCTGCCATCAAAATTTATAGTGATTTCTTCAATTTCCATATCTATACCACTTATAAATCCTATGTCCCCATTATAAACATCCTTCTCGTAATTATTTTTTAACTGCATTACTTTATCATTCAATCTATACTCCACAGAACCTCTTAATACTTTTTGACTATTAAAATTTAAAATACCCTGAATTTTTGAGTTTAAATTGTTAACTCCTACAATTCCTTTATTGGTAGGAACAATAACCTGGACATCATGAAGGGGACTATAATTAAAGCTCTTTGGAATTCTTTGAGTCAGTAGATTTAATATTAAATCAACAACCTTTTCAGGCTCGTTTTTTTCAATAAAGAAGAAGTCATTATTCCTTGGTTTACCGATATATGGAAACTTTCCATCCCGGACTTTATGTGCGTTATATATAATAAGACTTTCCCCCTCCTGTCTGTATACCTTTTTAAGTTCAATTACAGGAACTACACCGGAATCGATTATATCACTTAAAACATTTCCAGGACCCACTGCCGGTAATTGGCCCACATCACCTACAAAAATGACACCGCTTTGAGGTTTTATGGCTAAAAGCAAACTCCTCATCAACCTTATATCCATCATTGAAGCTTCATCAATTATTGCCATATCTGCATCAATAGTGTTTTTCTCATTCTTTAAAAATTTATTTAATTTTTGGTTGTAATTTAAAAGTCTGTGTATAGTTTTTGCTTCCCTGCCAGTAGCTTCACACAGCCTTTTAGAAGCTCTTCCTGTTGGAGCTCCTAAAATAACACTCCTATTTTCTTTTTCAAAAATTTTTATAACAAAATTCAGTATGGTACTTTTCCCTGTACCAGGACTTCCGGTTATAACCAGTATTTTTTCAGTTACTGCTTTTTCAATAGCTTTCATCTGAATATCATCCAGAATTATTTTTTCTTTTGCTGCCAGATTATTTATTAAATTGTATATACCATTCTTTTTGCTTCCCTTTATTTTATGTTCGATATCATCGCCTAAAAGTGCCAGAATTTTTTCACTTACGTATTTTTCAGCATTATAGATACTTGCCAGATACACTTTGTTTATGTCATCTTTAACAATAACTATTTTTCCCTCTCCTTCAAGTTTACTTAAAGCATCGGTTATCTTCCCTAATTCCACCCAAAGAAAATCTTCTGCTGCCTCTATAAATTCATCATACGGTAAATAGCAATGCCCGGCATCCTCTGAGGACTTTAGTAAATAAATTATTCCTGCCTTTATCCTGAACGGTGAATCCTTTTTAATACCTGTTTTTAATGCAATCTTATCTGCAGTTTTGAAACCTATCCCAAATATATCTTCTGACAGCCTATAAGGGTTTACCTTTATAACATTTATGGAGCTATCACCGTAATTATTATAAATTTTTGTAGCATAATTATTGCTTATTCCATAAGATTGCAAAAAGATCATAACCTCTCTTACATCTTTGTGTTTTTTCCAGGATTTTGAAATTAGATTTATTCTTTTTTTACCAATACCATCTATCTCATTTAATCTTTCCAGCTCTTCATCCAGTATTTTTAAAGTATTAAGCTTAAAATGAGAAACTATTCTGTCCGCCATTACCGGTCCAATACCTTTTATTAAACCTGAGCCTAAATAATTCTTGATACCAACAGCAGTAGCCGGCTCAGCTGTCTTAACGCTTTCAATTTCAAACTGCTGTCCATAATTCCTATTTAAAATCCATTTTCCAGCCACTTCTATTTTTTCACCACATTGAAGCTCAAAAGTATTCCCTACAATGGTTGCCAGATTATTATCCTCTAACCTTACTTTTCCAACCATAAATCCGGTTTCAGAATTTTTAAAAATAATCTTCTCTAAAATTCCTCTGATTTTACTTTCTTGATTATTCATTTTAAGGTAGCTTAAGGCTATTTGCAGTCTCAAATTCTTTTATAAACTTTGGAATAGAATCTATGGGCAGCTCTACTCTCTTACCATCTTTCCTATACTCAACATCGATTAATCTACTATCCAGAAATTTCCTGCCTAAAATAAATCTAACAGGGATTCCTATTAAATCTGAATCTTTAAATTTTATTCCTGCACTTACATCTCTATCATCATAAAGAACTTCGACATTTAATTCTTTTAAAATCTTATATACTATGCCGCTTGCTTTTGATAACTGTTTATTTTTCCTGGTGGTAACAATAATATTAACCGTAAATGGAGCTATAGAAAGCGGCCATATTATACCTTTATCATCATGTAGTTGTTCTATCACTGCTGCCAGTATTCTAGTAACCCCTATTCCGTAACAGCCCATAACCAAAGGTTTCAACTTTCCATCTACATCCAGGAATCTGGCATCAAGCTTTTTACTGTACTTATCACCTAATTTAAAAATATGTCCGATCTCAATTCCTTTTTCAATCTTCAGCTCTTTCCCACAATTAATACACTTGTCTCCTTGCTCCGGATAAGTAAAATCACCCCGCTTGTTTATTTTATTATCTTTATTTTCCTTACCAGTCTTAGAGATAAATTTTGACATTCCATAATTTGCCGAATAACCGCATTCCGGACAAAAAACTAATTTTTCTTCACCATTTTCAGCAAGTACCATAAATTCATGGGAAAACTTTCCACCAATCAGCCCTGTATCAGCTTCAACAACTTTATATCGGAGACCAATTCTTTCCAGTATCCTGCAATAAGCACCATACATCTTCTTATAAATGATCTCTAAATCATCATCATTCCTGCAGAAACTATAGGCATCTTTCATAATAAACTCTCTGGCTCTGAGCAACCCATATCGTGGTCTTATTTCATCCCTGAACTTGACCTGTATTTGATATAAATTTATGGGCAGATCTTTATATGACTTCAAATCCAAATGCACAAGATAAGTTATTAATTCCTCATGAGTAGGCCCAAGACAGAAATCCCTTTTGTTCCTATCCTTTAACCTGAACATTTCAGGACCATATTCTTCCCACCTTCCTGTTTTTTTCCATAAATTTGATGGCTGCATAACCGGTAGAAATAGCTCAATAGCGCCGGCGCTATCCATTTCCTGTCTAATTATCTCTTCAATTTTTTTTAGGACCTTAAGTCCAAGTGGTAAAAAAGAATAAATGCCTGATGCAACTTTTCTGATAAGTCCAGCTCTCAAAGCTAAGGAATGACTTGGTATTTCAGCTTCCCTGGGTACTTCTTTCAAAGTTGGAATAAAAAATTGAGATAATTTCAATTTAAGCTCCCTTTTGCCTATTTAAATTAATTTTTCTAACTCCTTTTTAAATTCTTTAGCTGCAATATTTTTATCTACTCTTTTTATCACCCTGCCCTTTAAAAACACTGCAGCCTTTTCTTTTCCAAAGGCTATCCCTAGATCTGCATCTTTTGCCTCTCCGGGTCCATTTACAATACAACCCATTACTGCTAATTTCAAATTCCTTTTTACACCTGCGGTCAGCTTCTCAATTTCATCTACAATTTGCTTCAAATCATCCTTTGTTCTTCCACATGTAGGACAGGAGATGATATCCACTCCTACTCTTCTTAATCCTAAACTATTAAGAATTATATATGCAGCTTTTACTTCATCAATTGATTTTCCAGTCAGTGAAACTCTGATGGTATCTCCTATTCCTTTAGATAATAAAATACCAATACCCACTGAAGACTTTATGCCTCCCCTGAATTTAAGCCCTGCTTCAGTTACACCCAGATGCAGAGGATAATCAACTTTATTTGATATTAGCTCATATACATTTATAGTATTCAGAACTGACGACGCTTTTGCCGATATTTTAAAATTATTAAATTTCAAACTTTCTAAAAGTCTAACATTTCCCAGCGCGCTTTCAACCATCGAGTTGACAATATCCCCATTATTTTTTTTCAAAATCTTTTTATCCAGAGAACCTGAATTAATTCCAATCCTTATTGCAACCTTTTTTCTTTTAGCTTTTTCTACAATCTCTCCAACTCTCTTGCGCCCACCTATATTCCCCGGATTTATTCTTACTCCATCAATTCCAATATCCATACATTCCAGTGCTAATCTGTAATCAAATTGAATATCAGCTACTACCGGAACTGAAAAAATTTGCTCATCAATTAATTGTTTAAGATAACCTATGGATCTCTTTTCAGGTACCGCTATTCTAATAAGCTCACAACCACTGCCAATCAGCTCCTTTATCTCACTTCTAATGCTGCCTGAATCCTCCAGCTTGCTTTTAGTCATAGACTGAACAACAATAGGGTTACCGCCTCCTATTTTTAATTTCCCTACCTGCATTACCTTAGTTTTTTTTCTTTTTATTTGCATTTTAAATTACATCCTGCTTAAACATTCCTTCTGGTGGCTTAAAATAGCATAAGATTTAATATTTATGTTCATATTGCTTCCCTGGTTATTGTTAGCATTATATTATCTAAATAGACCCAGGGGGAATACAGGCCATTAGTTATTTAATTATTACATATTCATTATATTTAAAGGACTTATTATATCAAAAACAATACCAATAATGAGTATGGAAACCAGGATAAATATGCCCGCAGAATTAAAAATCTCCAAAACTTTCCTGGGAACAGCTTTTCTTCTTATAGCTTCAATTATGATCAATACAACATTTCCTCCATCAAAAGGAAGAATTGGAATTAAATTTGCAATACCAATTGCAATAGAAACAAATGCAACAAAACCTATAAAATTCTGCATACCTATTGATGCTGATTGTTGAAATATACTTACTACCCCAATCGGTGAAACAGGCCTGGCTTCGCTGAGAGGTATTTTCCCTGAAAACAGCATTCCAAAAAACTTCGCATAATCAACAATTATATTCCCCGTCATTCTGAAGCTTTCTTTTACTATTTTTAAAAAACCCAATTTCTCTTTAACAAACAGTGGGCTTATCCCCAGAAAACCCTGACCTTCTTTATTATCCAGTCTAACTTCCAGATTTACTTCTCTCCCATCCCTGATAACAGTATAGGTTACTTCCTCACCGGGATACTTTTTTGTTACTTCCGAAAAATCATCCCAGCTTTCGATATCTTTATCGTTAAGAGCAATAACCTCATCGCCTATTTTAAAACCACTTATATCAGCAGGTGCTTCAGGCACAACAAAATCAATGGTTGCTGTGGGAACCTGCATCCCCATACTCAAGAAGATTCCCATTAGTATCACTGCAAAAATCACATTAAATCCGGGTCCACCTACAACAACCAGCAATTTTTTATAGAATGGTTTTTCGTTGTAAGACTTATCCTTCATATCAGGTGGTATGGATTTATTTCTATCCATACCCAATAATTTATTATATCCACCAAACGGTATGGCGCTGATACCAAAAATAGTGCCGCTTCTGTCCTTACGTTTAAAAATCCTGGGGCCAAAACCAATAAAAAATTCCTCAACATGTATTCCACCTATTTTAGCCATTGAGAAGTGCCCTAATTCATGGACTATTACTATCAGAGACAGGCCGATTATTGCCAGAATATACTGTAGAATAGTAGTCAGGATTTGCATAAGAAATCACAACCTTCCAAATCTTCTATTTCTCTGTTGATAATAATAAATTGCTTTTAGGAAATTTTTACTTTTAAAATCCGGCCACAGAGTTTTTACAAAATAAAATTCGCAGTACGCAATTTGCCACAATAAGAAATTGCTTACTCTATATTCACCGCTGGTTCTGATTAAAAAATCAGGATCAGGGCACCCTTTCATAAATAGATAATCTGAAAATGTTTTCTCATCCAGTTTCTCAATATTTATATCATCTCTGGCGGCTGCTTTATATATCTTTTTGGCTGCCTCTACAATTTCCTGTCTGGAGCCGTAATCAAAAGCAATATTGAAAAAAAGCTTATTATTATTTACAGTCTCTTTTTCTGTATTTTCAAAAGCTTCCAGTATTTCATGAGGAATTAACTTTCTATCACCCACCAGGAATACTCTTACACCGTTTTTGTTAAAGGTTTCCAATTCCTCTTTTAATGATTCTACAAATAGATTTAATAAAAAACCAACTTCCTCTTTTGGTCTTTGCCAGTTTTCAATTGAAAACGAGAACACAGTTAAGAATTTTACTCCTAACTGCACGCATGTTTTTACAACTTCCCTTAGAGACTCAACCCCTGCCTTATGGCCTGCAGACCGCGGCAGTTTTCTCCTGGCTGCCCACCTGCCATTTCCATCCATAATAATAGCTACATGCTCTGGAATGCTATTTTTTTTTAGCTCTTTTATGGTCGGAACTCTTATAGAAGAAAAAATAGAAGAAATTAAACTCAAAGTGTTTCCTACCTACACTTCCATAATCTCTTTTTCTTTCTGGGCCAGAGAATCATTAATCCTCTCTACGAATTCATCAGTAATTTTCTGAACTTCCTTTTGAGATTTTGCTAGATCATCTTCAGTTATCTCGCTTTTACTTTCCAATTTCTTAAATCCATCATTTATTTCTCTTCTGATATTCCTAATTGCTATTCTTCCATCTTCTGCAATCTTCCTGACCAATTTAGCTAACTCTTCTCTTCTTTCCTCATTCAGGGAAGGGATATTCAGCTGGATAACTTTTCCGTTATTTGATGGATTAATACCCAGATCGGATTTTAATATTTGAGTTTCAATCTCCTTTAAAAATTTTGGCTCGTAAGGTGAAATCAGGATAACTCTCGGTTCAGGTATGCTGACATTAGACATATGTTTCAATAAAGTTTTGCTTCCATAATAGTCAACATAAATATTATCCAGCAAAGACACAGTTGCTCTTCCTGTTCTAATAGAATTAAACTCATGTTGAGTTCTTTCAATGGATTGGCTCATTCTTTTTTTCTCATCAACCAGTAATACATCTTTCATTATTTACTCCTTTGCAACTAAAGTGCCAATTTTTTTACCCATTATAGCTCCTTTTATATTACCCGGCTTCGTAATATCAAAAACAACAACAGGCAAATTATTTTCCATACATAATGAAGTGGCTGTAGAATCAAGAATTCTGATATTCTTCTTTAATACATCCATGAAAGTTAATTTAACAAACTTCCTGGCATCTTTAAATTTTAAAGGGTCTTTATCGTATACACCGTCAACTTTTGTAGCTTTAAATATTATCTCGGCTTCTATTTCAAGTGCCCTCAGTGCTGCAGCAGTATCAGTTGTAAAATACGGGTTACCGGTCCCGCCGGCAAATATTACCACTCTTTTCTTCTCCAGATGCCTTACTGCTCTTCTCCTGATAAAAGGCTCAGCAATTTCCTGCATCGATATTGCAGTTTGAATCCTGGTAATTATTCCCATTCTTTCCAATGCATTCTGCATCCCTAATGCATTCATAATGGTAGCCAACATTCCAATATAATCAGCAGTGGTCCTATCCATGCCATTTGAACTGGCAGTAACACCTCTCCAGAAATTCCCTCCGCCAACAACTACTGCCACTTCTACGCCTAACCCTACTACCTCTTTTATCTGACTGGATATATTATTGGTGACCTTTGGGTCTATTCCATAATTTAGGCCGCCCAACAATGCCTCGCCGCTGATCTTAAGTAAAACTCTATTGTATTTTAATTCTTCCATATATTTTATGCCTATTATATTTTAAGCAAAAAAAATATTAGAAACCACTTATTATTCTTCTCCAAGCACTTATTATTCTCCAAGGATATATCTTTCGAACCTTTTAATCACTATATTTTCACCAATTTTTGCTATATTATGTTTTAATAAGTCTCCAATTTTTATATCATTATCTTTTACAAACATCTGCTCCAGCAGGCAATTTTCTTCATAATATTTTTTTAGTTTACCTTCGGCAATCCTGCCTATAATTTTTTCAGGTTTACCTTCATTTAAGGCTTGCTTCCTGTAAAGTTTTATCTCTTTATCCAGCACTTCTTGAGGTACATCCTCCTTTGAAACATATAACGGCGCTGCTGCTGTAATATGAAGTGCAATATCATGTACAAAATTCCTAAACATTTCATTTCTTGCTACAAAATCAGTTTCACAATCAACTTCAACCATTACACCAATCTTAGAACCTGGATGTATATAGCTGTCAATTATACCTTCTTTAGTTGCTCTGGAAGCTTTTTTAGAAGCCTTCGCCAGTCCTTTCTCTTTTAATATTTCCTCTGCTTTCTCTATATCTCCATTGCTCTCCAATAAAGCTTTCTTACAATCCATCATACCAGCGCTGCTTTTTCCTCTTAATTCTTTTACCAATTCAGCATTGATTTCCATTATTCCTCCCTAAAATCTTTATGCCCATACCTCATCTTCAGGTAAATCTTCTAAACCGTCTTCAGCTTTTTCTCCTTCTAACTTCTGTGCTTCTTTTTCCTCAGGACTTTCCTCTAATTTAACTTTCTTATCTTTTCCTTTTTTTACAGCATCACATATGATACTTGTTATCAGATTGCAGGAACGTATTGCATCATCATTGCCCGGAATAACAAAATCAATGATATCAGGGTCACAATTTGTATCTGTTATGGCTACAATAGGTATTCCCAGCTTACTTGCTTCTCTTACAGCAATCATCTCTTTATTAGGATCAATAACATAAAGAGCATCTGGGAGTTTTCCCATACTTCTTATACCTCCGATATTTATTAGAAGCTTTTTATACTCTTTCTTTATTCCCAGAACCTCCTTTTTGGGTAACTTTTCAAAAATACCTGACTTTTCCATTTCTTCAATTTTATCAATTCTTTTTGTCCTCTTATTTATAGTTTTAAAATTAGTAAGAGTGCCTCCCAGCCACCTGTTCTTAACATATGGCATTCCGCATTCAGTGGCATAAGATTCAATTACATCCTGGGTTTGTTTCTTTGTACCTACAAATAATATAATCCCACCCTCACTGGCAACTTTTTTAACATATTCATACGCTTCAATCAGAAGCCTCTGTGTTTCCTGGAGATCAATTATATATATACCACTTTTATCTGTATATATATATTTCTTCATCTTAGGGTTCCACTTTTTAGTCTGATGACCAAAATGAACCCCTACCTCCAGCAACTCTTTCATAGTTACAATACTCAAAATAATACCTCCCTATTCTTATGGTTTTTCCTCCACCACTTTAACCGTTTTGTATTTATTCACCATAATACTGCAAGTGGTGTGTGTAATTTCAACGTTCAAGTCTAACATAATCAATATCTTTCATCAAACAATTAATAATAAATTTTAGCATTTTAGCATCTAAAATTTGGGGATAGATTTTCATTAAATCTTTTATCATATTATAAAATTTACAACTCCCAACCCATCAATGCAGAGGGCCTCCAACTTATACCGTTGACAAAATTATTTTTTATTCTATTTTACTCCTGCTCTGGGGTGAAATTTCCGGTAGTCTTTCCTCAATTTTTTAATATTTAAATGTGAGTATATCTGCGTGGTAGATATGTTTTCATGCCCCAGAAGTTCTTGAATTTCCCTTATCCCCGCTCCCTCCTGAAGCAGATGAGTAGCAAAACTATGCCTGAAGCTGTGAGGTGTGATATTTTTACCAATATCTGCTTTTTTTACATATTTTTTAACTACAGTTCTTATGCTGCGTGAGGATAATCTTTTTCCAAATTTATTTAGAAATAAATGGTTATCCCTTATATATCTATCTTTACCTGAATAAGTTAATTTATTTCTTACTTGCATATATTTTTTTATCCAGAACACTGCAGCCTGATTTAAATAAACCATTCTTTGTTTTCTACCCTTACCGGTAACTATTATCTCCCTATTTTCAAGATCAATATCGCCAGTTTTTAAACCTTCTACCTCGCTTATTCTGGCACCAGTGGAATAAAGTACTTCAAGTATAGCTCTATCCCTTATTTCCAAATCATTTTCAGGCTTGAAGTTATTAAAAAGCTTTTCCATTTCACCTATAGACATAAAAGAGTAAAACCTGTGACGCTTGCGGGGAACATTTATAGCCTGGGTTAACTGAAAATCAACATAATCATTTCTTTCAAGAAATCTAAAGAAGTTAATAAGAGAAGAGTACTTTCTGATGATAGTTCTGTTTGAATAATTATTACTATCTAAAGACTTAAGAAAATCTCTGAAAATATCTAAATTTATCCCGGCAGTTTCGTCAGTACCCTTACCTTTTAAGAAATGCAAAAATTGTAAGATATCTTTTTGATAAGAATTTATAGAATTTAGAGATAAATTTTTTTCATATTTTAAGTATTTTATATATAGTTCCAGACAATTAAATAAATCCATATTTATCCTCCACACCATAAAACCCCGCCGTTTAAGGGGAGGATGTCAAAAATAATCACTCTCAATATCCTTCATCTTTACTTTTATAACCTCCCGAATTTCCATTATTTCTTCCAACCCAGGAGATTTTTTATTGTTTTCTATTTTTAATGGATTAAAATCATACGTTTTTGCTTTATTAAAAAAAGATTTAAGTTTATTTATCATATCAATGATCATATATCTTATTTTGTCTGATCTATAATCAATCTTTAAATTCTCTTTAGAT
>Ga0307928_10003099_pt1 | contig 12716 bp, 12 predicted proteins | sample AceLakmetagen232_FD_201815 | JGI IMG/M metagenome (GOLD analysis project Ga0307928, IMG submission 201815) | Saline water microbial communities from Ace Lake, Antarctica - #232 | ecosystem: Environmental > Aquatic > Non-marine Saline and Alkaline > Saline | place: Antarctica: Ace Lake... | reverse complement strand
GAGTTTATATTTTAAAATTAAAATAATGACAATTAAATCAAATAATAAATCAAAACCAGTAATAAATAAAAGACACACTTTGGTACCTCCAAGTCCTAAAACTAAAATAAAGATGATAAAAGATAAAACATACAGACCAATGCCTATTTTCCTAAACAATAAGAAGATAGATATAAAGCAAGTTACTACAATAGAGAAATCTGACATTACTACTGAATGGATTAGAAATATTAGTTTACTAATTACTATGGATGATGGAGAAATTTATCAATATAATGAGGTATTTGATATACAGCAAACAAGTAAGGAAGAAATGGACCACATTATAAAGAAGTACAATGAAATTTATGCATTGATAGAACCTTATGCAAGGGATAAAGAAACAATATTATTTTATAACATATAAAGATATGAAAAAGAAAATAAATGACTTACTATTAAAAATGCAATCATCAAGAAAAGACTTATCCCTTTCCGTCTTATTTAAGAGGAAATAACCCTAAAATAACCCTCAAATAAAGTTAATACCTTTTCAACCCGAAAAGCATATATATAGAACTATCTAAATACTAACCTTAGTATAAATAACCAAGAACAGAGTTAGCAATTCATCAAAATCATAGTAATTTTACATTGTATACAAGTAAAATAACAAGATGAATAACGGTAAACTTAATCAGGAAATGCAGGATAGAATATGTGACCTAATTATAGAGGATACATATACTGTTAGAGAGATATGTCGTATAGTAGATATCAATGAGGCTACTTACTATGAATGGTTAAAGAAAGACATCAAGTTTAACAAGGTTATTAAGCAAGCCAAAGAGGAGGCACGTGCTCAATTAGCTGCTCTGGCTAAGAATTCACTCCGAAAACTTATTGAAGGGTATGAGGGTGAAGAATCCAAAGAGAAGTTAAAATACAATACAGACACAAAAGAATATTATGTAGTTGAAAAAGAGAAAACAACCAAAGTTTTCAGACCTGACACAACAGCAGTTATATTTGCCCTCACCAATGTAGATTCTGAAAACTTTAAAAATAGGCAACAACAATCAGTTGAAGTTACCAATATAGATGCCTTATCATTTGAGGATATTGAATTGGCAATGGATAAATTAGATAATGACGCATTAAAGGAATTGATTCATACAGCCTCTAAAATTAAAAAGCTATCCAATAAGTAATGGCTAAACTTTGCAAAGAAATATTACAAAATAGTACTTATAGGAAAGTGAGAAATCAGTTTACCATGAAACGAACTAAAGCTCCAAAGAAAAAGAAGATTTCTGAAAGTGATTTAGTTGTAGCTTTATTACAAAATCCAGGAGTAATCCAAAGGGAATTAAACAATAGGAGCTTTTATGAGTTCTTTCTTTATTTCTGGGATGTGATAAGCAGTGAAAAATTAGTTGCTAATTGGCATATAGAGTATTTATGTAATGAGTTACAAGAAGCAGCAGAAAGAGTTGGAAGAGGAGAACCAAGGATATCTGATATAATCATTAACATACCTCCAGGAACTACAAAAACAAGTATTATATCAATTATGTTTCCTGTTTGGTGTTGGAGCAAATGGTATTGGATGCGATTCATTACAGCTTCTTATGGGGATGATCCAAGTTTGGAAAGTGCAGAAACAGCAAGGGATTTAATTTATTCAAGTAAATTTAAAGCCCTATATCCAGAATTAAGGATTAAGCCTGACAAAGCCGTTAAATCTAATTATAGAATAGAGAAAGTTACTCTTATTGATGGAAAAGAAAAAGTATTAAGAGGAGGAAATAGATTAAGTACTTCTGTAGGTGCAAAAGCTACAGGATTTCATGGGCATATCAATATAATAGATGATGCTAACAATCCACAAGAAACTTTATCTAAGAAGTTATTGGAAAAAACAAATTATTGGTTTGACCACACCCTATCTAATCGTAAGGTAGATAAAGCAGTAACTTTAACTATAATCTTAATGCAAAGATTACATCAAAATGATTTAGTAGGTCATATTTTAGCCAAAAAGAAAAAGAATATATATCATATATGTTTGCCTGGTGATTTGAAAACAGGGAAAGCTCAATTAAAACCAAAAGAATTAGAGTATTATTACAAAAATGATTTATTAGATCCAATAAGATTAAATAGAGCAGAATTATTTGAAGCTAAGCAGGACCTTGGACAATATGGGTATGCTGGACAGTTTGATCAAAATCCAGTACCTTCAAAAGGGGCTATGTTTAAAGTTGATATGATTGCCGTATTGGATAGAATGCCATTACCACATGAAATAGACAAAGAAGCAAGAGGATGGGATAAAGCAGGTACAAAAGATGCTGGATGCTTTACAGCTGGTTTTAGGATGTTGAAATTTAAAGCAGGAGAACATGCTGGGAAATATCTTATCGTTGATTGTAGGCGAGGTCAATGGGCTTCAGAGGAAAGAGAAACTATAATGCTTAACACAACTCGAGCAGATGGAAAGAAAGTTAAAGTAATTATAGAACAAGAGCCTGGAAGTGGTGGAAAAGAAAGTGCCAATGCTACAGTAAAGAATTTAGCAGGATATTCAGTTAAAAAAGAATTACCAAAAGGAGATAAAATATATAGAGCAGATCCATTTAGTGTTCAAGTTAATTATGGAAATGTTTTAATGTTGCTGGGAGATTGGAATACCAAACTAATAGATGAGTTTAGATTCTTTCCATTAGGTAAATATAAAGACCAAGTAGATGCAGGGTCAATGACATTTGCATATTTAACAGGAAAAAGGAAAGCAAAATAATGATAAGAACTAAAGCACCAAGCAAAAAGATACAAGTTAATGATGAGATAATAAATCGCAATAAACTTGCAAGAACTTTGAGTTATAGTTATGGAGGGGATAGAAATCTTTACACTTCATTAGGATATCCAACTGATATAACTTATGATGAATATTTTGCAAGATTTATAAGACAAGATATAGCCAATGCCATAATTGAAAGACCAGTTAAATACACTTGGAAAAAAGGTGTTAAGATTCATAGTAATGAGGAAAAGACTGATATACTTGCAAAGGCGTGGAAAGATTTAAAAAAGGATCTTAAATTAGACCTCAGATTTAGAACAGTTGATAAGCTTGCTGCAATAGGGCAGTATGCTGTATTACTTTTAGGATTTGATGATGTAAAAGTGAATGAAGATTTTACTAAACCAATAGAAGGTTCAAAAAGAAATCTATTATATGTTTCAGCATATAGTCAATCAGCAGCAACAATAGAACGATACGAAAAGAATCCTGCAAATAAAAGATTTGGATTACCTTTCATTTATAATATCCAAACAGGAACAGAGAATGGGGGTATGATTTCACTTCAAGTGCATTACAGTAGAGTTATTCATGTAGCTGGAGAAATATTAAGTAGTGATGTCAAAGGTATCCCAACAATGGAAAAGATTTGGAATAGATTGATGGATCTTGAAAAACTTAGTGGAGGTTCAGCTGAAATGTTTTGGCGTGGAGCTCGTCCTGGATATCAAGGTATCGTTAAAGAAGGATATGAATCAGATGATGATCTTGATACAACAATGAATGATAAGATTGAGAAGTATGAAAATGAATTAACAAGGATATTTATAAATGAGGGGATAGAATTAAAAGGTTTAGCTCCTCAGGTATCAGATCCAACTGCTCATGTAGCAGTACAAGTAGATTTAATTAGTACAGCTACAGCAATTCCAAAAAGAATATTACTTGGATCAGAAAGAGGTGAATTAAGTAGTAGCCAAGATGCAAATGCTTGGGCGGATGTAGTAGATGCCAGAAGAGAAGAAATTGCAGAACCTCAAATAGTAGAACCATTTGTAGATACTTGTATGAAGTATGGTATATTGCCAAAAATGGAATATGAAACAGAATGGGAAAGTTTACATCAAACAAGTGATGAGGATAAAGCTAAATTAGGATTAACAAGAGCTCAGGCATTGAAAGCCTATGGTGATAGTATGGGAGCTCAAGAAGTTATGCCTCCAGAAGCATTCTTAAAGTTTATAATGGGGCTGTCAATTGAGCAAATAGATGAAATTCTGATTATGATTGAGAATGATGCATTTGAAATAGAAGAGGAAGAAGATTTAACAATTCCACCAGTAATTCCAGGATTAAAACCAAAAGATAATATAGCAGTAGCAGAGTAATGAGTAATACTTGCCAACATATAGCCACTTATGCAGCTTTAAGGAATGCTGATCCAACAAGGACTTCCACTTTGAGGGCTATGTTTGTCAGGGATGTTAATCGTAGATTTACTAAGCTCAAAAAAGATATATATACATCAATAGTAACTAATGATGCATTTGGTCTTAATATTCAAACCAATGTAGCAGCTGGACCAAATGCATTTGCCTTTAATACAAGTGCTGAAAAAGTAGATGCTTTTATGAAGTGGTTACAAATCCAAATAGATGAGGGAATACTAGAAGTTAAGTATATGAATCAACTTGGAGCAGCTGGACAACAGCCTTGGACTAATATGTACATCCAAGATAGTTATAAAAGAGGAATTACTCGTGCAAGATATGAAACTAAGAAATTAGGAATAAAAGTTCCACCAATTGAAGAAACTGGAGGAATCAGAGCAGCATTTGGAACACCATTTCACATGGACAGAGTTGGTTTATTATATAGCAGGACTTTCCAAGAGCTTAAAGGAATAACAGCAGCTATGGATTCTCAGATTAGTAGGGTATTGAGTCAAGCAATGGCAGATGGGGATGGGCCTTTGACAATAGCAAGAAAATTAAGAGCTGTAATAGATGGAAAAGGAACGGCAGTTTCTAAATTAGCCATTAAAGATAGTTTAGGTAGATTTATACCAGCTCAGAGACGTGCTCAGACAATGGCTAGAACAGAAATGATAAGAGCACATCATCAAGCCACTATACAGGAATATGAGAATTGGGGAATAGAAGGAGTTAATGTCAAAGCGGAATGGTCAACAGCTGGGGATGATAGGGTGTGTCAGCAATGTTCAGCATTAGAGGGTAATGTATATTCATTAGAGGAAATACGCCCAATGATTCCTGTACATCCAAATTGTTTTATTGATACACAAACCCCAATATACACTTCAACAGGATGGAAGCCTATTGGAAAAGTAGAAATTGGAGATTTAGTATTAACTCATAAAAATAGGTTTAGAAAAGTATATGCTCTTCCAAGAACTCCAAAACAAAAACCAGAAGTCACAAAGTTTAAGTTTAAAGGGGATTTAAAATTATCAATGACATCTAATCACCAAGTAATGTTGTTAAATGGGCAATGGGTTGAAGCAAACACTCTCAAAGAAGGTGATAAATTAGTTGTTTTAGCTAATAGATGTAAGCGTTGTGGTAAACTTATTCCATATTTTAATAAGTATTGCAGTAAGACTTGCAATAGTTTAGATATTACAGATAAGCAGTGGAGCGATCCAGGCCATAGAAAAAATATAAGTGCAAAGAATAGTAAATCAATGAAAAAGCAATATGCTTTGGGTTTACGAGATAAAGATACAATTTGTTTAGCAGCAAATAAGAAAGTAAAAGAATTGTCAGCTAAAGGTGAATTTGTTTTACAACAACCAGAAACAAGGGAGTTAATAAAACAAGTAACCAATACACCAGAACATAAAGAAGCTTCTTCCAAAAGGATGAAGGAAAATAATCCTATGTCTAATCCAGAAACAAGGGATAAAGCAAAAACATCTTTAAATGAATTATATGCAAACCATCCAGAAAAGCGATTAAATGCTAGAATGGCTAAACATAGAAAATCAGGGAATAAAACATATATTGAAAAACGTATGTTAGATTTACTAGATAAAATGGAAATGGAATATGTGTTCCAATATCCAATATTAAGATACAATGTTGATTTTGCACTTCCAGAATTAAGAATAGTAATTGAGTGCGATGGAGAATACTGGCATCAAGATAAAGAAAAAGAAGCTAAACGAGATAAAGCAATACGTGAACAAGGTTGGGCTGTTATCCATTATACAGGTAGTAAAATAAATAAACATATTGATTTAATTGAAGATGAATTAGCAAGAGTTTTTGGAAACCATACTGGAGAATACGAAACAGTTGAAATTGAAATTGAGAAAATAGAAAAATGGCAAATTAAACGGAATAGGACATTATACAATTTAAGTGTAGAAGAAGATGAATCCTATATGGCAAAAGGAATTGTAGTACATAATTGCAGATGTATGGCTTTACCAACGATGCCAATTAAGGATAAGAAAGCAGTTAAGAAAGCAGCTAAGAAAGCAGCAGAAACAATATAAACAACAACGATAATGAGAAACATATACAATTATATAACTAAAAATAAAACAGCCTTAAAATGGGCTTAAAACAAGGAATAGTAGTATGAAGAATTTAAGCACATATAGACAAGCGGGAAAAGTATTATATACTCCAATAATTGTAAATAATACTGATGGAACTCCTGAAACAATTAAAGTGCCTGTAATAATGATGGTTCCTGGAGTTCGTAATGGAAGTAATGGGCCAATGTTACATACAGCAGAAGGACTTTCAGCAATAGCTTCTCAATGGAATTCAATACCAGTAGTAATTGGGCATCCTCAAAATAATGAAGGACAATATGTAGCAGTTAATTCAACAGAAGTTCCAAAAGTAGGAGTAATTTCAAACTCAAGATGGGAAGATAATAAATTAAAGGCAGATGTAACATTTACAGCATCTACTTTATCAACAACAGATGCAGTTTGTTATCAACTAATCACAGCAGGACAACCAATTGATATAAGTATAGGAGCTTTTGCAACAGAAACAAAACAAGTAGGAGTATATGAAGGGGAAGCTTATGCAGGAGTAACAACAGGATACATTCCAGACCATTTAGCAATACTTCCAAATGAAAAAGGAGCATGTAGTAATGAAGATGGTTGTGGAGTTAGAGTTAATCAATTACAAACAAAGAAAGGAGATGATAATATGGAATTAAAAGATCAGGTACAAGCCTTATATAAAGAAGGTCTTGGAGTTTATCAATTACAGATAAATGAAGAGTCTTTATTAGGCAAATTACAAGCGATTAGGGATTGGACTTATGCAATGGACTCAGAATGGGTCAGTTGTTATTTGAAAGAAGTTTATGATACTACTTTTATTTACGAAAAAAATATTCGTAGAAATGGAGCATCAATTCCAACTAGATTTTACAAGCAAGATTACACAATGAATGAAGCTGGTGAAATAATAGTTGAAAGTGAGCCTATTCAAGTAACAATGAAAACGGAATACACACCAATCCAAGCAAATGTAGAATCAGAAACAGAAACAGAAATAAGTATTAACAAAAAAGGAGAAGAATCAATGCAAGAACCTTGTTGTCCACAAAAAGTGGAAGAATTGATCGTCAATGCTGCTGCTAAATTTACAGCAGATGACAGAACTTGGTTACTCACTTTGAACTCAGAACAATTGGACAAACTGGAACCAAAAGAGATTCAAATCAATGTAACTGATGAAATGGTTGTAAATCATTTAGCAACCCAAAAGAGAGAAGCAATTTTGGCTTTATTGCCAGAGAGTATTAAATCAGAAGTAGATGCAGGACTTGCTTTACATTCAGAAAAAAGAGTAGGATTATTAAAAACAATCCAAGCAAACACTCAAGCAGGATGGACAGAGCCAGAACTTGTTGAAATGCCAACAGCTCAGTTAGAAAAACTTTCTAAATCAATGAGCCCTGGGAATTATGCAGGAGCAGCTGGAGCAGGATCTCCACAAGCAAATGCAAGTGGTATTATAATAGCACCTATGATGCCAGCAGGTACAGGAGCAGAAACAAAAAAATAAATAAAAAGAAAGGAGAATAAAAATGAACACAGTTATTGTAAAAGATTATTTACACGTTCAGGTCGATTATAATGCAGCAGAAGCATTAACACCGGGACACTTAGTAGAATTGGCGTCAGCGACAACAGTTCAGAACCACTCAACACAGTATGGAAATGCTGCGAAAATGTTTGTAATTGAAGATGCAGTTATCGGAGCAGGGCTCAGTACTGACATCGTTATTTTAGAGCAGGCAAGAGTGTGGATTCCTACATCAGGGGATGTTGTGAATGCGGTATTAGCAATTAACCAAGTAATTGCAGTTGGAGACTTCTTAGCAAGTAACGGAGACGGGACTTTAACTAAGCATGTGCCAGAATCAAGTGATTATTATGAAGCTACAGATGTGACGGTTAAGCCATTACAAATTGTAGGTATGGCAATAGAGGAAGTAACAACTACCTCAGCAGTTGCAAGACTTCAAGTAATGATTGTAAACTAATAAAAAGAAAGGAGAAATAAAATGAAAGTAGATTTAATGACACCTGAAGGAAATGTTGGAGAATTGGCAACATATATCCAAAATAACAAACTTCAGATAGGAAATATGCGTCCATTTATCGGAGAAGATGGAAAAGCATATATGACTGTTCATACTGGTGGGGATCAAGCCAATGTGGAAAATTATGCAACAGTTCAAGCAAATTCAGCCACTCTTCGTAGAGATGAATGGAAACAGCTTGATGAGGTAGTTCAATTAGTTCAATTAGAAAGATTAACTGGTATTGGTGATTTGGAAGCAAAGGGATTAGTGTATAATCTCAGAAATCCAATGGGAACAACAGTTCTTGAGTATAGTGAAATGACTGGGACTGCTACTGTAGAAATGTCAATGGACGGAGTATCAAGAGCAAAAAATGACCGTCCTGGATACACTCCTAAATATTTACCAATTCCAATAATTCATGGTGATTATGAAATCAATGCAAGAGAGCTTGCAACATCTCGTAATATGGGTAATGGACTTGATACTACTCAAGCTGAAAATGAAGCAAGAGCAATCAATGTCCATTTGGAAAAAATGCTGTTTACAGATACCAAATTTATCAAAGGCGGTGGAACTATATGGTCTTATATAAACCATGAACATAGAAACTTACAGACTTTATCTATGGATTGGGATAATGCTTCTAAAACACCTGCTTTAATTCTTGCAGATGTGCTTGATATGAAAGCCAAAATGATTGCAGACCATTTTTACGGGCCTTACTACATTTACATTCCAACAGCTTATGAAACTGTAATGGATGAGGATTATGTAAATTCAGTAGCAGGTACTCAAACAGGAGCAACCAGTGATACTTTAAGAGCTCGTATCCTTAAAATTGAGAATATTGAAGCTGTTAAAGTAGTTGATTCTTTGCCTGCAAATAATGTTGTAATGGTTCAATTAACTTCAAATGTAGTTCGTTTAGTTAAAGGATTTGGATTACAGAATGTTGAATGGAAATCAGAAGGTAATATGGTTACTAATTATAAAGTAATGACAATTCAAGTACCTCAAATCAGAAGTTCAGCTTCTGGACAATGTGGAATTGTTCATTTATCTGCATAAAAAGAAATTTTAGGATTACCCATATCCTTATTTTTTTAATCAAAAAACAAAAAACAATGGAAGAAAAGAAAACATATAAGTATAAGAGTTTACAGAAGCCAGGAAGATTTATGGCTTTGTTTGACAAGCGTATTATACGAGGTGGGGAATTCTTTGAATCAGTGGATGAGAACATTCCAAAAGGTTTCAGAGATTTAATCCAAATGGTTCCAGATTATGAAGGAAAAAAGAAAGTAATTACTCCTTTAAAAAGAACTAAAAAAATAGGTATTGTTAAAATTGAGAAAGAAGTAGTGAAAACTCCTGGAGCAGATGAAATTGTGGAAAAGCAAATTGATGAAGAAGATCAAAATCCACTTTCTCAGGAAGAACAGAAAGCTCAAGAACAAGAAGCTCAGAAAACTTTAGAAGCAGAACAAAAGGAACTTGCTGAAGAAATAAATACTGCTAAGAATAAAAAAGAAGTATTTGAAATGAAGCACATTGCCAGAGGTAGATATAATGTTTACAATGAAGCTGGGATTGAGCAAAGTGAAAAACTATTACTAAAAGCTCAAGCTGAACTATTGTTAGAACAATTAAATACGGGGGAATAATTACCAATGGAAGCAAAAATGGCATCAAATCCAATATTGATTACGAGTATTCCACGTTCGGGATCAAGTATGGTAGCAGGTATTTTCAATCTATGTGGGGCATTTACAGGAGACTACATAAGAAGGGATAAAGCCTATACTCAATATTTATATGAAAATCAATCTATTCGGAGTTTGATGTCATACGCTTTTAAAGATAATTTATGTGATGAAAGTGGGCAATTTCCATTGCCTGCAAAAGAGTTTTTTTTAAAATCAACATTTGCAGAAAAATGTGAAAGAATCATGGCTCAGCAAAAAGTAAATGAGAATTGGTTTTACAAAGATTCTAGATTGTGTTTAATTTGGGAAGAAATAGTAAAGCAATTTCCAACAGCCAAATGGATAGTAGTATTAAGGGATGACAAGCATATATTGAATTCATGTGAAAAGACAGCCTATATGGACGCCTTTTCTAAAACAGAGGTACTAGAGCAGATTGGTAAAGATAATGCCGTACAGGGCTGGAAATGGTGGTTAAAACAATATAAGGATAGGATAATGGAAATGCAATACACTTTGAACATTAAATCTATCCATCCAGAGAAGATGTTTTATGGTGATTTCACAGAAATAAAAGCAGCTGTAGAATGGGCTGGATTAGAATGGAAAGATAAAGAAGTTAGAAAATTTATCACCCCTAAATTAAGGAGAATGTAAAATGGGAAGAGTTACAGCAACAGAAGTCAAAGGAATTATCACAACCACATTAGAAGATACAGCGGTTGACGTTTATATAGTCTCAGCAAATGTATATGTGACAGCAAGATTAGGCTCAAGCAGTTTAATAGATGCCGTACTAAAAGAGATTGAAAGATGGATGACAGCCCATATGATTGCATCCACCAAGACAAGACAAGAAATTGAAGCGAAAGCTGGTAGTGCTGAGATTAAGTATTCTGATACTTATGCAATGGGATTAAACAGTACTAACTTTGGGCAAATGTGTATTAGTTTAGATACAACTGGATTATTAGCCCAAGAAGGAAAGAAAAAAATATCAATGCAAGTATTAACAAGTTTAGACGACGATTAGGAAATGGGAATACAAGAATTTATATCAGACGTATGTGTTCAGACTGCTGTTTATTGGGAGCCGGGGGCAAATGATGGTTTTGGCAATAAGACTTGGAGTGCTGGTGTTGAGATAAGTTGTAGATGGGATGGGGTAACTGAGTTGATTATGAATAGACATGGGGTGGAGATAGCATCACAAGCTCAATTGATAGTTACTGCTGATATAAATGTTGAAGGGTATTTATATTTGGGGACATTAGCAAGTTTGGAAACAGCAGAGCAAACAGATCCAAAACTTATTGCAGATGCTTATCCAATTCAGAAGTTTGAGAAAAGTCCAGAGTTCAAGAGTACAGATAAATTTGTAAGGATAGTGTATTTATAAGGTATGGCAATTAAGTTAATAGGCATAGAGAGAATCAATAAGGCATTAGCAGCTTCTGCAAAGAAGGCTGAGATGTTATCTATGCGAGGTATGATAGAGGCCTCAATTGTTATTCGTAGAGATATGGCGGGAAAAGTCCCAGTTGATACAAGGAATTTAGAAGCAAGTTGGTTTACAGTAACAACAAAATCAACTTTAACAGCCCCAAACTTCTCAGGTAAAGATGCTGGGAAAATGCAAGGAGACCATGCTTCTGTATTAGGAGAAAATAAAGGTAAAGTAGTAGCAAGCCCAATGCCAAGTTTAATAATGGGATTTTCAGCCAATTATGCAGCAGCAGTTCATGAGGGTAGGACAAAAAAAGGCGGACAAATGAAATACAAAAAACCCACTGCTGAATCTAAGTTTTTTGAGAAAGCAATTAACAGAAACAAGAAAACAATAATAGCTCTTATGGGAGCGGAAGTGAGCAAGATATGAATGCACCTAGTATAGACATAAAGGATTTAATGGTTTTGGAAGGAACCTGGGAATTTGGTACTGACTTATTTATAGGTACTCAACCAACAACTCCTATGAATTGCACTACCATATTTGACACTTCAACTAATCCTCCAGATGGGACAGTGAGTGGTAATAAAGTATTCTTGCATGAGAGTTTAATGATGTGGGTTAGAAATAGCAGTTATGAGGCAGCATATTTAGAAGCACAAGCAATTATATCAATACTCCATAACAAGGCAAGATTCACTCTTAGTAGTACTTATTATTTATATGCTAATTTACAGAGTGGTCCAAATACATTAACAGAAGGTGGAGAAGATTATAGTGAATTTAGTATTAACTTTGAATTGCTCAGGAAAAGCGGAATAGCAGCTTCAAGTTCATTCTTAACATTTGCTGATTTAGTTACTGATTTAGTAGCTGGTACAAATATAACATTAACAGTAGATGAAACAGGGGAAACAATAACAATAGCCAGTACAGCAATTACAACAGTAAGTTGGGGAGATATTGAAGGTAGTATTTCTGCTCAGACTGATTTAGTGGATGCCCTTGCTTTGAAGGTTGATAAGGAAACAGGTAAAGGATTATCTGCAAACGATTATACCGATTTAGAGAAAACTAAATTAGGAAATATTGCAGATGGGGCTGAGGTAAATGTAAATGCTGATTGGGATTCTTCAAGTGGGGATTCTGAGATATTAAATAAACCAACGATAATTGCACAAAC